>Ga0209494_1000311_pt1 | contig 21023 bp, 17 predicted proteins | sample EN1Hudseemescosm_FD_184628 | JGI IMG/M metagenome (GOLD analysis project Ga0209494, IMG submission 184628) | Methane-oxidizing microbial communities from mesocosms in the Hudson Canyon - EN1B Hudson Canyon (SPAdes) (version 2) | ecosystem: Environmental > Aquatic > Marine > Cold seeps | place... | reverse complement strand
CGATTGTGTAGGGTATGCATTGCGTACCCTACTTACGTAAGATCAGTTTCGCGCAACGCGCCTAGACAGACACACCACTCTACCCACCCTACAGCATTTCAATCACTTGATTTTATGGTACAAAGGCATACTGAGTCATTACAAACTACTCTGCCAACCAACCTTCTAAGGCAATAATAATTTCTTTCGCTTGCTTTTCGCTAGAGATATTAAATTTTGATTTTTGTTGATATTCACCATCACGCTTTTGATAACGTCGGATAGTAAATTTATCAGCGCTATACTCTTCTTTTGCCCTATTCCAGTCTTGATAGCGATAAATAACAGTCGCCCATGCACCTTTAGTTAGCACTTTTTTATCTAACTCTTTAACTGTTTCAATGTCACCATCTTCATAAGTGACTGTAAGTTCTTCTACTGTTTCTGCCATGATTAATTTCTCAATTACTTAAAATGAAAAAAGGTGGACTAATCCACCTTTTTTTATTGTACTGACTGCTTATTTAACTGCAGTTAAACCTTTTTGACTTACAAAATAAGCTGCAATATCTCTGATATCATCTTCTGAAAAGTCTTGAACCATAGACTGCATCAATGCATTTTTACGTGCGCCTGATTGGTAATCTTGCATTGCTTTTTCTAAATAGTTTGCATGTTGCCCAGCTAATCGTGGGTTACTTGCACCTTCACTTGAATCATCGTTATGACAAGCCATACAAGCTTCTGCTAATTTTTTTCCATTTGCTGCATTACCACCATTTGCAATGGCTCTGTCAGATCCTTCAACGGTTGCTAAATAAGCCGCAATATTCTCCATGGTCTTTTCAGACATATCATAAGAATTGGCCATCATTGTGCGATGTGGGCGGTCTGATTTTTTATATGCTTTTAAAGCCGCGACTGTATAAGCAGGAACCTGGCCTCCTACTTTAGGTACGTAATATGTAGGATAAGCATTACTTGTACCAGGCGAAGTATGACAACCTCTACAAGTTTCAAAAGCATCTTTACCTGCGTCAACACTTGCTGCTTTAGCCATCATAGAGACACTTGAAAGCGCAGTAATACCTAGCGCTAATGTGATCATTTTTTTATTCATAAGAATTATCCTAGCGTGAATTAAATTTTTTGCTTATCTTACTAAAAAGAGGCAACTATTAATAGCATATTCCAAATATGCATGCGTTTGTTATTGTTACTTTCCATATACCGTTATAAATATTAATTAGGATAATCTTACCCGTGGGTCTACCAATGTATAAGAAATATCTGTCAACAACAGGCCTATAATATAAAGCACAGAACCCAAAAAAACCATCGCTCTTACTATGGCAAAATCCTGTCGATTAATAGCATCGATTGTATAGCTACCTAAACCGGGGATACTAAAAAATGACTCTGTAATTAAGCTGCCCATAAACAGTAAAGGCAACACGACGACGACACCGGTCAAAATGGGAATCATGGCATTTTTTAAGACATGTTTAAAAAGCACTTGAGTTTCAGATAGGCCTTTTGCTCTTGCTGTGCGTACATAATCTTGTTCAATTTCTTCTAAAAATAAAGTTCGATACCAACGAGCGCCAGCACCTACGCCTGCCACAACACTGATAATAATAGGCAGAATTAGAAATTTTATGGCATTAAAGCCTGTGTCATACCCCGAAATAGGGACTAACATTAGTAGTTTCCCCATAATAAATTGCCCTCCGATAATATAGAATAGGGAGGAAATAGACATAATAATAATGCAAAGAACAATACTGCTAAATTCCAAATAACTTTGCCGAAATAAAACCATCATTAAAGCGACACTTATATTAACTAATAAGCCAACAATGAGAGAAGGTAACGCCACCGCTAAACTCGGCCACATACGTTGCTGTATATCCGCACCTATATGCCGCCCACTATCTGAAATACCAAAATCAAAAGCAAATAAACGTAATGATTTCTGATAGAAAATAGTTTGCTTTAAGCTTTCGACGCCTGCTTTCTGCTCATTTATTAATAATGGCAAATGATAGCCTCGCTGTTGCTTCCAATTTTCAATGGCTTGCTCCGTTACATGCTTTTGCCCTAACTGCATCCGCGCCATATCATCAGGACTATTAACAATAAAAAACAAGACAAAAGTTAAAACATTTACGCCTAGCAATAAAGGAAAAGCATATAAAAAACGTCGTAAAATATAATTTAACATTACTTAATAGTCTCCTTTGCTCTGCGTTGAAAACTACGAATAGCCGGTAAAATGAGTATTATAAGTAAAAACACCAGTAACACGACAGGCCAGACAACCGGCTGATTCCATTGCTTGCGCAACGCCATGCGTTTAGAGGCTTCTACCCTCCTATATTTCAAGGTATTATTAGCCATTAAATTAGGCTTTAAATTATGTAGCCAACGATGATGCAATGAAAAGCTTTTCGGGTGTAAGCCAAAAACCCATGGAACATCATAACGAATCATTTCTTGCATCTCCCTAATAACAGAAAGCCGCTCTGGACCATTATCCATATAGCTCATTTTCTTGAATAAATGGTCAAATTTAGGGTTTTGATAATTCACTGCATTCTCTCCCCCCTGCACTGCTTTTGCATTCGGTCCATAAAGTAAAAAGAAGAAATTTTCTGGGTCAGGGTAATCTGCATTCCAACCCCACATAAAAATCTGCGCATTACCATTACGCATTTTTTGTTGAAATCGATTGTAATCGGTCGCCCTAATAACAAGCTGCACGCCTAGTTTTGTAAACTGTTTACGGTACCAATTTAATCGCGCACGATCATCTGGGCCACTGGCAGCACTATCTAAATACAGCACTAAGGCTTCACCTGTTTTTTTATCTATACCATTAACGTAGCCTGCATCCTGCATTAATTTTAAAGCCGTAGTTAAAGGTTTACGCTGTGCTTGGCCATTTTTCCAGTCATAAACATAGGGATTAATACCTTCCTTCCCCGTACTATATCCAAAAATTCCAGGGGGGATAACACCCTGTGCAGCAACCCCACGCCCATTCATAAAAATAGAGATGTATTCTTCATAATCTACTGCAATGGCAATCGCTTGGCGTAATTTTCTTGCTCGTTCACTTTGACCACCAATAATAGAATCAAGCATATTAAAGCCCATATAAAAAGTTGAACTATTCACTGCTGTTTCTAGCTGTATACCCTGGGCTTGCATATTAGTCGTTAGCGCAACTTCACCTTCTCCAGTAAATTGCACCGCTTGATCAAAACTATCAGAAGCAATTCCTGAGCTATCGTAATAACCTTGTAAAAATTTATTCCAATAAGGAATCGATTCTTTTTCTAATAAATAGGTCGCTTTATCAATAAACGGTAAACGTTTGCCGGCGTCATTCAACAAGCCTTTCGCTTGGTCTTCTAATTCGCCATCTTGGGGATAATATTCTGTATGAAAATTTGGATTTTTTACCATCACCATACGTAGGTTAGGATTATTTTCCTCTAACATATAAGGTCCGGTCCCTATGGGGTACCAGTCTAAGCTAATATTTTTATCCATTAATGCTTTTTGCGAATAAAACTCATCCGCCTCCCAAGGCATCGGTGCAAAAAAAGGCATCGCTAACCAAAAAATAAACTGTGGATATTTACCTTTAATACGGATCTTATAACGATATTTATCGAGTACTGTTACCCCGCCTATTTCATAATCCTTCAAAGCAGAACGTGGCTTATCTTTAATGCTTTTAGCATAGTCATTTAAACCGACAATATATTGCTTCATAAGCTCAGCAATAGGTGATGAAATTTTTGGGTGAACTAGGCGCTTAATTTGCTGCACATAATCTTTAGCGATTAATTCACGGGTTCCTGTTTTTTCAAAATCATTTAATATTTGAATCTTTGCTAACTCTGTCACGTCTAGTTTGTGATACAAATATTGTCCTTGATCATTGGTAGCTAAAGCTGGGTGTGGCTGGAATTTAATCCCTGCTTGAATTTCAATAATATATTCTGAATATGCGACTTGCGATGCCTTACTATCATTAGCTATTAATTGATTATGGGCATCATAATATTCTACTTTAGGCATTGCTTTTGCAGTCAAAGGCTCTAGTTCATAAGGTCGCTTTAAAAAATGATATTGAAATGGAGGCTCATAAATTTGCGCTATAAAAGCATATTCATTACTGCTATATGATTTTGCTGGGTCAAAATGCTTAGGTCGCTCAGAAAATGAAGAATAAAAAACTGACTGCTTACCTTCTGTATTCATAGAGTATGGATTATTCAACACACTAACATCACATGCTGATAACAATACACTTAGAAAAAAAATTACTAGAAATTTAAAAACTTTCATACGCCCTTTTTAAAAATACTTTAAGCCCCAAACCATTTACTGATTACTTTTATGCCTTCTTTTTTCCATAAAAAAGGGCCTATCAATAGACCCTAGTTTATCATTTCTTCGTAAGTATTCAGAGCCCCCTAGTTTATATTCTCAAGCTGCTAGTCAGGTAGCTCCCTCTCCTGCTGGAGAGGGCTGGGGTGAGGAGAATAAAATTAAGGCTTTTCTTATTTCCCCCTCATCCAACCTCCTCCCTCTGGAGAAGGCTTTCGCCGAGAGATAAAGTGAGGGCCTCTGAATACTTACATTTCTTCAGCTAAAAGCTTATTGTGGACTAGGGATTACCACTGAGCCACTGTCATCAGCTGAAATAGTTATATTGATTTGCTTAGCAGGCGTAATGAGTTCACCTATGCTTGGGTCTAACTCATATAAATCATAGCTACCAAACGGCATAAATGAAAAGAACACTTTAAGCAAACCATCCCCCTCAAAATCAATATACGAAATAGCCGAGTTGCTAGAACTCTTATAGGCAATAGCATTCTCATCTCCACCATTAATAGCCTCTAGCGCTTCATCCTCAGTTAACTCTCCAGAAACGTCATACCCAGCAGGATACAAAAAATAGACTACCTTTTGCACCGTAATAATATCTTCAGTTACGATAATATTACCGGATAAATTATTCGTTACTAACCTTAGGTTTGGTTTTAATGAATATTGCAAGGTTGGAACCGTTTGTTTAACGATAGATTTCCGCATATCAAAATCAATCGTTAATTCTGTCGTGACTCCCTCTTCAAGCTCAAAACCTGAAGCTACCGTCACACCGTTGGTAGTTACACTTGAATCTATATCTAACGTAGTCCGCTCGGACTCACCATCAAATAAAATGTATGCCTCACTTAAATATAAGCGTATTTGTGCATATTGCCCCGCCGCAAATTCTTTCGTATCAAATAAAAAAACCTCACCTTTCGAGTAACTTAATAGATCAATTATTTGCTCTTGTTCACCTTCATTCTCGGCATTAAAATACTCTTCCCAAGCGACACCATCCTTAGAAATTTCAATTTTAGTCACCGTAACAACAATTTCTTTAGCCTCATCAATCGGTGCATCCGTCATACCAATAATAAGAGAACTTTTTGTTTCACCCGTACCCGGCTCCAATAATATGCCTTTACAACCCGCCATAATGGATAAAAAAGAAAACAATAAAAAACAAATAACCTTCTTCATAAATTACCTCAATATAATCAAAATGTAGATCTAGTTTATTGATTGCAATCAACCAATTATTCATCACTTCCTTAGGCTTTGTACATAAAAAAGGGCCTGTGTAGGCCCTAGTTTATCATTTATTAACTAAAAATCTTATTAAGCCCCAGAAGGCGTTGGATTAGTTACCGAACCGTCTGCAGAAGATAGGCTCAACATCCCGTCAAGCTGAATACTGCTCCATTAATAATAATTGGGCTTGCAATACCTCATCTTGAGGCACACATTGTATATAGCTACCATCTGTCTGCATAATCCATGCGCCCGAATTATCATTTAAATATACCTTTAAATCACTCAATATTCTTTTCTTTAAAGGCTTTGCCTCAATAGGAAAGCAAGCTTCAACACGCCTAAACATATTGCGCCCCATCACATCAGCACTTGCTAAATAAACCTCAGGATCGCCACTATTCTCAAACATATAAACGCGCGTATGCTCTAGAAATCGACCAATAACTGATCTCACTTCTATATTTTCAGAAACACCTTTAATTCCAGGTCTTAATGAACAAATACCACGCACAATAAGCTTAACGTCTACACCTGCCTGTGATGCACGGTATAAAGCCTGAATAATTTTTCCTTCATCTACTGAATTAACCTTAAAGATGATTTTAGCTGGCAAGCCTTGCTTTGCAAAAGTAATTTCCCTTTCAATTTTATCTATTAAGCCTTTATGTAAAGTAAACGGCGACTGTAACAACTTATTTAACCTGGTTACTTTGCCTAAACTCGTCAGCTGTACAAATACTTTTCTAACATCCTCTCCGAGCTCTTTATTACTAGAAAATAATCCATAATCAGTATAAGCTCGTGCCGTATTAGGGTGATAATTCCCCGTACCTAAATGAACATAGTCACGAAACTGCTTACCTTCTTTGCGTACCACTAAGCACATTTTTGCATGTGTTTTATAACCCACAACCCCATAAACAACATGTACCGCTGCATCTTGTAATTTAGCGGCTAAAGTAATATTAGCTTTTTCATCAAAACGCGCCCTGAGTTCAATCACAACCGTCACTTCTTTACCGGCTCGCGCGGCTTTTAATAAAGCATTAACAACAGGGGAATCAGTACTAGTTCTATATAAAGTTTGTTTAATTGCTAATACATTTGGGTCGGTTGCAGCTTGGCGAATAAACTCGACAACAGGTGCAAAGGATTCATACGGGTGATGTAATAAAATATCTTGTTTTTTTATGACCTCAAAAAAGTTCTTATTACGTGAAACTTGAGAAGGGATTGATGCTTTATAAGGGGCAAACTTTAATTCTGGACGGTCAACTAAATCTAAAATTTCTTGTATGCGACTTAAATTTACAGGGCCATCAACAGGAAAAACTTGATCCTTAGTAATACCAAAACGAGCGGCTAAAAAATTAATGGTGCCTTCTGTACAGTTTGCATCAATTTCCAAACGTACTTCATCGCCATAATTACGCATGGCTAATTCGCCTTCAACGGCATTCAGTAAGTCATCAATTGCATCATCATCAACAAATAAATCACTATTGCGAGTCACCCTAAATTGATGGCAGCACTTCACGGTCATACCATTAAATAACTCATCAACAAAGGCGTGAATAATGGATGATAAAAATACAAAATCATGCACACCACTACCCGTTTCTTCCGGAGGTAACGGTATAATTCTTGGCAATGCCCGTGGTGCTTGTAAAATAGCACGGCCACTATTACGCCCAAAAGCATCTTTCCCTGTTAATGAAATAATAAAATTTAAACTTTTATTCAAAATACGCGGAAAAGGGTGCGCTGAATCTAGTCCCACAGGTGTCAAAATAGGCAATAATTCTTTGTTAAAAAACTGTTTTAACCATTCGCGTTGCTTATCTGTCCATTCATTACGACGAATAAAACGAATATTTTCTTCAGCGAGCTGAGGAATAAGTAATTCATTTAAAACTCGATACTGCTCATTAACTAACTCATGTGCTTTGGGAGCAATGACTTTTAATTGCTCTTCCGCATTTAAGCCATCACACATCGTTACAAGTGGATCAATAACCGCTAGCTGAATAACACTTGCTACTCTTACTTCATAAAATTCATCCAGGTTAGCGCATGAGATACATAAATAAGTCAAGCGCTCTAATAAGGGCAAGTTTTCATTTTTTGCTTGTGCTAAAACTCGATCATTGAACTCTAGCAGACTAAGCTCACGGTTAAAATATAAACTAGGGTCATTTAAGTTTATCGTTTCATCCTGCTCATGACTCTCTTTAATACCTTCTTGTGTACTCGTCACTATCTTATTCCTTTTTCCATTTCACTTAATAAAGCCTCGATTACCCTGCAATCCGCCTGTATGAATCGCTATAATTCGTTGCCCTGTTTTAAAATAGCCTTGTGCAATTAAATCATAAAGACCATATAACATTTTTCCTGTGTATACCGGCTCTAATTGAATTTTATGCCGCTGTTCAAATTGCTGTATAAAATTAATTAATTCAGGTTTCACTTTTGCAAACCCACCAAAATGATATTGTAATTCAATCAACCATTCATTTTGATGACAATCTGAATTTTTTAACAGTTTTTTTACTTCATCCGCTAAGTACCCCGCTCCTTTCAACGCAGCAAAACCCAAAACTTGGTGATTGTGGGCTAACTGAGAATTTACGATTCCTGCTAAAGTAGTTGCGGTACCGCAAGGCACACATAACACATCATAATCCATATTAATTTCAGTAACTAACTCAGCCACACCTGTTAATGCTAAATCAGTCGCCCCACCTTCAGGTAGCCAGTATTCACCGCCTTGAATACTAGGTAATTCATTATAATGCTTGTATTCTCTCAGTTGACGATAATCACTCCGAGATACAAACTCTAACTGCATACCCCATTCTTGCATATCCTTTAGCGTAGGGTTTAACTGTTTAGCTTGCTCGCCACGAATTCGTGCTTCTGTTTGTATACCTAACGCTTTACCTACATAAGCTAAAGCATGTAAGTGATTTGAATAAGCCCCACCCATCGAAATGATTTTATGGGATTTAAGTGACAGTGCGTGTTCTAAGATATACTTTAATTTACGCCACTTATTTCCTGAAATAATAGGATGCAATAAATCATCTCGCTTTAAATATAACTCTAAGCCCCGCGCGTCTAACAAAGGCTCATTAATTTGAGTAAGATCTGAATGCCCAAACGTCTTTTCTATTGCTATTAGTTGTTTGTTTAACATAGTTAATTTACTTCAGGCAATGATGACTGTCTCATTATTTTATTGAGAACAATCACCAACCCAGCTACGGCTGTACGAGCTCTAAGTATACTCTTTACTTTAGGCTATGTTGCTGTTAAGTGTGGAAAAACAAATAAGCCTTTAAAGTCCTCCCTTGCTGCATAGGTATCTACACAACTTAGGCATAAAAAAGCCCTCCCTTGCTGGGGAGGGTTGGGTGGGGAGACAATTAAAATACGCTGTTTGCTTTAGTGACTCATGTTACGCAGCAATTGAATACTTTCACTCTCATGAAATATAACAAGGAGCGCGTAGCATCAGAACCGTAGCCCGTATGGAGGCACGGAATACGGGATAAACAGCGCATCTAAACCCCGTATTACGCAAGCTTCATACGGGCTACAGATTCTTTTGAACCTCCACTTACCTAGTAATCGGAGAAGGCTTTAAGATTTGTGTAGATACCTATGCCTTCGGAGAGGGCTTTTAAAAACAAAAAAATTAAAACATTAAAAAAATCTACATGTAATGGTGACATAGCCTTACTTTACGACAAAAAAAAGCCCCCAAAGCTATAAAAGCTAAGGAGGCACTAGAGCTAGCGTTCTGCTCTAAAGTATAAAGAGGTTTACTACTACATAAAACGCTTAAAAATTTAATTTAATTGTGCTTTTGGCATAATATTACTTAAAACGGTTGATCCTGCGAACAAAACTGTAGAAATAATAAATTGTCCTGAAATAAAGCCCCATAGGCCAATTACAAATAAAATTCCTGTTGCAATATCTCTAGTAAGGTTAGTCATGATAATATCCTATATAAAATATAAATTTATGGAAGAAACTTTATGTCTCTAATGCGGAATATAATACTCCGAGCCAAAACAAACAACAATACCCATAATATTTAACTAATTATTTCCAATAAAGAAACAATAAAAATTACGCCATGTCTGAACAAGATTTAGAAAAAAATACCGTAGCCGCCTATGACAAGCTACTTAAAAATATGCCCAGTATTGGCTTTATGAGTCGAAAAAAACGAGTGACTGCTTATATTCAAATAACTAAAATTACTGAATATATGGTAGATCATGATGAAGTTACTGAAGAAGGTGCTTTATTTGTTTTATCTCTATTAATGCGCAAGTGCTCAAATTTTCAAAAATCAGCAATGATGACAGCCTTAACACTTGAGTCTATAGGTAAAAATGTTTTGTCCCCTATTGGTTTAAAATTTAGTTTAGATGTACGTAAAAATTTAAGCCTACCAAGTACTCACCATACCGCTGAAGTTGTTAACTCAAATGAAAGTGATACTTAACTCCTACCTCCCCTAATCTGCCTATGCTTAATTCAATCAAAAAACTTTTCTCAAAAAAAGAAATCGTTGAAGATTTTGTTGCTCCCAAAGAAAGCAGCAATCCAAACTTTGTGACTGACCCGATGAAGATTATTCAGTTATTAAGAAGCATTGAGGCTGAAACAGCGTTCTGTACAATTGAACTTAAAAACTCAAATGAAACCTATACGTCTCATGTTATTGAAGTACAAACAGATAAAAAATTAGTTCTACTGGATGAGCTAGTTCCTGAGTCAGGGAACCAATTACTCAAACAAGCTAAAGAGCTAAAATTAACCACGTTCCTAAATAATATTCATTTATCGATTGTCATAGGGAATATTGCCCATAAAGAATCTGCCGGACAACAATACTTTCAAGCCCCTTTACCTACGCGTATTTATTACCCACAACGCAGAAACTCCCCGCGTATCCCTATCACATCTTATAGCCTCTCTTTTCAAGGTATCTCAAATAGAACGAATTTTACTGTGGGTGGCATTATATCCGATATATCCCGCAATGGACTTGGCCTCATTATAACTAGCAGCGGGAATTCTAGACTTATTCGCGGTGATTCATTAGAGCACTGCACTTTAACTTTACCGAATAAAAGCGTCATTCACTTTGACCTACTTATTCGTTCTGTAAAACCCTACAGTAATAGCCGTACAAAACTATTAATTGGTGGGCACTTCGCACAACTAAAAACAACAAAAGAGCAGAATCAACTGGAGCAATTTTTTGCCCTAGCTGAACGCTCGCAAATTCGCAAAGAGAAAGATATTTAACTCTTACACCCGCACTCCCAAATTCATATAATAACGGCAACACCTCTTGAAAGCTGGACTTATATATATAGCTCATAGATACTAAACAAGTTTAATAACTTTAACAACTCAATGGAGATTAAAATGGGGTTTATGCAAGGCAAACGTGTCCTTATTGTTGGCTTAGCCAGTAATCGTTCAATTGCTTGGGGTATTGCTCAAGCAATGCACCGCGAAGGCGCTGAAATCGCTTTCACTTTTCAAAATGAAAAATTACAAGGTCGCGTTGAAAAAATGGCCGCTGAATGTAATTCTAATATCACGATTGAGTGTGATGTGAGCAGTGACGAACAAATTGATAATGTGTTTACTGAACTAGGTAAACAGTGGGATGGGCTAGACTGCATCGTACATTCCGTTGCATTTGCTCCAAGAGATGCTCTCGACGGCGATTTTGTCAATGCAACAACTCGTGAAAATTTTAGGATTGCTCATGATATTAGTTCATATAGCTTCACTGCACTTGCTAAAGCAGGTAGAGAGATGATGGCTGGACGTAATGGCTCATTATTAACCTTAAGCTACTTAGGCGCTGAACGAGCAATCCCTAACTATAATGTTATGGGCGTTGCTAAAGCAAGCTTAGAAGCGAATGTTCGCTATATGGCGGTTGCATTAGGCGCGGAAGGCACTCGTGTAAATGCAGTTTCTGCAGGCCCTATTAAAACGCTTGCTTCAGCGGGGATTAATAATTTCAAATCAATGCTAAGCAAAGCGGCTGACACAGCACCCTTAAAGAAAAATGTAACCATTGCCGAAGTGGGTAATGTTTCTGCTTTTCTATGCTCTGATTTAGCTTCTGGTGTCACCGGCGAAATTACGTATGTTGATGGTGGTTATAATATTGCTGGAATTGCATCCTCTTAAAACTAGCACTTTTAACCAAGTATAAAAAAGGGGCGATAATCGCCCCTTTTTTATGCGGTACTTAACCCACTATTATTTAATTGAAACTTTAGTTTCTAAGCGTATCGCTTCTATAACAGCACTGTAATCAGATTGACCTAATGCTCGTGCAATATTAGCTTTAGCTAGCTCTAGTTTCTCTTGCTCAGTATCTTGAATACCGTCAATAATCGCTAACAAATTAACCACCGTCTGCTCACCTTCAATTGAATCAACAACTAATACTGTTGCTTTTTCAGCCGTTGGTTTAGCGGCTTTAAAGACTGCTTGGTTTACTTGCCAAGGTAATTCACCACTATTACGCTTCAATGATGCAATTTCAGTAATTGCTAGACCTTGTTCTTTAACTGCATCAGAAAATACTACACCAGAATCTAACTGCTGTTTAATACCTTCTGCCACTGTACGTGCTTGTGCTTTAGCCTTATCACTTTGTAGTGAGTCAACAATCACCTGCTGTACCGTTTCTAATGACTTAGCTTCTGAAGGATTATGCTCTAATAAACGTAGAACAACTAAACGCCCATCCTTTAATTCAACTGGCTCACTATTGTTACCCTGTAATACCGAATCAGTAAACGCTATATTCCGAACAACCTCTTCACTAGCAACACCTTCCCCAGTAATACGATCAAATAACTTAGTTTGACTCACCTTTAAGTTTAATTCATCAGAAACAACTTGTAGGGTATCTGAGTTTTCAAAACTAATTTCTGCTAACGAATCACCTAACTCATAAAAAATAGTTTCGGCCTCAGTACGCTGTACTGACTCATACGCTTGTTTTTTAACTACCTCAAATGCTTTTGTTTCTGCCGGTACTAATTCAGTCACAGTAATTAAATGATAACCAAAGGCTGATTTTACTGGTTTTGAGATCTCACCTAATTTTAATTGTGCCGCAGCCTCTTCAAAAGCAGGCTCCATAACGCCAACCTCAAACAAACCTAAATCCCCACCCGATTTTGCTGTCAATGAATCATCAGATAATACTTTTGCCAAGTCAGAAAATGACTCTTTCGCTAAACGTGCCTCTGCAGCCTGGGCTTTAGCTAATGCTTGCTCTTCTGTTGTATCTTTAGTTTTAGCAAAAAGGATATGACTAATTTTTCTACGCTCTTTTATTGAATAAAGCTCTGTATTTTCATCATAAAAAGTCTTTACTTGTTCGTCTGTAGGTTCTACATCTGCCATTAACGCGTCTAATGAAAGTTCGACATACTCAACAGACACCTGCTCAACCGATTGATACTCATTAATATGCTGTTGGTAATAGCCATTAATCTCATCACTCGTTGGTAGTTCAGTAACAGGGCTAACTTTAACCGTTACATATTCAAGCTTTCTTGTTTGATTTTGGATTTTAAAAAAACTATCAACATCATAGTTAGAAACAAAACTACTCTCTGTCACTGCCTTTTGATATTGCTCCATTAATAACGCTTTACGTATACGAGCAACAAATTGGGCAGAACTCATCCCTTGAGTACCTAGTACTGACTCATATTGTTTTTTATCAAATTTTCCATCACGCTGAAAATATTCTAAAGATGCAACAAACTTACGCACACTATTATCTGTGATTGACAGTTTTTCACCGATGACATGTTGCAATAAAAGCTCATCACGAATCAGTTTCTCAATCGCTTGTTTTTTCAATACTTCTTCAGGCAACTGCATTTCAGCATATTGCTGCTTAAATTGAGCGTACGCTTGATTTACATCCCGCTGCCCAAATTCTTTATCACCAACTATTACTACCGCCTCTGCTTGACCGCCTTCAGTATAATTTTGCAAACCCCATAGTGCAAAAGGGACACAAATCAATATCAAAATGACCCATGCAAAAGTACCTTGCGTTTTTTCTCTTATTTTAGACAACATGTGATTAGCCTTAACCAGTTGATTTAACTATATTACGCCTGCTTAGTATTTAAACAGAACCGTTGAACAAGTTTTATCTCATTCCTATTTTTCAAGTACTTATTTTAAACAAAAAAAAACCCCGAACCAAATATGGTCGGGGTTTTTAATATGGCGGAGCGGACGGGATTCGAACCCGCGACCTCCGGCGTGACAGGCCAGCATTCTAACCAGCTGAACTACCGCTCCAAGTCTGTGGTGGGTGCTGAGGGGTTCGAACCCCCGACCCTCGCCTTGTAAGGGCGATGCTCTCCCAGCTGAGCTAAGCACCCCACTAAAGAAACACTATTATAATTGCCTTTTGAAAATTAAGCAACATTTATTTAATAATGCCTATTAACCGTTTACGCTATCTTTTAAGCCTTTCCCAGCTTTAAATGATGGAATCTTTGCGGCCTTAATCGTAATTTCAGCTCCAGTTTGTGGGTTACGTCCTTTACGCTCAGCTCTATCCTTTACTGCAAATGTTCCAAACCCCACTAAAGCAACTGAGTCTCCATCTTGTAATGCAGTAGTAACTGATGACATAAATGCATCAAGTGCACGTCCTGCATCTGCTTTAGTTAATTCTGAGGCATCCGCCATTGCATCGATAAGTTCTGATTTGTTCATTTATTCTTCTCCTTAGTAAATTTACACAGCACACAAATATATTGATCGGCCTAATAGCAGTCAAACCGAATGCCTTTATATCAACTACACTACAGGCATGTCAAGAGATACAAGCAAAACAAAAACAATTAATGTGCGGTAACTGATTTTATTTCTGTTTTATTTTCTTTATTTTCTACAGATGAATTAATCTTTTTTATCGGTTCCGGTTGGTATTGCAAAGCAATCTCTAAAACCTGATCAATCCAACGTACCGGCTTAATAGTTAAGTTCTCCTTAACATTATCAGGAATATCAACTAGATCTTTTTCATTTTCATGAGGAATAATAACTGTTTTTATCCCACCACGATGCGCCGCTAATAGCTTCTCTTTCAAGCCACCAATAGCTAAAACTTCACCACGCAAAGTAATTTCACCCGTCATTGCTACCTCTGCACGCACCGGAATAGAAGTTAAAGCTGAAACGATAGCTGTACACATACCTACCCCAGCACTCGGACCATCTTTAGGTGTTGCTCCTTCAGGAACATGTATATGCAAGTCTTGTTTTTGAAAAGCATCATCACTAATACCCAAAACATCCGCACGCGCCCGTACAACCGTCATAGCAGCCTCAATCGACTCCTTCATGACATCACCCAGTTTCCCTGTAGAAACTTGCTTACCTTTACCAGGCATAACCGCAGATTCAATAGTTAACATTTCCCCGCCAACCTCAGTCCACGCCAACCCAGCCACTTGACCAACCTGATCTTTTTCTTCGGCTAATCCATAACTAAAACGTCGCACCCCTAAATAATCATCCAAATTATCCGATGCGACCTTTACTAAGCCACTTTCTTCTTTCAATAACAATTGCTTCACTACTTTACGACAGATTTTTGAAATCTCACGCTCCAAACTTCGCACGCCCGCCTCGCGCGTGTAATAACGCACAATATCCTGAATTACCTCATCAGCAATTGACACTTCCGTTTCTAATAGTCCATTATTCTTAAGCTGTTTTGGTACTAAATAGCTCATTGCTATATTTATTTTTTCATCTTCTGTATAACCTGCCAAACGAATCACTTCCATCCGGTCCAACAAAGGCCCAGGGATATTCATAGTATTAGCGGTCGCTACAAACATCACATCCGATAAATCAAAGTCAACTTCCAAGTAATGATCTGCAAATGCTTTATTTTGCTCAGGGTCCAAAACCTCGAGTAACGCCGATGCTGGGTCACCACGAAAGTCACCTGACATCTTGTCAATTTCATCCAATAAAAACAAAGGATTACGAACCTTTATCTTAGATAAATTTTGTAAAATTTTACCTGGCATTGCTCCAATATAAGTACGACGATGACCGCGGATCTCCGCCTCATCACGCACTCCACCAAGCGCCATTCTAAGGTATTTTCTATTAGTCGCTCGGGCGATTGACTGCCCCAAAGAGGTCTTACCTACACCAGGAGGCCCAACTAAACATAAAATAGGCCCATTAAGTGACTTAACCCGCTGCTGAACAGCTAAGTACTCCAAAATACGCTCTTTAACTTTTTCTAAGCCATAATGATCAGCATCTAAAATCTCTTCTGCCAACTTTAAATCATGACGTACCTTAGTTTTCTTTTTCCAAGGTACATTAATCATCCAATCAATATAATTTCGGACCACAGAAGCCTCTGCAGACATCGAAGACATCATTTTCAATTTATTAATTTCTGCTTCAGCTTTGTCTTTTGCATCTTTTGACATGCCCGCTTTAGAAACTTTTTTCTCCAACTCTTCAACTTCGCTAACGGCATCATCCATATCACCCAGCTCTTTCTGAATCGCCTTCATCTGCTCATTCAGATAATATTCCCTTTGGTTTTTTTCCATTTGCTGCTTTACGCGAACTCGAATATCTTTTTCAAGCTCAAATAAGTCAGCTTCATTCTCCATAAGCAACATTAACTTTTCTAAACGCGCGACAACATCAGCCAGTTCAAGTAATTCCTGCTTTTCAGAAACCTTCAAACTCATATGCGCAGCCATTGTATCCGCTAGACGACCCGCATCCTCAATTCCTGACAAAGCATTTAAAACTTCAGGGGGAATTTTACTGTTTAATTTAACGTAACGACCAAAAGATTCGATTGCAGCACGAACCAGTACATCTAACTGCTTTTCCTCAAAAGTCAAAACATCATGAATTTCTTCAATTTCAGCAAACACGCATTCATTTTTCTCATAATACTTACTAACCTGGCTGCGCATCTCCCCTTCCACTAGAACTTTAACCGTTCCATCGGGCAGCTTAAGTAGCTGCAATATATTTGCTAGCGTTCCAACCTGATGTAACTCCTCAGTACTCGGATCATCAAGGTCAGGATCTTTTTGTGTTGCCAGTAAAATCTGTTTATCATCTTCCATCGCTCTATCAAGCGCTTCAATGGACTTCTCACGCCCTACAAATAAAGGAATAACCATATGAGGGTAAACAACTACATCTCTTAATGGCAATACTGGAATTAAGCTATCACCTTCACCGACTACATCTATTATTTCGTTCGTTTCCATCTATGGAGCCTTCATTAATTTTTAAAATACATTCTAAATAATATAAGGGTGCTTATTTTTATAACAAGTCATAAGACATAAAAAAAGCGGAAGTTTAAAATAAACTTCCGCTTTTTTTTAATCTCTTTGAAAATATATTTTCAGATCATTTTACTCTGATGAAGCAACCTTCTTTTCATCTTCATAAATAAAATAAGGATCGTTTTCACCCTCAATAACCATTCTATCTATAACAACCTTAGCAACATTATCAGCTGACGGAATTTCATACATTGTATCCAATAAGACATTTTCAACAATGGTACGCAAACCTCTAGCACCTGTTTTTCTTTGCATAGATTTTTGTGCAATAGCAGCCAAAGAATCAACCTGAAACTCTAACTCCGCACCTTCCATTTCAAAAAGCTTCATATACTGCTTCGTTAATGCATTTTTAGGTTCAGTTAATACTTGTATTAACGCCTCTTCACTCAATTCTTCAAGCGTAGCAACCACAGGCAGACGCCCAACAAACTCAGGAATCAAACCGTAGCGAATAAGATCCTCTGCTTCAACCTCAGCAAATAACTCACCCACATTCTTAGCATCATCTTTCGTTTTAACTTCAGCAGAAAAACCAATCCCACCTTTTTCAGAACGCTGCTTAATAACCTTATCTAACCCAGCAAATGCACCACCTACAATAAATAAAATGTTAGCAGTATTTACCTGAATAAATTCTTGTTGCGGATTTTTACGGCCGCCTTGAGGAGAAACAGAGGCAATCGTTCCTTCAATTAACTTTAATAATGCCTGCTGAACACCTTCTCCAGAAACATCGCGGGTAATTGATGGGTTTTCAGACTTCCTAGAAATCTTATCAATTTCATCAATATAAACAATACCAGACTCAGCCTTTTCTACATCAAAATCACATTTCTGTAGAATTTTTTGAATGATGTTCTCAACATCCTCACCCACATAACCTGCTTCAGTCAAAGTTGTTGCATCAGCAATTGTAAACGGCACATCAAGCACCTTAGCTAAAGTTTCAGCTAACAACGTTTTACCCGATCCTGTAGGACCGATAAGTAAAATATTACTTTTACCTAACTCAACTTCTTCATCTTTAGTGCGCTGATTACGCAAACGCTTGTAGTGATTATAAACAGCAACAGATAGAATCTTCTTCGCCTTTTCCTGGCCAATCACATATTCATCTAATGCTTTCTTGATTTCCTTTGGCTTAGGTAATTTTTGCTCGCCTTCTTCCGTCTCATCATTGCTAGCAAATTCTTCTTTTATAATATCATTACAAAGATCAACACATTCATCACAAACATAAACAGAAGGGCCGGCAATAAGCTTTCTTATCTCACTTTGGCTCTTACCGCAAAATGAACAATATAAAATTTTCTCGCTATCACTATCTTTGCTCATCACTTAAACCTTAATAAATAATTGAATAGACACCAGCAATCAGGATTCCGCTCTATTCGATAACACTTTATCAATTAAACCGTATTCAACTGACTCTTCAGCACTTAAAAAATTATCTCTATCTGTATCAGTCTGAATTTTTTCCATATTTTGACCAGTATGATGCGATAAAATTTTATTTAATTTCTCTCGAATAGTAAGAATCTCGCGCGCATGAATATCAAAATCAGAAGCCTGACCTTGAAAGCCACCTAACGGCTGATGAATCATAACTCGAGAATGAGGTAAACAGTATCGCTTACCTGCCGCACCACCCGTCAATAATAACGAACCCATACTTGCCGCTTGCCCAATACACATCGTGCTTACATCAGGCTTAATAAACTGCATAGTATCGTAAATAGCCATTCCCGCAGTAACCGAACCACCGGGGGAATTAATATATAAATGGATATCTTTATCCGGGTTTTCAGACTCTAAGAACAATAACTGAGCGACAACAAGGTTAGCCATATAATCTTCTACCTGACCCACCAAGAATATAACGCGCTCTTTTAATAATCGCGAATAAATATCGTAAGAACGTTCGCCACGCGCTGTCTGCTCAACGACCATTGGCACTAAACCACCCGCCGCCTGTGGCGTTATAATACCACCCATTCCATTATGGCTATTCATCATATCTACCTTTACCGTTGTGCTGTTGAGTCCATAACATCGCTAAATGCAACGCTTTCATCAGTCACTTTTACTTGATCAAGGATCCAGTCAACTGTTGCATCCTCTAATACCATTTGCTCAACTTCAGCAAGACGATTTTGGTCACCATAGTACCAGCTCACTACTTGCTCAGGCTCTTCATAGCTCGCAGCCATTTCATCAATAACTGCTCGCACAGCTTCAGCTTCAGCTTTAATTTCATTCTTCTGAATAATTTCAGCTAAAATCAAGCCTAATGCTACTCTACGTTTTGCCTGCTCTTCAAAATCTGCATTTGCCGGCTTAATTTCATTAACATCCACATTACGTTTTTCAGCATTTTCGTAATAAGGCTTCATTAAGCTTTCAACTTCTTGATCAATCATTACAGCAGGTAGAGTCACCGTAACATTATTGAACAAAGCATCCATAACTGAAGTCTTTAACTTTGACTTAAGCGCTTGATTCAACTCACGCTGCATATTATTTAATACATCTGCACGAAATTCTTCTTGGCTACCCGTTTCGATACCATAAGCCTTAATAAAATCTTCATCAATCTCAGGTAAAGCTGATGATTCTATTTTTAAAACTTCGATATCAAATTCTGCATTCTTTCCTGACAGCTTTTCATTGCCATACTCTTCAGGAAAAGTAACTTCAAATGTTTTAGTGGCACCGACAGAAAGACCGGCTATCTGATCTTCAAAGCCCGGAATCATTCGCTTAGATCCAATCTCTACTTGAAAATCTTCTACCGTTCCGTCCGTAAAGTTCTCACCCTCACAAACACCAGAAAATTTAATAGTAACTTGGTCACCTTCTTTAGAATCTTGCTCAGATGCCTGCCAAACTTTTTTCTGTTCTTTTAATTTCTGAATCATTCCATCAACATCAGAATCTTCTACGCTTGATACAGGCTTATTAACTGCTAACGCATCAATAGACTCTAAAGAAATCTCAGGATACACTTCAAAAACAGCAGTAAATTCAAAACCCTCTTCAGAAGAGCCCGGTTCAATTTGAGGCATTCCAGCAGGACGTAAATCATTATCTTGTACTGCTTGAAAATATGTCGACTGTATTAAGTCACCTGTAATTTCTTCTTTTACACGCGCTCCATACATTTTTTTTACAACAGTTTGAGGAACTTTTCCTGGGCGAAAGCCATCTACTTTGACCTCACGAGACAACGTCTTTAAACGCTCATTGATCTTTCCCTGAACAACATCCTCAGGTACGATAACAGTCATTTTTCTGCTTAATTCCGATGTCTTTTCGACAGAGACTTGCATTGATTATCCTCAATTGTAAAATATGAATTGATTACGAATACCCGTGATGGGAAATATATTTTCTTTGAATTAACGATGATTACCGTTAATAAATCGTTTGGTATTAAGTGGTGCGAGCGGAGAGACTTGAACTCTCACATCATAAGATACTGGTACCTAAAACCAGCGCGTCTACCAATTCCGCCACGCTCGCAAACTTAAATTGAATAAGCATTATAACCGCATTTTTTAAAATTACAAACATTAAAAGTACTTTTTAATACGGTCACTAATAAACTAAGCCCGATATTTCACAGAAAATATATTTATATCAATACTGTACAATGATTCACAACAAAAAATACGCTTTACCTCTATAATATTACCCAAGTTTAAAATACCAGCAGGGAGAAGAACAATGGACGCCATACCTAACAATAGCGCAGCCCAGCAAATCAATAGCGCCCATCACAAAGCTCATAATGCAGCCGACACTATAGCAAAAACTGTAATGTCTACAGATGAGACGGGTAGCAAAAATATAAATAACACCGACATCATTAAGCCCATTACCAGCTTAAAAGAAGCCGAGCTTGAAACCTCTGCAGCAGTAAAAGTCCTTAAAGCAGAAAATGATACT
>Ga0209494_1000310_pt1 | contig 21071 bp, 4 predicted proteins | sample EN1Hudseemescosm_FD_184628 | JGI IMG/M metagenome (GOLD analysis project Ga0209494, IMG submission 184628) | Methane-oxidizing microbial communities from mesocosms in the Hudson Canyon - EN1B Hudson Canyon (SPAdes) (version 2) | ecosystem: Environmental > Aquatic > Marine > Cold seeps | place... | reverse complement strand
CAGTCGAAACCCAGGTATCTCCATCCTGTTTATCCTTAACGGTCCAGGTCACCCCTTCCCAGTCTTCATAACTCCACTCTTGCTCGAAATTATCTTCTGATTTGGAAAAATCTTCGTGCCCTTGCGGTGCTATCGTTTCGCCATCAACAGTAATCTGATCAGCATCATAACCAAAGCTAACCGTTTCACCATCAGCATTAACCCCGGTACCGGTTAACCCCGTCGTTTGCCAAGTAGCATCGCGGGTTTCTGTCACATTTACATCGGTATAAACTCCGTCTAATTGCATCCAGCCGATATGATCAGTTTTACCGGTGGTTACTGTTTCTATACTTTCAACTTGCCAGTCGTCGCCATTTTTGACGGTTTCGACCATTGTGGAATCGATCCGGCCATCTCCGGATTTTTCGGATTGACTCCAGGTAGACGTTCTTGTGTTGTCATCCCACGAAGACGAATTAATACGGACATCGCCGGTCTTAACACCGTCGGGGGCATACATGGTTTCAGTCGAGGTCCAATTGCCGTCAACATCTTCCTCTACGACCTTCCAGGTATTACCCTGATGATCTGTCCACTCAAATTCATTACTCCAGCCGCCCCCTGCAGGATCTTCACCCTTTCCAGGTTCGACAGGCCCACCACCCACCCCAGGGTCACTGTTTCCCCCATCACCGGAATGACTGTCTTCTTGACCACCCCAAGGGTTGTGGATAACACCATCAATCGTCAGTTGAAACGTCCCTTCATCAAAACCAAAGGTAACGGTTTCACCGTCGCTATCTTTTCCCGTACCGGTTAATGCTGTCGTTTCCCAATCAGCATTACGCGTTTCAGTTACATTTACGTCTGTATAGACCCCATCTAACGGCAGCCACCCAATACGGTCTGTTGCACCTTGGGTCTGCGTTGAAGAACTGTCAGGGCCATAGGTTTCAGTTACGGTAAAATCCAACCCTTTTTTAACACTAATGACCTGCTCACTCCAAGTGCTGGTCTGAGTATCATTATCCCACTGAGATTGACTGGTACGTGAGTCACCATTATCACCTGTTTCGGTCGAAGTCCAAATTCCGTCAACCTCTTTATCTATGACAGTCCAAGTGACGCCCTCACCATCTTGCCATTCCCAAGACTCATTTTCCCAGTCGTTATGTTCGGGTTGTGGGTTATTACCCTGATCATCACCCGTCCCAAAACCGTCACCCTGATTCATATCAAGAGGTTCACCATTAACCTTAAGCGCCCATTGATTTGCATCCCAGCTAAAATTAACGACTTCCCCACTGTCATTCTTACCGGTCCCTGTAATATCAGTTGTACTCCAATACTGATCTAATGTTTCGGTGACCGACAACTCGGTGTATTGTTTACCTAAGTTAATCCAACCAATATGGTCGTTAATACCCTCGTGAGTAATTATGGTACCGTCAGGCTTTGAAACCTCAGTACGGGTAAAATCAATACCCTTATCTGTGCTCACAAAATGTTCTGTCCATGTACTGGCCTGTGTTCCCTCATCCCAGGACGATGTCATGGTACGCACATCACCGGTCGCAGCATCTTCTTGATCATAAGCGGTTTCGACGGTAGTCCAAACACCGTTAACGTCCGATTCTGAAACTTTCCAGATCGTACCGTCCCAATCCTCCCACTCAAAACTCTTCTCGTCGGTAAAGAAATCATCAAAATTCATTTCAGCGTATACCGCCTCTCCACCAATTAGAATTTCATCGTTAACATAAGTCACCTGGAGGCTATCGCCCTCCCCATTGGTAGCCGTTCCTGACATATCAATGGTATTCCAATACATATCCAGCTTTTCGACCACGTTAACGGTGTAAATTTCATCTAACTGTTGCCAACCTAGCTCATTAGTTTTACCCGTTATGGTAATGGTTGTCCCGGTAGGACCTGACTCTTCAACTTCCTTATAATCAATTGACTTATCTTTATTGCTAAATGATTCTGTCATCGTAAAGGTTTGGGTATCATCATCCCAACTGGATGAAAACACACGGCTATCACCTTGATCATTCGTTTCTGTCGAACTCCAAACCCCATCGATATCTTTATCGACAACCGTCCAGGTTATGCCCTCCCAATCCTCATAAGTCCAGACATTACTGGCCTCTTTAGTATGCCCCGCAACACCGTCAAAAAAACCGGCGTCTTGCTGCTCATGATCCCGTTGTTTCTCAGGGTTAGAATGTTCAAACCAAGTTTCAAGCGCAAGATTGTCTAATTTTCCTTGCAAACTCTGAGGGATGCCCGTGGTTGTCACCTGGCCCATATCATTAAAAGAAAAGGTCATGCTAATAAAATTTTCAGCGAGCTCTGCGCCCTGATCATCCGAAAATCTAATCGTATCCGCAGTGATCAAAATCGTTTCAGTTGTTGCCGTCTTGTCAAAACTAGCCTTTAAGTTTTCAAGCTGCTCCTCTGGAATACCAACCTGCTTGAAAAGTTCCTTAACCGACTGAAGTGCAAAGTCATCCATACGTCCTGAATCGGCAAACCCATACCACTGTTCGAGAATTGGAATCTCAAAAAATTCAAAATTGGACGATTGATCGAGATTTAGCTTACCCTCATGTGTAAATGCCAAGATCACCTTCAAATCAGTCCCAGATGCTGAATTAAAATCATAAGATCCAGCTGTAATAGTCAGTACATCATCACCGTCATCGCCTTCTGGCATGGCTAATTTAACATCTAAATCCACTGAAACATTTGCAAAGCCTGCTTTAGCTAATAAATCCTGGACACCTTCCCTAATATATTCTTGTTCATGATCAAACTCAGCACCGGGTGCCCCGGAACCATCACTACCTGATGAATCACCCGATTCACCGCTGGGAACTGATAGTTGTTGATACCAAGATTGAAGTACCGCCGAAGAAAGCGCATCGTCTAAATCTGAGGGTATAGTTGTTTCATCATCATAGGATGGATCAAAAAGAGTAACCACGCCATCAGATTGAAAAAATAATTCTATGATGAATCCAAAGTCGTCCGTAAACCCATCAAAAGTGTACTCTGACACATCAATTTCAAGCAAGATTCCAGATGAACCGTAATCCTGAATATCATCTTCGGAAATAACCGGAGTAGCAGTCACCTCTAGAGCTACTACATCAGAAATACCAACCTGAGTAAATAGCTCTTGAATCCCTACGGTGTAATCGACCTCACTGCCGGAGGGATTGCCGTACCCATCATCAACACTGCCGGAGGGACTGCCGTACCCGTCATCAACACTGCCGGAGGGACTGCCGTACCCGTCATCAACACTGCCGGAGGGACTGCCATACCCGTCATCAACACTGCCGGAGGGACTCCCATACCCGTCATCAACACTGCCGGAGGGACTGCCATACCCGTCATCAACACTGCCGGAGGGACTGCCGTACCCATCATCAACACTGCCGGAGGGACTGCCGTACCCGTCATCAACACTGCCGGAGGGACTACCATACCCGTCATCAACACTGCCGGAGGGACTGCCATACCCGTCATCAACACTGCCGGAGGGACTGCCGGTAGCAGAAAAATCATCTATGTAAGCAGCCATTTTGTTTCTCCAAAAATCAAATAAAAACCAAATAATCAAAACAAAGCAAGAATCGCACCATTAATGATAGATCGACTCAATGCACATTAACCCAACTAATCTTCGGAACTTAACTTAATCCATTGATTTACAAGCTATACAGTACCACCATTTTCTGACAACCTAAACGTCAAAAATTTGACAGATATAACGCCTGTAGAACGTTCTTCACTCGACAGTCATTTACTGATTTATGACCTATAAATTCTTAACTATCTTTACAAATTAATATTTATCAAACATTATAAAACTGATGATTCATTATCAGCACTTTAGTTCAATATCATGGACAGGACTGCCATCTGATTTTCTGCTCACTTAAGCCAGTCCCACGCCATCTTTATCTACGCTGTTTTTTCTGTCATCATCATTGCGATGAAAAAATTAGCGATGAACTCAAAGATTCTTTGATGTAATTAACCTAATCTCAATAATGAATACAAAAGAAACGCTACCTCTGACTAAAAGATCGAAAAGAATTCAACCCAGCCTACCTCAAGCCCAGAGAGAATGGCTTCTCTCGCTTTTCTCTAACGGTCAGATTAGAGAGACACTTAATGCCATAGTGGCTCTGACTAAAGACTACCCTGAGGAATCACTACTCTACAATATTAGTGGGATTTGTCATAGACGCCTTGGTCAACTAAATGTAGCCATAAAAGACTTTGAACAAGCGCTGAAAATTCGCCCAAATTTCGCCCAAGCACACAATAACCTTGGACTTACACACCATGATTTAGGACACCTAAACACCGCCATTAATTGCTATGACAAGGCACACGCTATTAATCCAGATTACGCCATAGCACATAATAACCTCGGAATGACACGACACGCCCTCGGCCAACTCAACCACGCTGTTAAAAGCTATGAAAAAGCACTCGCGATCAAACCAGACTACGCTGAGGCACAAAGCAACCTTGGGCTTACTCACCATAACTTAGATCAATTCGATGCGGCGGTTAAGTGCCATAAAAAAGCACTCGCCATTAATCCAGATTATGCGCAGGCCTATTATAACCTCGGCATTACACTCACAGAACTCAATCAACCAGACACTGCGGTTAAGAACTATGAGAAAGCGCTAGCAATTAAACCAAACTACGTTAAGGCTAAATTGAATTTATCTACATTACAACTCAATAATGGTTTTTTATCCGAAGGGTTTAAAAACTATGAAGTACGGTGGCTATGCGATGACTTCCCTTCACGTCGTCGTAAGTTTAGTATTCCTAGATGGGCTGGAGAGCCATTAACGGGTAAAAATATTTTGATTTGGGAAGAACAAGGTATTGGTGATGAAGTAATGTTTTCTTCAATTATCCCTGAATTTGAAAAGTTAAATTGTAATGTAAGTATTGAATGTTCAGCAAAATTAGTAGCAATTTTACACAGATCTTTTCCCTGGGCTAAAGTCCGTGAACCCGGTGATCTTAATTGTGAAGAAAGTGTTATTTATAGTCAGTTTGACTATCAAATTCCGATGGGCTCACTAGCACCTATGTTTCGAAAAACACTGGATGATTTTAGTACGCAACAAAAACCCTTTATACCCCGATTTAAAGAAGCTGAACAAAGAATACGAAATGAGTCAAACTTACACGAGGGACAACTGTTAATTGGTCTTTCTTGGCGCTCTTCTAATCAATCAAACAGGCGTTCGGTCCATTACTTAACCGCTGAAGATTTAGTACCCCTTAAGACGATTAAAAACGCTGTATTTTTAGGGATACAGTATGATCATTGTTTACCTGAACTAGAACGTGTTCGTGAACTAGGATTACCAATAAGATACTTTAAAAATATTGATCAAAAAAATGACCTCGCCAGTGCATGTACTTTAATCGGCGCTTGTGATTTAGTGGTTTCTGCTTCAACTTCAGTTTTCCAGATGTCGGGAGCATTAGGTGTACCAACAATTATGTTTGATGCTTTCAAAAGTAGAAAAAAACGAATTCCCTGGCATCCAACTGTGCGTCATTTTCCATTAAATTCCAATGAACCTTCATTGTTAATCAACAATATTATCAATCAAATGCCCGAATTAATTGCTTGGGCTAATGGAGTCACTACTTCAGAACGACAAATGATACGCGCCAATGCAGTGGAGTCAGGTCGCCTAACAAAAAGAAAAAGATCACTGAACCGCCGTTTTCAATGAAGTTCATCAAGCGATCGAATGCATCTCTGGCACTCATAACTTTACCAACGATAAGGCACAAAAAAACAGAGCATAATCTAGAAACGCTACTGAAAAATAACACTCAGTCAACCAACATTGCTGAAGTAATTAAGCTCGATATCTCCTGAGTTAAATTTAACAACGAACTCAAGACAGCGCTCATGCAAGAGGTCTCATTGTTCCACAGGACAGTCATGATATTCAACTACCCTCTCGATCACAGCCGCTTTAACTAAAAAAAGGCAGTCCCCAGCCCTTGTTAAAATACGCCATATTTTTGCCACTGATCTGCGCAACAGCTCACTCATTTATTAGAACACCTCAACCGACACGACATAGTCTGCTGCAAAGTAACCCTGCAAATCAACATCGCCATTAGGCACCAAAGTCCATGTGGGCGCATCACCCGTTGCACCCGGATCTAACTCGGAGATACGCGTACCTTTCTCATCAATTAAATCAAAAGTATCTATTTTTTTGATATCAACAATGTGACGCAATACATCGATCGCATCCCCGATCTTAACTGCTCCATCGTTATTAATATCGGCTGCATGAAATTGATTACTGCTTGGGTCGAGCGTCTTTATAGCAACAATATGCCGCAAAATATCAATGGCATCACCAATCTTAATGTCTGAGGTATAAGCAGAACTATCTGAAAGTTTGACGGCATCGAAATCAACCGTTTCATTAATTAATAATAATCCATTATCAACATCAACCGGCTTCTCTAATACACTGTTATTTTTCCACAAATCTAAGGTAATCTTTGTAATCCCTTTATCTGTTCCGGCTGTAAGCAATTGAATATTCGGTTCATTATGCGTCACCAATACTCTCCCGGGCGTCTCCACTAAATTGGTTGCCTGTGTCTGAAAAGCATAATTAGTTCCCAGTGCATCCATCACCCCTAAGACACTGCTGTCATTACCGAGATCACCTTCGGGTGTTAAGGATAAAACCTCTAAACTCAGATCACTTAAATCCATCAGATAGATTTGATACAGACTGCTATCTTGTGACAATGAATTCAGATTACTGGAAAACAATAATTGATTAAGACTATCACTCACAGCCAGTAATTGATAATCCACAAGGTCTTGAGCCCCTACAGTTGAATCAAGAGAACTAGTTAATCGTTGCCGGACGCCACTGGTCAGGTCCTGAAGAAAAATATCCTGTGATTGATTCGCATCACCCTCAACTAAAAGGTCTGACTCACTGACATAAAGAACTGATCCTCCACTGATAATCGCTTGCCCTAAAACCAGCGATGCGGCCTGCTCATCCGTGCCTTCAGTCAACAATACTGGGGTTGCATCAACACTATTGTGTGCGACTAAATATAAATCATTTTGATTATTGCTATCTTTTTTAGAAAATTCTTCTGAGAGTGTTTCAAATAAAATGTATTCCTGACCCCCTGAAACGGACACCCCCAAAACAGTTGATGGTTCACTCCCTTCATCATCATCTGCTATTTGCGAGAGACGTTGAAGCGTTTGCGCGGCAATATCTATTCTAAATACATCATCCGTATCGTTGGCATCTGGATATGATGTCAAGTTATTCGCTGCCGTGGAAAAACTAACCGCTGTTCCTGATGAATTAAGAACCACTCGATCGATTCCTACATTAGCCACTTGATCACTGACCTGTTCAATTAAGTCAGGATTCACCAGAACACCATTTTGAACCAGTGCCAAACGATTCCCTGTGCTAGTTTGCCACGACTCAGTTAAATCCTTATAAACAATGACAAAAGTAATCCCTTCGGTCGCCTTAAAAGCGACATCAACAGCGGTGATGCTGACACCCTCAGAACCGCCTAAATAATCACTTAACTTACCGGTAAAAGAATCACTTGCCGTGTCATAAATCAGAAAATCAAGGCGCTGTTTGCCAGAATCAATATAACCCACCTCAACCAACAACGTTCGGGCATATGACGACATCGCAACAGCCGATACTGACAAAATCTTAGTTGCACTTTCACTTAAAAAAGAAAGTTCGGGGTCAACAATAGGAGAGAAATTCATAGTTACAATTTATAAGAGTATATATAGATCACTAGCGACTAGATCGTCACTGTGAAGCGTATTAAGTTCGGCAACATCAACGGCTAGAGCAGAGCCGGCACCGTCACTGTCAACCGACAAAGCGCCATCATTTTTATCATAAATAAAATAAGCGCCACTGTTTTCAGTCATGGTCTTGCCTTTCTCAATGACTGTGAAATCCGCCGATTTCACGGTGCCCTCATCATAACCGGTGAGCGTTTCTTTGTTGAATAATCCAAAGGCCAACGCATCAAGCAAGATCAAATCCGAACCGGACTCAAAATCAACTATCGTGTCAACACCCACATTCGATGACAAAACGAAACCGTCGCCCCCTAAACCACCAATCAATCGATCAGCACCGCCTGCACCGTCCAGCACATTATCGCCCCGGTTACCGGTCAACGTATTATCAAGGCCATTACCTGTTCCCTGAATATCAAGAACACCCAGCAATTTTAGGTCTTCCAGACCATCACCTAAGGTATAGTTTATTCTGGCTTTAACGGTATCATTCCCAGCGCTGTCTTCAATACTATCGCCTGGGTTATCAACAATATAAGTATCATTGCCGCTACCGCCATTCATGGTATCTGCACCCAAACCCCCGTTCAGCGTATTGTCTCCGTTATTACCAATTAACACATTATCTAACGCATTACCGCCGGCAAAGATTGCTCTAGATCCCACCAGCGTCAACGATTCTACATGAGAACTAAGCACATAAGAGACCGTTGCATTAACATGGTCATAACCCTGATCTAACGACTCAGTGATGACATCAGAGCGCGAATCAACGCTGTAAACATCATCACCTTCTCCGCCGATCATTTTGTCACGACCATTACCGCCATCAAGGCGATCATGCCCCCCATTACCTACCAATACGTCAATACCACTGTAACCTTTGAGTTCATTAACACCGGCATTACCCACCAATAAATTATCTAAACTGTTCCCGGTTAAGTCTATATTGTCACTGCCTTTAGCTTCCAATGCTTCAATATTTTGTGGTGCAACCCAACTACGGTCGGTTTCAATCGTGTCATACCCTCCGGCACCTCGCGCTATGGCTTCAATCGCAAGATCATTATTATTATCAATAATAAAACGATCATTACCCGGCCCTCCCATTAAGAGATCTGCCCCCGTGCCGCCATCTAAATAATCATCACCGCCGCCGCCATGGATTTCATCATTGCCTAGGCCCGCATAAACAAAATCATTTCCGCTACCGGCATAAATCACATCATCACCGGCATTGGATAAAATCTGGTCATCACCCCCTAAACCAAAAATCTTATCGACATCAACACTACCGAAAAGTTGATCTGCTAAGGCCGTACCGGAACTTAAAGCGGCCTCACCATTGACTTCAATCATCAGTTTCCATTGACCTTTCTCACCCTGACTGTCGATTGCTTCCAAAACCAACTCGCCAACCGGGCCATTCACATTGGTGTCTAAGGTATATTGCAGCGATGATAAGGCGTCCACGGATAAAACATCACCAATGGCAATCAAATTTCCGTTTCCATCTAACACGGAACCATAAGACGGCAAGCCGGTGACTGTGACCTCTGAAATAGTTTCTTCAGCATCGGTTGGTTTCGGAATGGATAATGGAACGGTCACTTGTGTACCTGCGTAGTCTACCGGTAACTTTGAATCAAGTCCGAAACTCGGCGCATCATTCACCGCTTCAATCAGAAAATCCACTGACGAGGTACTTGCCACACCACCATCATCGGTGACAAGGTATTCAAATTGACCGGCATGACCGACAACATTCGCTGCCGCTTTAAACACTAAATCCGTCAATTGATTCAACTGCAAAGTAGAGCCTTGTTTAACGAGACTTCCATTAGAACCATTTAGGACTTCGCCTTGCCCTGGAACTTCAGTGACTTTAACCGTCATCGACCCGTTTTCAGGATCTGTCGGCAGGCTAATATTCAAGGCAATATTGCTACTGTCCTCAGCTAAAGTCAGTATTTTAGGCGCATCAATGACTGGCGCCCGGTTATCACCGACTTCAACCTGAATAATTTGAGAAGCACTCTGACCGAACCCGTCTTCTGCGCTGATTTCAACCGCATAACGCCCGGTCACGCCTTCAGGCGGTGAACCCACTAACTTACCGGTGACCGGATCAAAGCTCATCCATTCCGGTAATTCCAAATCCCCTTGTATCGTGGCTGATAATTTCAGTTCTGTTGTCTGTGACTGGGCATCGACAAAGGAACCTTCGGGTACGACGACTTCAAAATCAGCATCATCACTGACCTCCAAAGGCGTCTCCCGTATCTGTTTAGCAACCGTCGGTGCAGTATTACCTAATGCGGTTGAAAGATTTAAAACCTGATCTTTAAATTCTAAAATTTCAATGGCCGTTAACGCATCGGTAAACGCAACCGGACTCCCTTCAATATCGCTATAACCTGAAACCGTTAAGGTCTGGTGGGTATTATCAAATACCAGAGTATAGTCGGCGTAATTTTTAGCATAGACCACGGTGTCTTTGCCAGCCCCCCCATCTAAAACATCGCTCCCTGAACTGGCCAGCAATAGATCATCTCCTCGACCAGCCATTAGGGTATTAATCAGATCATTACCCACCAGTCTGTCGTCACCATCGCCGGTGGCAACATGTTCAATATCCACCCAACTTTCAATGGTAACGGTGCGACCGGCAATATTCAAAACCCCATCTGAAAGATCAATATCTACATTAGAAGTAACTGCTGCAGTATTGATCCAGTCTTCCCCGGTATCATCACGTAAACGCAGCTGTTCAGACAAACCGGAAAATTCATCGGTAAAAATATACTGATCATCATCTTGTGCTGCTGCGCCGTAGACTCTTAATGATAAACCATATAATTTACCCACTTCCTCGGCGCGGACATCACGAACAATCACCTGCCACTCACCCTTACCGTCTTCGCCATAAAACTGAGCACTAGACAGATCAAACATCAGATGTTTTGGCAGACCGCTGTATTCACCAAATAAACCAAAGGGCCGGCCTTCAGTTGCTGACGGGCGATCTAAAACGGTAGAAATCGTACCATTGGGTGAAACCACTTCAATTTGAAGGTCGCCTAAACGGTCATGGCGAATATCAATACCCAACTCAATATGTTCGACGTCAATATGACTATTAATAGCAAATTTAGCGACATAACCGGTGTCTTGATCACCGTCTGGAATTACTTCAGCGATATCTAATAACCGTGCGCCAGCAAAGGCCTCATTATGTGCAGTATGTGTTGCCTGCCAGGTTTCAGCTAACCGGACTGCACTGTGTGCATTAACAATACCAAAACCCATATCATCGTTAAATGAAAGCCCGCCTAAATTGTGATTATTACCGGCATTGGTCTTCCAACTGGCACTGTCCGGGTGGCGGGTTGAATGCGCTAAAATAGCCTGCACATCGCGATAACCCAAATGTGGATTGGCCTCAAGCATTAAGGCGACAATGGCTGAAACCTCAGGGGCTGCTGCTGACGTGCCGCCAAAGGAAGTATAATCCCCGGCATCACCTGCTGCAAAATTTATCCCATCTGACCCCAATCGGTCAGTGGTAAAAATACCTTCCCCGTAAGCGGCCACTAAAATAGCCGCACCGGGCGTTGAAAAACTACTTACGGTATCGTCTTGTGCGACCGATGCGACGGTAATGGTTTCTCGGGCATTTTGGAAATTGTGGTGATTCACATTATCGCCACTGGTTCTGGAATTACCGGCTGAAAATACAAACACAGTACCGTAACCGCCACGCGCTGTTTCTACCGCATAACGAATATTGGCATAATCAGCCATATAGGTGGCCGAATTAAAATCGTCGCCAAAAAAGTCACACGTTCCCCAGGAGTTATTGGAGATATCAACCTGATTTTGCTTAGCCAAAGCTCCAGCCATATGTTGGTTAGCCCACTTCACCCTGAACGAGGCCACATCAGCATCCGGCGACAAACCCACAATACCGGTTTCATTATTAGCTTCTGCCACCATAATACCTGTGACCGGTGTACCGTGACTATCCGGTGGCAGATAAGGCAACGGTGGCCATTTATGTTCACCGGTATCGGAGCGATACTGAACATCATAGTCAATCGCTAAATCAAGCTGATTGACTAAATCAGGGTGTGCATAATCGACACCGTCATCGATCACCCCAATGGTAATACCGGCCCCAGTGTATTCACCGCCTAAATCAGAGATGTGTAGTGCTTCTCGATACCACTGCTCAGAGGCTAAGGGGTCAAATTCACCGGTGTAGTTTTCACGTAAGCGCAATTGATAGGTACCGGTTGTACCGGCATAACCTGCAACCGACAAATAAACCGTCTGACCATTTTCTCCACCGCTTAGTTTAATGCGCGAATCGAGACCTGCACCTGCATCATTATTACTGTTCAGTAACACCCCTTGGGTATCGAACACTTGCAAAAAGCTATCCGGTAAAGAGCCTAATTCTGAGCCGGCGGCTAAAACATCAACCACATAATTAGTATCGGCTTTTAGCGTTGCCTTAGCCCAATCGACATCCCCTTCATAGGAGATATCGGTTTTGAGTAGCTGACCGGGTTTAACCACTTCATGGGTTAAGAAGTTGGCCGGAATATCATCTAACTCTATCACCCCGTCTAAGGATAAGGTTTCAATTAAATAAGTGCCCGAATTGCTTTCAATCCCTGCGCCATCAATCTTAATATAATAGCGACCGGCCTCCACCACACTCACATCAATCTTCGCAATACCTGCAGCGCTCGATAATGCCTTAGCGACCACTGAACCGGTGCTATTCAGTAGAGCGGCATTCGTAACGGCCAGGGTACCTTCCCCTGCCGCATAGCCTTTAACGGCTACTTGAATGCGTTGGGCGGCATCCAAACTAACGGCATATAAGTCAACATCTTGATCAGTCTGCAGCGCCCCTTGTTGACTATTTCCCACCACTAAGGCTGCCGTGGTACTGGAATCATAATCGGTTACTCGGTCGACCGCCTCATCGCCGCCATTAAGCCCTAAGTTTAATACCCGAATCGCATACTGACCGGTATCTTGCTCACTGGATGGACTAACGGTTATCGCAAGAATTCCATTGGTTTCGGCATTAAACGCCGCACTGGCCATGCGGGCAGGGGTACTGGTGCTGATTTGGTTGCTATTAACAGACGTCGCCACGCCATCTTGCGGCGTCCATACCAGTGTTAAGTCTGAGTCTTCAATCGGTGCTACGACCCCATCTCTAACACTAACCAATTCAATGCGGTATGACTCACCCTCATTCAATGACACCTGATAGTCGTCGGTATCGCCGGCAATGCCTATTTTACCGACTTTAAACGCTTCCAGACTAGCATCAAAAGTCAAGGCTATTGCACCTGAACTATCTTCATCGGATGCATCACCCGGGGTGACTGATAATTGATAAGCCCCCGTTGTGCCTGCGCCATCGACCACGCGTACGTTATAGGTACCCGCACTCGTTGCCTTAATGGCAACAGATGCCGTCCCATCATCCACCTCTTTACCATCAGCACGCCCTACAGGGACACCAAAAGGATCTAAGACCTCAATTAAGGCCCTTGCCAGACCACCTGTTTGTGTCGGTGTGGCACTAAAAGTCACCACCTGATCTTGGGATAAGTCAATGGCAAACCAGTCTTCATCACGATCGACCACGGTATTAACAAACTTATCGGCCTTACCGCCAAAGCGGCCATCGGCCCACTGAATAGCCCCATCAACAATTTCATTGAGACTGATGTCCGTTGCCTGTCCGATAGTCGAACCATGATCGTCCGGCGCACGGGTGGTTATCTGATAAGTTCCCGTTTCTTGTAAATCTAGCGTTTTAGCCACCAGATAATAGCGCCCTGACGTTTGCACCTGATAACTGATCACCGAATCATTCTGCCAGGAGCCATTATCATCAGAATCTACTAGAGTTCCTGAAGCATCGCGCAATTCTAAGTAGGGATCTTTTAACGTCCCGCCGCCCGTTGCCGCTCCCTGCAGTTTAAAGACATAACGATCTCCGGCTGAGAGTTCAACTTCAAACCAGTCTTCATCACCGCGTTTTAATAAATTCCCCTCAAAACGAGTACCAATAGTTAGTGTGGTAGCGGTACCCACGCTATCGCCGACATCGTCAGCGGGTAGTGCAGTTTTAATGGCACTGAGAGTGTAGTCCCCTAATGATTGTCCATCATCAGATGAAACCTCAATATAATATTTACCCGCTTTAGGTGCGGTAAAATAGCTTAAGGCATTGGAGCCTTGACCGCCATCATCCGCATATTCAATAAACTTGCCATTGGCATCAAATAAGCGCATGGCCGGGTCTAATAACGAGCCGCCGGCACCACTAATGCCATTGACTAGCAATTTGTAGGTAATACCCTGATCTAACTCCACCTCAAACCAGTCGGTATCGCCGGGGATTTGAATCTCGCCCGGTTTAGGCGCATCAATCGCTAGAACACCCACCGCTGTTTCACTATCGCCCAACCCATTAGCAAAGTCATCGGCCGGCGCTAAGTTAACGCTCAGTTCATAAGCACCGGTATCATATTTAAAAGCACTCTTACTCTCGACAAAGTACACACCGGTCTCAGGGGCGGTAAAGAATAACTTGGCATTAAAACTGCCACTATGATCGTCATTAAACCCTATGATCTTACCGTTGCTATCGCGAACCGAAAGATAGGGGTCTTTTAAGGGGTCAAGTTGTGCTGTAATCGATTTGTCGGCATTGTTTTCAATGATATAGGTTTGCCCGGCCGACAAACCGACTTTAAACCAGTCCGAATCGTTGCCGACATGAACCAGCCCTTGTACCGGCTCGCCAATGGTTAACACCTTTGTGGTAGAACGCCCGCCTTCAAAGTCATCCTGAATACCGGATACTCTCAGGTTATAAGTTCCTTTACCGGCATTACCCGTAGATGCCGCAGCAATATAATAACTCCCGTCTTCAGGGGCTTGAAAAGAAAGCTGGGCATTGGTTCCAGTGCCGCCGGTAGAGGCTGATTTGAGTAAAATACCGGTGGCTGATCTGACTTCCACATAGGGGTCAGCCAGTGTTCCTTCGCTAGTGGCTGCACCCAATGCTTCAATCTTATAGGCAAAGCCTTTTTCCAGCTGGACTTTAAACCAGTCGCGATCGGCCAGTTCATTAATCTCACCCACCGCCGCACCAATACCCAAATCGTTAAATTCAATACGTCCGGTGGTGGCAATATCAGCCGATTGCTGATCAAGACTCTGTTGTTCAACAATATAGGAGCCTTTGTAAAGCCCTGTGGCATCGGATACGGCAATATAATAGCTGCCGGTTTCTGCCGCATAAAACTGGATCTGCTCATCAGCCCCTATAGCGTTACCGGTAGATACCACAGCGATCGAATCTGCTGTATTAGTCGCTTGATATATTTCAACTTTAGGGTCGGCTAGTGTGCCGCCCTGACTGCTTAGCCCGCGAACATCGATCCGATACGTTGTTCCCTCAACCAACTCGGTTTTGATCCAGTCGACATCATCCAAATCGCCAATATAACCGCGCAGATAACCCTTGGTTGCATCCATCTCACCGCGGGTGGATTCACTGTCAGTGTAGTCATCGACCAGTTTAATGCTAAAGTCATAGTTTTGTGAACTCTGATCGCTCCAACTCCAAGAATCGGGGGATACACGCAGTTCAACCTCGCCGCCTTGGTAAGGCTTAAATCCTGAGGCGGTATTAAAGCCCGGTAACCAATCAGCCGTACTGCCAGACTCTAAAGACCAGTTTATCCAAGAGTGGGTGATATTTTTAAACTGTAAATCCTGACCACTGACAATATCTTGAGCGGAAACCCTAAAAGAGGTTTCACTGGCATTGGCTGTTAATTGTAGCGGCGATGACGGGACAAAAGTCGAGACAAAAACATCGGTATCCTGACGGTGCTCAAAATGCGCCGTAATGATTTCTTCATAACTCACATCACGTGAGGTGGATGTTTTAAAGTCGTGATGGTCATCTACGACATAAGTCGACCCATCTGTAAAATTCAAGTTTAAGACCGCTGTCAGAGTGTCTGTCCCTTGTGAACTGTCACCGCCACTGTGTTCAACGGTTAACCGTGAAGGATTACTACTATCACGCTCAATGGTAAACTCATGTTGATTGCCATCATAAAGCACGGTATCGACACGAGAGACGCTATCATCCCCGGCACTGGGTTTAAACTGACCGGCACCATCCCCGGTAAAGTTGTCATCACTCTCAGTCCCTTGCAAAATACCGTTTTCCTTGGTGTAAACTGCACCGGACCCGGTAAACGTTAAACTATCAGATTGAGCTGAGGTAACCACAATGGAGGACGAACCGGTTTCAACTGTCTCTATATGGGTTAAAACAGCACTGGAAAGATCTATAATCCGACCACTGTTATAACCCGTATTACTAAATGCCAAGGTATCACTGCCGGCGCCGCCATCAAGGTTGCCGTTAACCGTTAAAGTGGCACTATAGTTCGCATCCCATTGGTATTGACTAAAGTTTGAAAAATCAATAGTGAGCCGGTCATCACCGGCACCGCCGGTAAAACTAAAATCATTATCTTTAACTGTGACCGAGTCATCAGATGATGAACCTGTCAATGATGCCAAGGTACCAATTCGGACCTGATCAATAGTGGCAACGGTATGGGTTAAATCTACGACTCCAAAATCACCTTCCAAATAAACACTTTGATCTCGCGTATCAAAATCAGCTTCCAGTGCATCCAGATTAATATCCTGTCCATCGCCTAAAATGGTTAAATAATTAGGACTACCATCACGTCCATGCAGATTCCAGTTATTCACTGAAGACCAAACAGCGCCATCAACAACAATATTTAAATAGTAGGGTTGACCATCAAAATCAACCGTTTCAATACCGGACAGGGAATTCTCTGCAAAATAAATAACCTTGGAGTCAAAATAGTCATTAAATTTGAGAGAAATGGTGTCTGAACCCTGTCCACCTGAAATTCGATCAACCTGCAGAATATTCTGAAAACCACGTTCAATTTGAATATCGTTAATCGTGTTGGTCCATTGCCCTAAAGACACCATCTCCTCTTCGGTGATCACAAAGGTGTCATTACCGGCACCACCAGACAATATATCACTGCCCTTACCGCCTCGAATGGTATCGTTACCGGCACCACCTGCTATTACATCGTTACCCCCATTACCGAGCAAGGTGTCAGCCCCTGATCCACCGGTAATGGTGTCAGCCTCATCGGAACCGGCTACCCCTTGTGACTGGCTACTGCTTGATAAATCAACAACGGCCGCTGAGGTTAGCCGCCCTAAAACAGCCACCTCGCTGGCACCGTCAGCTTGCTTAATATTGGCCGCATCAAGTGAATCCAAAAAGGTTTTAGGCAGAATATAAACACCATCTTGGGTAATCTTTAAGGTCTCAATATTGCTAAAACTATAATTAGACAGGTCAATATCGCCGGTTGACAAAATCAGGGTATCACTCCCCTCGCCGCCATCAATCTTAGCGGCTGTTTTACCCTCCCAGGTTGTATTGGTTAAAGCATTATAATTTTTAAATTCAAAGGTATCGTTACCCGCATCGCCATAAATTTGCTGGGCAGCGCTGGTTACCACCAACTCAATGCGGTCATCGCCGTCATTACCATGAACCAGATCAGCACCTAAATAGGGCTTAATCACATCACCACCGGCACCACCCGATAAGGTTTCAGTATCACTCGAGCCATAAATAAAGTCATCGCCTGCGCCGCTTGTGACGGTGGAAGCACCGCCTTTTAACCAGAAATGGTTATCACGGGTATTGCCTGACGCCACACTGACCTGAACACCGTTACCATCTTCAAAAATATAACGCCGGGTTTCCCAGAGAGTATCAATCTCAACGGCACCGTCCCCTGCAATTAATAACGGTGAGTAAACATACCTTTCATAATAATCATGAACATTATTGCTGGTGTCTTTATTGTCATAAACAATTGAATAGACAATCCGTCCATTGCTCATACGCCACTGATCAACGCCGGCTAGATCAAATTCAAAAATACTGTCACGAATACCGCTATGGTAATTCAGGCCATCGTCGCTATTCACCTGAGAAGGGTCAAACGTCTGATCATCGGTTGCTTTTAAGACCACAGCGGTATCCGACCAGCTATTGAGCTGATCAGCGGTTAATTTAATAACTTGCGTTCCGCCGATTTCAATGGTTTCAAACCCTGAGATAACGGCATCGGTTAAATCCAGTTCATAGCCTGATTCTGTATGCCTAGATTCAAAACGCAAGGTGTCATCTCCGGCACCACCGCTGATCTCATCATTGTTTTGATATTGGGAAAAGTCATTGGGGTACGCATTGGTTGAAACCCAGTCACTTTTAGATGCATTACTGGTATCGAAATAGAGCATCACGGTGTCATCACCGGCCCCGCCATCAATCACATCTTTGTCAGCCCCTCCTTGAATATAGTCATTACCATCGCCGCCTTTAAGGGTATCGCGGCCTATTCCACCATAGAGTTTGTCTCGACCCGCCTCCCCTTCTAGCGTATCGGGTCCTGCACCACCGGTTAAAGTGTCGTTGCCTGACCCGCCCTGAATCACATCGGCGCCGTCGCCTCCGTCAAGGGTGTTATTCAACGCATTGCCGGTAATGGTGTCATCCCCAGCACTGCCCTCAAGGCCGATCACCGTGGGCAAATCATTCAGATCAAGGGTGCCGGCCTCAGACATAATAATGGAGTAACGGGCCTCGGGCGTGGCCGAATCATCAATCTCTATGTCAATCGCATCGAACTGCGCAGCGGTAATTTTGACATTGGCCTGACCGTAGAGCACAATTTTTTCCACGCCGGTAATGGCGTATTTTGTCAAATCATAGGTTTTGCTGACCTGAATCTGGTCAACCCCATCGCCGCCATCAATCGTGCCTGAGCCCTGACTGGTAGTCAGTTCAAAAATATCGTTACCGGCGCCGCCTAAATAGCTGTCGTGGCCGTATTCAACCTTAATGCGGTCCGCTCCCTCACCGCCATCGAGACTGTCGTTACCCTGACCGCCATAGAGCAAATCATCCCCGCTACCACCGGTGATGGTATCATTGCCCGCCCCACCGTAAAGGGTGTCATTCCCACCGCCACCTGACAGCGTATCGACTCCTGACTGCCCCCATAAGGTATCATCGCCTCCGCCGCCTTGAAGGGTATCATCGCCAGACTGGCCATCTAATAAATCTGCACCCAGCCCACCGGTGAGTTGATCATCCCCTGAGTCGGCTTTAACATAAAGGGCATTAGCACCGGCGGTGATCTGCGCCGTATAACCGTCAATCTCAAAATAAGGAATATTAAAGTCAGCATACTGACTCTCGGATAAATCCAGCGTTAAGGCAGTGTAATCTAATAATTCAGCCGGGGTATCGTAAGGTTTAAGTACCAGCGAAGCATAATTATAACCAAAATCACGATCATCAACACCCGGGGTGTAACTATCATGATATGACGCATAACCTGGCAGAGCATCCACACTAGCAAAACTTTTAAGCTGTTCCTGGGTCAGGGCAACCTTAATCTGCCAATTATTGTCACTAGTAGAATAACGTAAATCCAGATGCTCCAGATTGGAAAGGGTAGCACGGGTAATATCATAATTAGTATGGCGATCATCAAAAACCAGCGTATCGGTACCAGCGCCGCCATCGATCACATCTTTAATTTGTGAATATTGCCAGCTACCATAAAACTCGCTGTTATCCACCACGTCTTCACGGCTAAAAACCACCACATCATCGCCGGCGCCCAGCGTCACGGTATCTTTACCCAGACCGCCTTTGACGGTATCGTTACCTGCCCCTGCTGTTATCACATCATTACCGGCACCGCCTTCAATGGTGTCAGCCTCTGTTGTACCATTTAACGTATCGTGATCACTTGTTCCTGTTATTGTTGCCATAACCCACCATCCTAAAAAATAAACTAACCTACTTCATATACTACAACTTAACTTGAAAGATATCTGGCGAGAAACTGGACAACTTACGTAGGTTAAAATAGACAACTTTTGATTTGTGTTATATCACGGCTTTTAAGCACAATAACGGCTAAAAATTGTTACTCAGATCCTCTACACGCCTCTTTAAAACTAACGCCCCCTTTATTCACTGCTTATGTTTTTTATCGCTGAACAACTCAACACAAGACTCTGCGTTCAGGCACGGCTCGGCAGACCTTAATGACTGCCGATTTGATCGGCAATGACGTTTAGCTCTGAAATTTTTTTATCCCCTTGATAACGCGGTGAAATACTGCTTTTACCGAAAACTTATCCGGCAACTGCATTAACCTTCAAGGTTGTTTTTTGCCTATCAATTTACTCAGCTTAATGCGGGGCAAAATCAGATCCGGGACTACCGGGGTATCCCTCGTTGGCCCACCCGGGTTGTTCCGGGGGAAAAGAACAACAATCCATTAAAGGGACTGAATTATCCTCTTTGCAAGACTTGGTACTATTTGAATCCGCTACTAAAACATAAGGCCCTAAACAAGAAACATAGCGAAAGTCTACCCCCTTAACTTTTTTACTCATACAAATTGCACTGCCATTACAGGCCTTAAACAGGCGCAGGGTCGTACACATATCGGTACCGCGAACTATAAGTTTTTGATTAAAGTCTCTGCCACGACATTCGGGCGTATAATCAACAAACATAACGGCATCGGCAGATGAAGCGGTCATTATTGATAAAAGAAAAAACAGATGGTTTATTTTTTTCATTCTCCACACCTCCGCATGATTACAACCGGTTGAGGGTTAACGCACTAAAAAGCTTTTTAAAAAAAATTGATGCGGAAATACTGGGTCCATTTCCAGGAATTTTTAATAACACCCTTTTTTATATCGAGAAGCCCACTTACAGAGTATCTAAAAGACCTTGCCTTATCATTCACCAAAAAATAAGCCCAAACCAAACCAATGCGTTTAATAAAAACAGCACCTTATCTCTAACAGATTATTTACTCATGTTTCCGCATCCATTCTCTTACTAATTTTTCCGATTCTTTTCTTTGTTCTACGGTCATATTTTTAGCAATTATATCTCTATTTTTTTCAGCATCTTGATGACCACTTATTGCTGAAACAGTCCAAAACATATGCGCCATAACAA
>Ga0209494_1000302_pt1 | contig 21258 bp, 22 predicted proteins | sample EN1Hudseemescosm_FD_184628 | JGI IMG/M metagenome (GOLD analysis project Ga0209494, IMG submission 184628) | Methane-oxidizing microbial communities from mesocosms in the Hudson Canyon - EN1B Hudson Canyon (SPAdes) (version 2) | ecosystem: Environmental > Aquatic > Marine > Cold seeps | place... | reverse complement strand
CAACAGTTCATTTGAGCTCATACTTTCTAACAATATCGTCACCCTAACACCCGATTTATCCATATTAATCTGGTCATTTAAGTCCAGCCCATAAGGCAATGACATTTCATACAATAATAAATATTGCGCAGCTAATTCGCGGTTTATTGGCAAACGGTACCATTGCTCATCATCAGCATGCATATTTTTATTTAAGCGTTTAAAAATATCCGTGACCGTATTTGCATGAATCACTTCTGGTTGTGATAACAACCAATCTACCAAACCTTCAACGTTATTTAAAAATTCTGGCTCACTAATTCCCCCCGCTTCATGCGCATGGATAGAAAATTCAATGTTATATATTCCACCCATATTATTATTCAGAAAATCAGTCCCTTGCCTGAACTCTGTACTTTCATCAAAATACTTTACAAACTCATCATTTAACTGATTTTGCGTGGCAAATGACATCATTATTATGGCAACAAGACCATTGATGATTAATAATGGCTTTCGCTGCTTAATCACCCAGCCAGCCAGTTTATTCATCATCGAATTATCCAATTCATCCTGTAATTTAACTCTAACAGGTAAAATCATCATCAGTGCGGGTAAAAAGCTGATTGAAAATAACCACGCCAGCATTACCCCTATAGCGACAATATTTCCCAGGTCTCTAAAGGGAGGTGCATCACTAAAGTTCATACTTAAAAAACCAATCGATGTGGTTAGACTGGTTAAAAATATCGGTTGGAAATTGACCCTTAAGCTTTCTTGTATCGCCTGCCTTTTTTTATGCCCTATACGCATATTATGTAATTGCGTAATCAGTAAATGAACACAATCAGCCACCGCCATGGTTAAAATAATCGTGGGGGCTATCGCTGATGTCGGCGTTAAAAACCAGCCTAACCAGCCAGCCAGGCCTAATGCTGAAAGAATAGAAAAAATAATTAATAACACCACGGCAATAGTGGCACTGATTGATCGTAAACTGAGCAGTAGCACCAAGATGACACAGGCATACATCAGGGGAACCAGTAGCTTATTGTCATTCATAGCTGATTCACTAAAGGCATTACTCATCATCGCCATACCGGTCAAATAAACTTTCATTCCAGGATAGCCAGCTTCTATTTCTTTCACCAATTCCCGCGCAGCTGCTGCCACAGAGGTAACTTCATCAGGATCATCTCCTGGCATTTGCAGAATGACATTAACACCCGCAACATCAGCTTTTAAGGAAACCAATCTATTCGCTAAAATAGGTTCATCTAATGCAATTTTCTTTATCTTTTCAATTTCAACCGCTGAAACCCCAGGGTCAGCAACAAGATCAGCAACCAGCAAATCATCGCCGTCAGCCAGAGTATGTTGAAAATTTGTTATTGAATCAACTCGGCTCGAAAAAGGTATTTTCCAGGCTTTTTCTGTGAGTTCTTGTATCGCTTGCAATGTTTCACGGCTAAACGCATTACCATCTTCAGGCTGCAATACAAACATCACTGAATCTGATTTATTATAAGTGTTTTGTATATCTTCAAATGCTTGTAACTGTGGATTTTCCTGACTAAAGTACGCGCGATAGTCATTTTTAAAGCCAAGGTTGACTACCCCGCCAGCCATAGCAGAAACAGCAAGAGTAATGATTAACAATATCCACCACGGATGAGTTGTGATAAATAAAATAAAATTTGAAAGCAGATGTCCTTTCTTCATGTTGTCCCTTCTTTTATTAGCAATAAAAACACAATGTAAACTGGGTTAGCGATAAAATACTGACTACCAACCATTCAATCCTCTTTTTCTATGAAAACAGCGCACTCAATTCCACGCATAGCACTTACACCAGGTGAACCAGCAGGTATTGGCCCAGATTTATGCATTCAACTCGCTCAACAAAAACAAAGTTGTGATTTGATAATAATAGCAGACCCTGAATTATTAACTTTACGCGCTACACAATTAGGATTAGACCTATCAATTAAAATTTTTTCGCCTACTGAACAGCCTCAAGCCAGCGAAGCGGGTATTGTTACGGTCTTACCTGTAAATTTGACAACTCAAGTGAATTGCGGCCAACTGAATGTTGATAACAGCGCTTACGTTATTGAAACCATCCGCCAGGCAACACAAGGCTGTATAGATGGGGTTTTTGATGCCATGGTCACTGCCCCGGTCCATAAAGGCATTATTAATGATGCTCATATTACATTTACAGGACATACAGAATTTATAGCCGATATCACAGGCGGTCATCCAGTGATGATGCTAGCAACACCGGGTTTACGTGTTGCACTGGTTACCACTCATTTACCGCTATCTGAAGTAAGCGCAGCAATCACCGAGGATCGCCTGCAAAGGGTCATTACCTTATTAAATAGAGATTTAAAGGATCATTTTTCCCTGACTAATCCAAAAATTTTGGTTTGCGGGCTTAATCCTCATGCTGGCGAAAATGGTCACTTAGGCCGCGAGGAAATTGAGATTATTGAGCCCGCATTGAATAAGTTAAGAAAACAAGGAATCAATCTTATTGGCCCTCTACCCGCCGACACCTTATTTACTGAAAAATATCTGCAATCTGCTGATGCCGCGTTGGCAATGTATCATGACCAAGGCTTACCTGTACTTAAATACAAAGGTTTTGGGCAGGCCGTTAATATCACCTTAGGTTTACCTATTATTCGCACCTCTGTTGATCATGGCACTGCACTTGATTTAGCGGGAACAGGCAAAGCTAACCTAGGCAGTCTGAAATTTGCACTTAAAACAGCAATTGAAATGGTTGAATCAAAGATTGTAAACACATCCACTCTTTAATTTATATCTACGTTGTTACGTATTATGTAGACGTAGCATGCTACGTCTCTACAGACGTTTTATAGACAGGCCACAACGGACCAAAATCAACGGCTTAATAAATTACAGACTGAAGCCCTCTCTACCTTGTTATAATATCGCTAATGAGCACACAACAAAAAACACATAAAGCACGTAAACGCTTCGGCCAAAATTTTCTTCAGGATCATAATGTTATCTATAATATCCTGTCTAATATTCAGGCTAATACCGGCGAGCACTGGGTGGAAATTGGTCCAGGACTAGGCGCAATCACAGAACCCTTATTACAAAAACAAGTGTTATTGGATGTTGTTGAACTGGATAGGGACCTGGTCAAGGTACTTAAGGAACGATTTGGCCAGCATGAAAACTTTACTATCCATAGTGCAGATGCTCTGGCTTTTGATTTTGCAGCACTCGCGAATGCAGACGAGAAGTTACGCATTATTGGCAATCTACCTTATAACATTTCAACACCTCTGTTATTTCATTTACTGCAAAGCACTAACTGCATAGAAGATATGCATTTTATGCTGCAAAAAGAAGTAGTTGATCGTATGTGTGCAGGGCCAGGCAGTAAAAAGTATGGCCGCCTTAGCGTGATGATTCAATACTATTGTGAAACCGAATTAATCTTTGACGTACCGCCTGAAAGTTTTGATCCCATCCCCAAAGTGATGTCGTCTATCGTAAGACTGATGCCTTATCAAAAGCCACCAGTAGAAATAGAACATATTAGCAAGCTAAACAAGGTGGTCACTACCGCTTTTTCACAACGCAGAAAAACACTCAGAAATTCGCTTAAAAAGCTAATAACAGAAGAACAGATAGTCGCTTTAGATATAGATCCCACTTTACGAGCAGAATCTATTTCTTTAGCAGAGTTTGCCCGTTTAAGTTATTTAATAGAGATATAATCAAAAAAGGGCGCGACAAAATGTCACGCGTCGATTTGCCACATTCCCAAGCAAGTTGTTTACCATTAAAATAAACACAACTTAAATGCTTTCCCTAACACAAATAGGGATCTCATTATAGCTTCCTAAAAAGACTCTTAATGCGGCCTAACAGCCGCATTTTTTTTGCCTGTCGTTCCTGCCACTCAGCCATTCTCATCTTTATTCAAATAATTCCATTTTTTATTGTTTTAGCTCACACAAGTCTTCTAAATTTAGCTATGATGAAGATAATGATTTAATAAAAAGGATAAAACAATGACAACGATTACTGACCCCGTTATTGGCCGCTGGTATAAAGATGTTGAAAACGACTTAACCTTTAAAGTAGTGGCTATAGAAGAAAGTGATGACGCCATTGAGGTACAATATATCAATGGCGATATTGGTGAATATGATAATGATTCCTGGTATACCTCCACCTTTGATTATGTTGAAGCACCCGAAGACTGGAGTGCTCCCTATGATGATATAGAAACCGATGATCTCGGCTACTCAGATAACGACACACATTTAAAGCCAGACCAGGAAAATTTAGATATTTCTGATATGCTGGATGATTAAGGCACTAATTAATGAAAATGAGTTCTCAACGATTCCTGGACTGGGAATCTAAAAGTATCACCCTGCTTGCAATGTCAGGCGCAGGAAAAACCACACTGGCAAACAAACTACCAAGAGATAAATGGTTTCATTATTCTGCTGATTATCGTATAGGTACGAAATATCTGGGCGAACCCATTTTAGATAATATTAAACGCCAGGCTATGGATGTGCCTTTTCTAAAGAAATTATTATTATCTGATTCAATTTATATACACAATAACATTACGGTTGATAACTTAGCCCCTGTCTCCAGCTTTTTAGGTAAATTAGGTGATTCAGCCCAAGATGGTCTATCCATCAAAGAATTTAAACGCAGACAAGCTTTACATCATCTGGCAGAAGTGGCCGCATTAAATGATGTGCCCGAATTTATTCGTAAAGCAGAAGATATCTACGGCTATAAACATTTTCTAAATGATGCCGGTGGAAGTGCTTGTGAACTTGACGATCAGAAAGTACTGGAAACTTTGGCAAAACATACGCTTATCGTTTACATAAAAATCCCTGAATCACTGGAACAAACCATCATCTCACGGGCAAAGACCGACCCTAAACCGCTATATTACAGAGAAGCCTTTTTAGATGAAAAACTAGCGGAGTTCATGCAGGCTAACAACTATAGCAATCCTGATCTTATCCCCCCTGATGAATTTGTTAGCTGGGTATTTCCTGAGTTATTCAAATCACGACTACCTCGCTATCAGGCGATTGCTGATCAATATGGTTATACCGTTGATGCCAATGACGTTGCTAAAGTCTCTAATGAAGACGAGTTTATTCAACTGATTGCCGATGCCATCGCTAAAAAAGGGGATCATTAACCATGCCTTTAGTTGCTCACACCCCTTTACCGACATTCCAGCGTTTACTTGCTGAAGGCGAGGACATACTCAATCCTGACCGCGCCAGCCATCAACATATACGTGAACTACATATAGGCTTACTCAACATCATGCCTGATGCGGCTCTTGAAGCGACTGAACGCCAGTTTTTTCGTTTAGTGGGTGCCTGTAACCAGATTGCTCAATTTCATGTCCACCCTTTTACCATTAAAGGATTAGAAAGAGGCCCTCAAGCACAGGCTCATATTGAGGAATATTATGAAACCTTTGAGCAAATCAAGCTCGACGGACTGGATGCCTTAATCATCAGCGGGGCCAATGTTACTCATGCTCATTTATCTGAAGAAGATTTTTGGCAACCCTTAACTGAGGTTTTTAGCTGGGCCAAACAAAATGTCACTTCCATCTTATGTTCATGTTTAGCGACTCACGCACTCATTGAACACTGCTATGGTATTGAGCGTACACCTCAACCTCAAAAACGCTGGGGCGTTTTTTCTCATAAGGTGCTGGAACGCACTCACCCCTTAGTTGCTGAAATCAACACTCGATTCGATGTGCCTCATTCCAGGTTTAATGAAATTTATCAACATGATATGGAACAAAAAGGCATTACTGTTTTAGCCGCTAGCCGAGATGCCGGTGTGCACCTTGCTGTCAGCTCAGATGGTATTCGCGTGGTATTTTTTCAAGGCCATCCAGAATATGATGACATCAGCTTATTAAAAGAATATAAACGTGAAGTACTACATTTTTATAACGGTTTAAGAGATGACTACCCGCCTTATCCTGAAAATTATTTTGATAAAAATACCAAAAAAATATTATCTGACTATGAAAAACAGGTAAGGACAGCGAAAGATAATAACTCGGCACTTGAGCTATTTCCTGAACAAGAAATATTAATACACATAGATAACACCTGGAGAGACACCGCCAAAGCCGTTTTTAATAACTGGCTAGGAAAAGTCTATCAAATTACCAATCAAGATAGACGCCTTCCCTTTATGGAAGGCATAGACCCGAATAATCCTTTAGATTTAATCTAACAAACCAAGTTAAAGCATATCAAGCCTATAGCTTGAAGGAATTATTTAGACTGGCCTAGCACAAACCAGCTTTATAAGGTTTATTCGCTTAGAAGCCCGCATAATAATGTTTTTTAATCCTATTTTTCTCACAATAGAGTTGCCGCTTAATAACTGCTGGAGCAATAACAACTTTACCATCACAAATAAACGCACCTTCAGGTAAGCGAGTAGATGGACCATAACTATCAGGACCATAAAGATTCAATGAAGGCTTGTTTCTGGCTTCTAGAAAACGAACTAGCTCTGCTTGCGAAAACTTTTCAGCAGAAACAAATAAAGACTGAAAGCTAATTAACAGGACGGCTATTGAAAAAAATAGCCGTAAATTTATTTTATAATATTTTTTTTTCATAACCCCCACCTCCGCGCCACATACAAGTTCTTTGTTTATTAAGAACTTGTCAGACGATTTAATACTTACCTATAGTTATAGCCCTTTTTAAATAAAAATCAATCTCATTAAGCCAATTTTGTGATGCACTATTAGTATTTTTTCTCTTTAACCTTTGTTGGTTTATAAGCAAAAATAGCCACAAACACCCAGGCCAATAGAAAACATACACCACCTATCGGCGTAATCATTCCCAGCCATTTGATACTTAAAATAGAAAGTAAATATAAACTACCAGAAAACAGCACAATACCACTAAACATTAACCAGCCAGCCCATTTCAAATACTGTGCATCGGGTGATTGCTGTCTAAATACAGCAATTAACCCCAACCCCAAGGCATGCCACATCTGATAATCCACCGCCGTTTTATAAACAGCTAACATTTCAGCGCTCAGAATGTTTTTTAAACCATGAGCACCAAAAGCCCCCATTGCTACGCCAGTTAAACCACTAACAGCAGCTAAAAATAAAAAAATTGCTTGCATTATTTTTCCTTTAACCTAGGCATTAACTGAACCAGATTGCACGGCTTAGTCCGAAAATCTAATTGCGCTTTAATCAAATCATCCCATGCTGTTCTACAGGCCCCTGATGAGCCAGGCAAACAAAACACATAAGTACCATTTGCCACTCCAGCAACCGCTCTGGACTGCATAGTCGATGTTTTAATATCTTGATAAGACAACATCCTAAAAACCTCTCCAAAACCATCCAGCACCTTATCTAACAAAGGTGTAACGGCTTCTGGCGTACCATCTCGACCCGTTACCCCTGTCCCGCCTGTCGTTATAACGGCATCTACCTTTTCATCTGCAATCCATTTTGAAACGACCGCTCTGATTTGATAGGTATCATCAGCCACAATTTGTTTTTCATAGACCTGATGTCCTGCTTCGACAACCCTGTCAGCCAAGACTTTACCCGAAACATCATCAGCCTCAGTTCTGGTGTCAGAAATTGTTAACACTGCAATATTCAATGCTTTAAATTGTTTTTCTACATTCACTCTATAATCCTTATTTTAATACTAGAAAAAAAGCTTCTGAACCACGCTGAATATTAATCAGCAACGCTCTACGCGGATCAGTCACTTGCTTTAGCTGATCCAGGTTACGCACCCGGTATCGGTTTGCTGAAACAATAATATCGCCAGTTCTTAATCCACTGCGCCAAGCGTATGAGGCCTGATCCATTTTTGCAAACAATACACCTTCTACCTGCTGTTTATTTGTTGCTGTTAATACGGTCCCCGCTAAAACCCGATGTAGCTTTCCTCCTGTCAATAATAGTTGCGGTGGCTTTCCTATTGCCGCTACCACTGTTTTAGTTTGCTCTCCACGTACCAGTTTTATTTCAACTTCTTCGCCAATTTGCAACAAACCAACGACATTTCTAATCTGATGACTGCCTTTAACACTCTTACCATTTAGAGCCACAATGATGTCACCTGCCTCTATACCCGCTTTTTCTGCTGCCGATCCTTCATCAACCTTGCTGACTACCGCCCCACGTGTATTTTTTAAATCAAATGCCTTAACCAGTTCTGGCGTTAAATCCTGTGTCGCTACGCCTAACAACCCCCTTTTAACCTCTCCGTGTTTTACTAGCGCCTTTGTTAGCGTCATCACCATATTGGATGGAATTGCAAACCCAATGCCGACATTACCTCCACTCGGTGCAAGTATGGCCGTATTCATACCAATAAATTCACCTCGAAGATTTACCAAAGCGCCACCTGAGTTTCCTGGATTAATTGAAGCATCGGTCTGGATAAAATCTTCATAACCTTCTATTCCCAAGCCGGTCCGCCCCAAGGCACTGACAATTCCAGATGTAACTGTTTGCCCTAAACCAAAGGGATTACCAATGGCCACCACAAAATCACCTACTTTTAATTCATTAGAGTTTGCAATAGGTAAATGAGTTAAATTCTCAGCCGGAATCTGAATCACAGCAACATCTGCTTCAGGGTCTGTTCCCAACAAAGTTGCATTCAAGTTCCGCCCATCACTCAGCGTCACCATTATCTTATCCGCCTTATCAATGACATGATTATTGGTTAAAACATAACCCTTATCACTATCAATAATCACTCCGGAACCAAGGCTATTTTTTTGCTCCCTCTGTTGCTGTCTGGGTAATTGAAAAAAATGCCTAAAAAAAGGATCTCTTAATAAAGGGTTATCTCTAAGCTGTACATTCTTTGTTGTTGAAATATTGACTACCGCTGGCATGCTCTTCTCTAGCATAGGCGCTAATGAAGGCAATGCCTGCCCATTGACATTGACAGGCAATCCGGCGATACAAAAATTTGAATTAAATAAATAAACAACAAGCAGTAAAAACGCCGGCAAAAACTTAAAGCTTCTTCGATTCATAATATTTCCATGGTTATTTTTTAGGCATAGACAGCACACAACACAAAATGTTTAGGGAGCAGGAAAGAAATAATTGTCCGATATTGGGCAGGATTTTTGTTTGTCTTCAGTGGGGTAGCAACAGGCGCATAGCAGGCTACGTAACTGTTTATACCTCGCTGAAGGCTGACAAAAAGACCAGCAAGATTGGATGACTATTTTTTCCATCTCCCTTAGCTTAGAGACAATTATTTCTTTCCTGCTCCCTTACTATACAATTAATCTATGTCCACTTTTTCAGTAATCAACTGCTTCATTCAGATATATATCTACAAGTTGATCATTACAGCATTGTAAAAAAATAAATTTAACCTGCACGATAATGGCTTAAAGTATACTCATAACAAACTATACTGCTGTATAAGAAATTTACCATTGCTATAATAATTTTCAAGCACAGTCATATTTAGCAATATGACTGCGAACAAGCTACATGGATGTATTCATGCCGTGTCTTGAGGGACAGCATGGAAGCAAGCTGTGGTTTGTTCATAGCCATTTTTAGTAATAACCTTGCATTAAAGTCGTTTATGCCAAATAATCCAACTGACAATAAAACTATCGTTTTTTATAAATGAGCGTAGATACCGATTCAGTAGAAGGCCATATCATCCGCCAGTTGATTCCCTTATCAACAATACCAACAGATCAGTTTGCAATGATTTGCAATCAAATTACGGTCGAAGAAGCCACGCCAGACACTTATTTATTTAAAAAAAATGATACCGAAAATAAACTGGTTTATTTAATAAATGGTTCTATTCGACTACAATCTGATAATCTTATAGTAGAACAAATTAGTTCTGGGTCTGAATCGTCAAGATTTGCTTTAGCCCACCAAATACCAAGAAAAATTGACGCATTGACGCAGTCAACTGTTCGTTTTATTCGGTTAGAAAGCAATACTTTAGATTCCCTCCCTAACCCTACTCATCAACAAGAGGAAAATAGTTTTATGGCCAATGATGAGCCCGAAGAAGAAGAGAATGATGATGACTGGATGACAACATTGCTAAAGTCTCCTATTTTCAGAGCGTTACCTCCAGCAAATTTACAACAGCTAGTTATGAGTCTTGAGGAAATCAAATATGATAAAGGTGACACTATTATCAAACAAGGCGATCCTGGAGACTATTATTACCTTGTAAAAAAAGGCTACTGCCTTATCTCTCGTAAAGCTTCGGAACATGCCAAAGAAATAAAACTTGCCCAATTACGTAGTCAGGACACCTTTGGAGAAGACTCTTTACTTTCTGGTGAACCCAGAAATGTCACCATTACAGCACAAACCAAAGTATCATTAATTCGCCTAAGTAAAGAAAAGTTTATTAGCTTAATTAAGGAGCCATCCCTTAAGTTTATTAAGCATGACCTTATTCAAGATGAGCTGGCTAATGGTGCAATGCTAATAGACGTACGTGCGCCTGACGATTATAAAAAGCGGCACCTGCCACAAAGCCACAACATGCCTTTTTTCTCTTTAAGGATCCAGCTTAATACCATTGATAAGAGCAAGCCCGTTATTGTGGTCTGTGAAAATGGCAAAACCAGTGAAGCAGCGGCTTTTTTACTTTTACGCAATACAATTCAGGCGCTGATCCTTGAAGGAGGGATGGAAAGTGTTCCGGCCGAAGAAATCAAACCTGAAGCGGCATTTCCCATAGACGATGGTATTGAAACCCTGTCTGCAAATAGCGAGAACATTGAATCTGACGACTTAACTGCCCAGGATAGTTCTGAAATTCGCTCTGATTCTACATTACTTATAGAAAATCAACAGCTCAAACAAAGCATGCAATCACTGCAAGCGGAAAAAGATAATTTGGAAAAAAAGTATCGTATGCTATATAAACAAACCGAAAAATTGAAGTCTATACTGGATACTTTAAAAAAATAAAAACCTAGGACAGGTTCAAATACTGCAGGATAAAGCTTTCTTTACCGGGCTTAAAAAACCCGGTAAAGAATTATCAATTACTTGATTTTAGCTTCTTTATACATTACATGCTTGCGAGCAACAGGATCATATTTTTTGATCTCCATTTTTTCAGGCATTGTTCTTTTGTTTTTTGTTGTTGTGTAGAAGTGACCGTTACCTTCACTTGATACTAATTTAATTTTATCGCGCATTTCTCTGTCCCCTTAAACCTTTTCACCAGCTTTACGAATATCCGCAAGCACTACATCAATACCTTTTTTATCAATGATGCGCATACCTTTAGATGAAACTTTTAAGCGAACCCAACGGTTCTCACTTTCAACCCAAAATCTATGGTTATGAAGGTTAGGATTGAATCGTCTTTTTGTTTTATTGTGTGCGTGTGATACGTTGTTTCCAGAAACAGGACGTTTACCTGTTACTTGACATACTTTGGACATGATTACCTCTGCCGTGCCTATTTTTGAAAGTTAGCCGACCTTTATACCAAAAATTCTTTTCAAGGTAAATAACATTAGTAAAATAAATTTGATAGAATCATCATATTAGTAAACTTTTCGAGTAACTCAATGACAATTAAACTTGGCATGGTCATGGATTCCATCGACCACATCAACATAAAAAAAGACACTAGCTTTGCCATGTTATTAGAAGCTCAGTCCCGTAACTGGGAACTGCATTACATGGAGCTCAATGACTTATACCTGAGCAATGGCCAACCTTTTGCCCGAACTCGCACCTTAAAAGTTCAAAGAGATGAAAATAGCTGGTATCAATTTATTGATGAGCAGGATATTGCACTCAAGGAATTAGATACCATCATTATGCGTAAAGACCCCCCTTTTGATCAGGAGTATATTTATGCGACCTATCTTTTGGAGCAAGCTGAACGCCAAGGCACCTATGTCGTCAATAAACCTCAATCGCTTAGAGATGCCAATGAGAAGTTATTCACCTCCTGGTTCCCTCAATGCTGTGCAGACACCTTGGTTGCCAGAGAACCCAAACGTTTTAAACAGTTTCTACAACAACATAAAGAAATTATTTTAAAGCCGCTGGATGGCATGGGGGGTACATCAATATTTCACGTTCGTGAAAACGATCCAAACCTGAGTGTCATTCTTGAAATAATGACCGAATACGCTTCTCGATACATTATGGCTCAGCGCTATATACCCGACATTAAAGACGGCGACAAACGTATTCTACTGGTCAATGGTGAACCCATCCCCTATGCCTTAGCTCGTATTCCAAGCAAAGGCGAAACGCGAGGCAACCTTGCCGCTGGCGGGCGCGCAGAAGGACGAGAATTAACAGAAAGAGATTTGTGGATAGCCAATCAAGTCGGCCCTACATTAAAGAAGAAAGGCCTGGTTTTTGTTGGTATTGATGTGATTGGTGATTTTTTAACGGAAATCAACGTCACCAGCCCAACTTGCGTGCAAGAATTAGACAAGCAATTTGGCCTTAATATCAGTGGGCAATTGATGGACCATATTGAAAACACCTTGGTCAGATCGTAAAATTTATCCATGACGACTCATTCTAGCCCTTCTTTTATAGCACCAACCGTCTCGGCAAGCGATTCTTTACTTATTGCCTTATTTTTTGCGGTGGTGATGCATGCGTTCATTTTATTAGGCGTTAATTTCAGCATCCCCCATCCGCAAAAGGTAAATAAACAAATTGAAATAACCTTGGCTAGCACGCCAGTGAAGAAAGCGCCTAAAAAAGCTAAATTTCTGGCACAGGATAATCAGATTGGTGCAGGTAAAAACAGCCAGAAACCCACGCCACCAAAGCAAAAACTACCCAGCCAGGGAAATAGTAGAGTAAAACCACCCAGCCAACGCAAAAGCCACATTGAAAGCAAACCCAAGGCGAAAAAAGTGGTGATTACTCAAAAACAGGCTAAACACAAAATAAATACCGCAAAAAAACAGGCGCCCTCCTCCGTTATTAAGCGCCCAAAATTGTCTACAGAAGCCTTACAGCAACAAATTGCTCAGCTGGGAGCCAAGATTCGTCATAGCCAACAGTCTTCAGAGCAAACAAAAATTAAATTTGTTAATTCTGTCAGCACTCATAAATACCTTGCTGCACAATATGTAGCAGACTGGGAGCAAAAGGTCGAAAAAGTGGGTAATCTTAATTATCCGAAAGTGGCCAGGAAAAAAGGCTTTTCTGGTAGTTTAACCACTGATGTGGGTATCAAACCCAATGGAACTATTTACAGTATTCGCATAACTAAGTCATCAGGCAACAAGGCTTTAGATGATGCCGCTAAACGAATCATACGTCTCAGCGCCCCTTTCGCAACTTTACCCACTGAAATACTTCAGGAACTTGATGTACTAGTTATCACCCGGGTATGGCGCTTTTCTGATGAAACAGGCATAACCACTCGATAACAAATACTAATGACAAATACTCACTACCTCAACAATCAATTTTTAATTGCCATGCCAAACCTGGCTGATGCCAACTTTGCTCATACCGTTAGCTATTTGTGCCAGCACAATGCCGAAGGTGCTTTAGCAATTGTGATTAACCGTCCAACAGGCATGACTTTAGCTAATATTTTTGAGCAAATGAACATTGAAACCTCATCAAAACAGGTACAAGAAACCCCTGTGTTTGCTGGCGGTCCGGTACAGCAAGAGAGAGGTTTCATTATCCATAATACGGGTTCAGCTAGCTGGGACTCATCCATTGTTATCTCGGACACTACTAGCCTGACCAGTTCTCGCGATATTTTGGAAGCCATAGCACAGAATGAAGGACCTGAGCACTATCTTGTCGCTCTAGGCTATGCCGGTTGGGGTGCAGGCGAACTAGAAAAGGAAATCCTCAGTAATGCCTGGCTAAACACACCTTATGAAGCAGATATTTTATATGACACACCCGCAAAACAACGCTGGATGGCAGCGGCCAACCAACTAGGTATTGATATTAATCAATTAACTTCGCCAGCGGGACATGGCTAAGATGATTAATAAGGACCCTCTGGCAAGCAAGTTAAACTCAGACACCTACCTGGGCTTTGATTTTGGTAATAAAAAAATTGGTATCGCTATTGGACAATCTACAACGTCCATAGCGAGCCCGTTAAAAACCATTCGTTCTATCAATCAACAACCCAACTGGGAACTGATTTCTCAACTGGTTAAAGAATGGAATCCTGCGGGCCTGATCGTCGGCATTTCCAAACAAGGTGATGGCTCTGATAATCCCATTACCCCAAGAATGTATAAATTCTGTCGCCAACTCGAAGGCCGCTATAATTTACCGGTCTATCAAATTGATGAATCCTTCTCCACTTTTGAAGCAAAACAAATGCTATTTGACGATCTTAAAGTCAATGCAGAAAAATTGTGGGATGTTCAAGACCAACTCGCCGCACAACTTATTTTACAAAGCTGGTTAAACTTAAAAGCCTCATGACAGATTACAACTTAAAAATACCTGCATTATTGACTAGACTAGAAGCAGACCTTAGATCTCTTATACTCTCTAGAAATATGAAAAAACCATTAATGATAGGTATACACAGTGGCGGTGCATGGGTAGCTGAACATCTACACCAACGCTTACAAATAGAAGAGCCCCTTGGATTAATGGATATTTCTTTTTACCGGGATGACTTTTCACAAATAGGCATGAACCCAAAAGTAAAACCCAGCCAACTACCCGCTCATATGGAAGGCAGGGATATTATCCTCATTGATGATGTCTTTTACACGGGCAGAACGATTCGTGCGGCATTAAATGAAATTTTTGATTACGGCCGGCCAAACCAGGTTATTTTAGCCGTACTCATAGAAAGAGATGGCCGCCAGGTTCCTTTGCAACCCGATTGTGTAGGCTGCTCCATTACGCTCCCCAAAGGGCAAAGAATAAAACTAACAGGTCCTGACCCACTGGGCGTTGTTATCCAATCTGTTTCTACTGAAAAAACGGCCGCTTAAAGATGAAAAACCTGCAACTCAATAAAGATGGCAAGCTCAAACACTTTCTATCCATTGATGGGCTTAGCAAAGAAATTCTGACTGAAATACTCGATACTGCTGAGTCATTTTCCAGCATGTCTGAACAACGGGTCAAAAAAGTACCACTTTTACGCGGCAAAACCATCGTCAATCTGTTCTTTGAAAACAGCACCCGAACACGCACCACCTTTGAGCTTGCTGCAACCCGGTTATCTGCTGATGTGTTAAGCATGAATATTGCCACCTCGGCCACCTCAAAAGGTGAAAGCTTACTCGATACCATCCGCAACCTTGAAGCCATGCATGTTGATATGTTCGTAGTCAGACATGCCATCAGTGGTGCAGGACATTTTATTGCACAAAACACAGCACCCCATATCAGTGTTATTAACGCCGGCGATGGGCAACACGCCCACCCGACTCAGGCCATGCTGGATATGTATACCATCCGCCAGTTCAAACATGATTTCAGCCAATTAAAAGTCGCCATTATTGGTGATATATTGCATTCCAGAGTTGCTCGCTCCCAAATTCAGGCACTGAATACATTAGGCACTGAAGAAGTCAGAGTTATTGCTCCTAAAACACTATTACCTTCTCACGTTGAAAGCTTGGGTGTAACTGCATTTAATACGCTGGAAGAAGGTCTTAAAGGTGTCGATGTTGTGATCATGTTACGACTACAAAAAGAACGCATGACCTCGGCCCTGTTACCTAGCGAAAGAGAATACTTCAAGTGCTTTGGTCTCACCGAAGAAAGATTAAAGCTGGCTAAATCTAACGCTATCGTTATGCACCCCGGCCCAATCAATAGAGGGGTAGAAATTGAATCAAGTATCGCTGACGGACCTCAGTCGGTCATTCTTCAACAAGTCAGTAACGGTATTTCAGTGCGTATGGCTATTATGTCATTAACGATGCAAAGCAATGGAGAGCCCTTATGAAAAAAATACTGATTTCAAATGGACAGATAATTGATCCGGCAAACAATATAGAGCAAACAGGCAATATTTATATTGCTGATGGAAAAATACTGGCGGTTAATGAACAAGTTTCAGACTTCACTGCTGATATCAGCATAAATGCTGCTGATAATATCGTCTGCCCTGGCTTTATTGATCTAAGTGCCAGACTTAGAGACCCGGGCCAATCCTATAAAGGCACTATTGCCAGCGAAACTATCGCAGCAGCAAGCGCAGGTGTCACCTCGCTATGCTTACCACCAGACACCAGTCCCGTCATCGACACGGCAGCAGTAACCGAGTTAATTGCCGACAAAGCAGAAAAGGCAAACTACAATCAGGTCTACCCCATTGGCGCTTTAACTCAAGGCCTCGCTGGCTCTGAACTTAGTTCAATGCATGCTTTAAAAGAGGCTGGCTGTATTGCGGTAAGCAATGCAACGATCCCTCTTGCAAGCTTGTTGGTTGCCCGTAGAGCTATGGAATATGCCAGCAGCCATGATTTACTGGTGATGTATCACCCAAATGTCCCGTCACTCAGTAATAATGGCTGTGCTCACGAAGGCGTGTTTGCCACCCGTTATGGTTTACCTGGCATTCCCGAAGCATCCGAATCAATAGCGGTTGCACAATATTTAGAATTAGCCGAACTCACGGGTTGCCGCTTGCATTTTAGCCAAATCAGCTCCAGACGCTCAGCAATTAAAATCCAGCAGGCAAAAAAATACGGACTTAAAGTGACAGCCGATGTCGCGATTCATCAGCTGCATTTAACTGAAAATGATATAGAACCTTTTAATAGCAGCTTCCATGTTTTGCCCCCCTTCCGGACCAAAAAAGACCAACAAAGCTTAAGAGAAAGCCTGGCCAATGGCACCATAGATATTATTTGCTCTGATCACCAGCCTCACGACCTGGATGCAAAACTTGGTGCCTTTCCTGAAACTGAACCTGGCATTTCATCGCTTGAAACATTACTGCCTTTAGCTTTACGTTTAGTGCAAGATAATGCAATCACCTTATCTCAAGCTATTGCCGCTCTTACTCAAAACCCTGCAACGACATTAGGTATACAGAGTGGCACGCTATCACCTGGCCAAGCAGCAGATATTTGTATTTTTGACCCCAGCCTCAGCTGGACAATTAATCATGACAGCTGGAAAAGTGCTGGATGCAACACCCCTTTTTGGGGTCAAACCTTAAAAGGTCGTGTAACGCACACCCTGCAATCAGGGAAAATAATTTACACCTTATAATAATAAAAAAAAGGAACATTATGCTCAGTAAAAACAACGCGCATGCCAGGGGAATTGATGACCTAAAAGGTGATCAGTCATGGCGAATTTTCAGAATCATTAGTGAATTTACCGAGGGCTTTGACCGCCTATCTGAAGTCTCCGATGCAATTTCTATTTTTGGCTCAGCACGCCTGTTGCCCGAACATCCTCATTATCAGAAAACAGTCGAACTCGCTGAATTATTATGTAAAAATGACTTTTCCATCATTAGTGGTGGTGGACCAGGGATTATGGAGGCAGCCAATAAAGGTGCCTACAATCAAGATCAACTCTCTATTGGCTTAAACATTGAATTGCCAATGGAACAAGCGCCAAACCCTTACCAAAATATCTCACTGGATTTTCGCTACTTCTTTGTCCGCAAAGTTATGTTCGTCAGGTATTCGATTGGTTATGTCTGTATGCCCGGTGGCTTTGGTACTTTAGATGAATTTTTTGAAGCACTGACATTAATGCAGACCAACAAAATTTACCCTATCCCATTAATTTTATTCGGCAGCGAGTTCTGGGAAGGCCTGCTAGAGTGGATTAAATCAACTTTAATCGAATATGAAACCATATCCATAGAAGACTTAGATTTAATCACAGTGACGGATGATCCCGAAGAAGTTCTAGATATTATGGTTCGCCATCGTGAATGGAAAAATGAACAGCGCCAGCGAGATGGCGACCAAAATGCATTGATTATTTAACCTGGTAGGGTGGGCAACGCTTTTCTGCCCACCATGATTCAAAGACGGTGGGCAAAAGACCCTGCCCACCCTACTTCCTCACACGCCTTTATACCCTGTAGCAATAGGATAACGACGGTCTCGACCAAATGCGCGAGGCGTAATTTTTACCCCGGGAGGAGCTTGCCTACGCTTGTATTCATTTCTATCAACCAAGGAAATAGCTCGTTTTACATCGGCCTCAGTATAGCCAGCGGCCATTATATCTTCAGCTGACTGATCCTGCTCCACATACATTTCCAGAATAGGATCTAAAATAGAATACGGCGGCAAAGAATCCTCATCTATCTGATCAGGCGCCAGTTCTGCCGAGGGTGGACGAGTAATCACTCTTTCAGGAATAACAGGGGATATCGTGTTTCGATATTCTGACAATTGATAAACCAGTAACTTGGGCACATCTTTAATCGGTGCAAAACCACCCGCCATATCACCGTATAAGGTCGCATAACCGACACTCATCTCACTTTTGTTACCCGTAGTCAGTAATAATTTTCCCTGCTTATTAGACATTGCCATTAACAAAACACCTCGACACCGTGCCTGAATATTTTCTTCCGTGGCATCTCTTGTTGTGCCGGCAAATACTTCACTTAACATTCCGGTAAAAGCAGTGACTGCTGGCTCAATGGCAATAGTGTGATGTTTAATACCTAAAGCATCCGCCTCTAATATAGCATCTTCATTACTCATATCCTGGGTGTATTTAGAGGGCATTAATACCGCTTCTACATGCTCTGCTCCCAGCGCATCAACAGCAATAGCCAAAACCAGAGCAGAATCTATCCCGCCCGACAATCCTAATATCGCCCCTTTAAAGCCATTTTTATAGACATAATCCTTTACCCCTAAAACCAAGGCCTTATATTCACTGGAGATTTCATTATATAAAGGAGAGCAGCTGTTTTTTATAGGCCTATTACCCTCAAATTCGACCACAGAAACTTGCTCTTCAAACTCTTCAGCTCTAAAAACGACTTCACCTTGCTCATTGACAACAAATGAGGCACCATCGAAGACCAACTCATCCTGCCCTCCTACCAGGTTGACATAAACCAAAGGAATTTCAGTTTCTTTTGCCTGCTGACAAACAATCTCTTCTCTTTGATGAATTTTCCCCGCATAGAATGGCGAAGCATTTAGGGTCAGGATTAAATCTGCGCCCGCCTGTTTATTTTTTTCTACCAGACCTTGCTGCCAGATATCTTCACAAATAGTCAGCGCTATAGATTGGCCTTTAACTGAAAAAATACTGATTTCATTGGCTGATTTAAAATAACGTTGTTCATCAAACACCCCAAAATTAGGTAAGGCACTTTTTCTATACTGTGTCAGGATTTCCCCATCCCTTAAAACCGCAGCTGTATTATATAAACCCTCTTCACTTTGTTCAGGGAAACCGATAACCACATCGATGCCTTGAACAGCTTGGGCAATATCAAGCACAGATTGATTTGCCTGCTTGATAAAATCAGGGCGTAATAATAAATCTTCGGGCGGATAGCCTGTTACGGTAAGTTCAGGAAAGACAATCAGGTCTGCACCTAATTGGTCGCGAGCCTGCTCAGCTGTTTCGATGATTTTTTTTTGATTGGCCGCAATACCACCGACCAGCAGATTAATTTGCGCTAAGGCTATTTTTAACATTTAGTTTTTCTGTTGCTTTCGCTAGATTCACTAGCCCTTTAGATTGTAGAGACGTTGCATGCAACGTCTCTACGGTATGTCATTTTAAATCTACAATTACAAAGCTGCCTTCATCGCTTCTCCTAACAACGTAGGGCTATCGACGACTTCAGCACCTGCTGCTTTTAATGCCGCCACTTTGCCTTCTGCTGTACCTTTACCTCCCGTAATAATCGCCCCAGCATGGCCCATTCTTTTTCCTGGAGGCGCTGTTCTGCCTGCAATATAAGAGACCACTGGTTTCGTGACATATTCTTTGATGTAATCAGCCGCTTCTTCCTCTTCAGTTCCACCGATTTCACCCACCATGATAATGCCTTTGGTTTTATCATCTGCCTGGAAACGGCTTAATACATCGGTAAAAGTCATGCCGTGAATAGGGTCTCCACCGATACCCACGCAGGTACTTTGACCTAGGCCCTGGTTGGTAGTCTGATGCACAGCCTCATAAGTTAAAGTCCCTGAACGGGAAACCACACCAATAGAACCCGGTAAATGAATACTGCCTGGCATAATGCCAATTTTGCATTCCCCTGGAGTAATCACCCCAGGGCAATTGGGTCCAACCAGTAATGCATCCGTACCTGCCATAGCCGCTTTAACTCGAAGCATTTGTAAAACAGGTATACCTTCTGTAATACAGATAATCAAACCAATTCCCGCATCCACTGCTTCCAGAATGGCATCAGCAGCATAAAAAGGTGGCACATAAATCATCGATGCCGTGGCACCCGTCTGTTTTACGGCCTGTTCTACCGTATTAAAAACAGGTAAACCTAAATGGGTTTGACCACCACGCCCTGGTGTTACCCCGCCAACCAGCTGAGTACCATAGGCTAGTGTCTGTTCTGAATGAAACGTCCCTTGTTTACCTGTAAATCCCTGACAAATCAGTTTAGTGTGTTTATCAATTAAAATACTCATGCCACTTTCCCTTCATTATTCGCTAAAGCCACGGCTTGTTCTGCCGCACTGGCTAAATCATCTGCCGCAACTACGCCAAAATCAGAATCATTTAACAAAGCCTTACCTTTTTCCACATTAGTACCTTCAAGTCGCACGATCACAGGCACTTGTACATGAACTTCATCTACCGCGGTTAAAATGCCCTGAGCAATAACATCACATTGCACGATACCGCCAAAAATATTGACCAGCACTGCTTTTACGCTTTTATCTGACAAGATCAGCTTAAATGCTTCACAGACTTTTTCTGGTGTTGTACCACCACCCACATCAAGAAAGTTAGCAGGTGAACCGCCTTTTAATTTGACCAGATCCATGGTTGCCATCGCCAGACCTGCACCATTAACCATACAGCCTATCGAACCATCCAGGGTAATGTAATTAAGATCAAATTCCTGGGCTTTGTTTTCCTTTTCATCTTCCTGGGTTTCATCTCTTAAAGCCACAATGTCAGGATGTAAAGCCACGGCATTGTCATCAAAATTGATTTTGGCATCCAGTGCTAGTAATTCGCCATCTTCAGTTTCTACCAGAGGGTTGATTTCAATCTGGCTG
>Ga0209494_1000300_pt1 | contig 21307 bp, 35 predicted proteins | sample EN1Hudseemescosm_FD_184628 | JGI IMG/M metagenome (GOLD analysis project Ga0209494, IMG submission 184628) | Methane-oxidizing microbial communities from mesocosms in the Hudson Canyon - EN1B Hudson Canyon (SPAdes) (version 2) | ecosystem: Environmental > Aquatic > Marine > Cold seeps | place... | reverse complement strand
AAGGTTTATATTAAAGAACGAATAAGATTTGCAGGAATTGATACACCAGAATCTAGAACTAGACATAAACATGAAAAGTCATGGGGACTAGCTGCTAAATGTCGTGTTAAAGATCTTCTAGAGTATGAAGATGCAGAATTTACTTTAACTACTGAACTTCAAAAGAAAGGTAAGTTTGGACGTATTTTAGGGACTGTTATACTCGCTGATGGTACTTCATTATCTGAGATATTATTAGATGAGAAATTAGCAATTCCATATGAAGGTGGTAATAAAGATGAGTCTCGTATAAAATATGGTGTTAAAGAATTATGGGAAATGAACTTCTATAATACAGGACCTGGATGGTTAGAAAAACAAAGTGAGGAGTAGTAAATAATGAGTTTAATGGAAAAATTGAGAAAGAATTCTAAGATAAAAGGAACTGATATCTTATCAGATTCTATGTTATTTAAGAATACTGATATGGTTACAACAGATGTACCCATGATGAATGTAGCATTATCAGGTGATATTGATGGTGGATTATCTGCAGGTCTTACAGTATTAGCAGGACCCTCTAAGCATTTTAAAACATCATTTGCATTAAAGATAGCATCCGCTTACCTAAAGAAGTATGATGATGCTATCTTATTGTTTTATGATTCAGAGTTTGGATCACCACAAGAATACTTTGAGCAATTTGATATTGATACATCTAGAGTTCTACATACACCTATTACAGATGTAGAGGAACTCAAGTTTGATCTAGTATCACAGCTTGAAGAAGTTGAACGTAAAGAAAAAGTTATTATTATTATCGATTCAATTGGTAATCTTGCATCTAAGAAAGAATTAGAAGATGCTAAATCCGGTAAGTCAGTTGCTGATATGTCGCGAGCTAAAGCTCTTAAAGGTTTATTTAGAATGATTACACCATATCTAACAATGCGTGACATACCAATGATGGCAGTTAATCATACATATAAAGAAATTGGGTTGTTTCCTAGAGATGTAGTATCAGGTGGTACAGGAATTTACTATTCAGCTGATAATATATGGATTGTAGGTCGTAGACAAAACAAAGCAGGTACAGGGGAGATAGAAGGTTATGACTTTATTATCAATATTGAAAAATCAAGATTTCTTAGAGAGAAGTCAAAGATTCCTATTAAAGTTGAATTTAATGGGGGTATTTCAGAATACTCTGGATTATTGGATATTGCTCTCGCTTCTGGTGATATTGTAAAACCAAGCAACGGGTGGTACCAAAGAGTAGACAAAACAACAGGGGAGCTTATTGGTTCTAAGATGCGTGAGAAACAGACAAGAGAAAAGGAACTATGGGAATCCATTTTTAAAGATACAGACTTTAAAGAGTTTGTAAAGAAATCATACAAGCTAGGATATGCAGATAATATCTCAGAATTAGACTTGACAATAGATGAGGAATAGTGTATAATGGACATTAATACAGAAGAAGATTATCAATCTGATGATTATATGGGTATTAATATAACAACTGATGATTATACCTTTGTAGAAGGACATGATCAAGAGCAATGGACTATTAGATTGAAGACAGGGGCATTTAAAGATACCTTTTATCAATATGGTAAGATTAAAATCCATGAGTCTAAGAATAAAGATCCTGTACTTAAATTCTCTTATAAGATATTAGAAGCTGATGGTGATATAGATACTATATCTGCTGATATCTTGTTTCTTGATCACATTTCTGCCATTCTAAAACATATACTAGAGGATAGTTTACTTAATGATCCAAACAACGATACTAAAGAACTTAATCCAGAATGATGAGTACACAAGACAGGTCATTCCATTCCTAAAGAATGAATACTTCGATTCTTCCCATCAATCTCTTTTTAAGCTGGTAACTGAATTTGTTAATAAATACAATTCACTACCTACTAAAGAAGCATTTGTTATCGAACTTGAGAATTATTCTGAAGAGATATCAGATGTAGGGGAATTTACAGGTATCTTAGAATCTGTATTTCAACCACTTGATGAAGCTACAGATAAGAAATGGCTGCTTGACACTACAGAGAAGTGGTGTCAAGACAGGGCCATCCATATCGCAATAATGGACTCGATAGGAATCATTGACGGACAGAGTAAGGAGTTAACTAAAAATGCAATACCTGACATATTATCTGACGCACTTGCCGTTTCCTTTGATAGGAATATTGGTCATGACTATCTCGATGCTTCTGCTAGTAGGTATGATTTCTATAATAGAGTCGAGAAGCGCGTACCGTTTGATCTTGACTACTTTAACCAAATCACTTGTGGTGGTCTCCCGAATAAAACGCTTAATATCGTAATGGCAGGAACTGGCATTGGGAAATCTCTCTTTATGTGTCATGTAGCTGGTGGTGCATTAATGCAGAATAAGAATGTATTATACATAACACTAGAGATGGCGGAAGAACGTATTGCTGAACGTATTGATGCCAATCTTATGAATGTATCATTAAATGATATTGAATCTATAGGGCAGAAGACTTTTATAAATAAAGTAAAGAAGATATCAGCGAAGACTACTGGTAAGTTAATTGTTAAGGAGTATCCTACAGCGTCAGCTCATGTAGGTCATTTCAGAGCACTTCTAAATGAACTCAAGTTAAAGAAGAACTTTGAACCAGATATAATCTTTATTGATTATCTTAATATATGTGCATCAAGTCGAATCAAAGGGTTAGGAGGTTCAGTTAATACCTATTCTTATATCAAGTCGATTGCCGAAGAACTACGGGGTTTAGCTGTAGAGTTCGATGTACCTATCCTATCAGCAACACAAACAACAAGATCAGGGTTCTCTAACTCGGATGTAGGTCTTGAAGATACCTCAGAATCATTTGGTTTACCAGCAACAGCAGATATGATGTTTGCATTGATATCAACAGAAGAACTAGCCAATCTAAACCAGTTAATGGTTAAACAATTAAAGAATCGTTATGCAGATATCGGTACTAATAAACGATTTGTTATAGGTGTGGATAGGCCTAAGATGAGATTATATGATGTTGAAGTATCCGCACAGACACTAATCCAAGTAGATCAAGGAACAAGTAATAATCATATTCCTACACAGAAAACATTAGATACTGAAGGATTTAAATTTTAATTATGAAAGGACATGACATGAAAGCAGAATATATTGATCATATGGGTGATGATATTTCAGTTGTTAACTCAGCTAGAGTATCATTTAATAAGACATCAGAAGGTGTAGGTGTAGATGAATATGTAGATGAGAAAGATGATAATGGAATATGTACATTATCTGCATTTGTTCCTATCTTGAAAGAAGGTGATAAGAAACTAATCACCTTCCTAGCAAAGCATAACCATTTCACCCCATTCACTCATGCTACTGTAACAATGAGGGAAACAGTACCTATCTTTGTAGCACGACAACGTTTTAAACACGTTATAGGTTTCACTTATAATGAGGTATCCAGAAGATATGTATCAGATGAGCCTGAGTTCCATGCTCCTAAGAATTGGAGATACAGACCTGAGAATGTTAAACAAGGCTCATCTGATACAGAGTTTGTTACTACCTTTAAGAATGATATGGATTATATCTGGAGTCTTAAATCATCAAATTCTATTACAGATAATTACCACACATATCTTATTAAAGCAAAACAACTATACACAGAGATGTTAAATTCCGGTGTATGTCCTGAGCAAGCACGTATGGTTCTTCCACAGTCTATGTTAACTGAATATTATGTAACAGGATCATTAATGGCGTGGGCAAGAGCATATAATTTAAGAAAGAGTCCAACTGCACAGTTAGAGATTCGTGAATTAGCTAATCAATGGGATAGGGTAATGTCAAAACTATATCCTGTATCATGGGAAGCATTAACTTCACAGTACTTAAATAAATGAAAATAGTTCTTGACATTGTATTAGAATATTGTTATAATAAGTTATAAGAGTTAAGAAAGGAGGTAAAGATGCCAAATACATATCTAGTAATTGAAGATGTTCTTAAAGAATGGAAAGTAGTCGAAGATATTGGTCAACCTGAATACAATACAGAAGCTGTAGAGCAACATAAACAAGATAATGATATCTTTGAACTGTTCTACGGTTACATTGCATATAAAAATAACAAAGGAAGAGTATGAGTTTAGAAATAGCATTTATATTATTATTAGTAGTGGCATGTTATTTTTCATGGAAGTGGGGGGAAGAGGAAGGGAGTCTAGAAGGAATAGAGGTAGGAGTTTATTCTACACTACATAATCTAGAATCAAGTGGTGTTATAAAAGTAATAAACTATGATGATGGTGGGTCTATCATTAAAGCTATGTCATTTACAGAACTTCATGTAGATGCCAATGGAGATACAAAAACTATTATTAACAACAGTAAAGAGGATTCTATATGCTCAGAGGAAAAGAAGTAATCGCTGATTGGACATCAAAAAGATGGCATTCGACACACAATTGGCATACTGGTACTGGAAGGTATATTAAACGACTTCTAGCCAAAAAAAGTCGTAGAGAATGTAAAAAAACACTTGACATATATGAGATAATGTAGTATACTATAAGTATGGTTTTTAGTTTAATCGATATGAAAATTACATTTGACCCAACACTAACAGTTCAGTGGTTTGTTAGTGTTGGGATCTATATTTTCGTTACTGTAATAGGAGCATTATAGAATGGCAAAGTTATTTAAAGTAAATGATTGGGTAGCAGCATATGATTTCGAGCCTATGCCTAATAGGGAAGATGCGTATGTGGCAGGTATTATTACTGAAGTAAAGGAGTCTACATACGTTATTAAAGTAAGAAAAGATACTATGTTTCCTGAAGGATCTAGGACTGTAGTAGAGGCACCCAAACAAGATAAGATGTTATGGGATTTTGAAGATAGAATCAGGCCATGGCCGTTTAAGATAAATACCGAGTCTAATGAATTGATGAGGAGAGGTTATAATGATGAAGTATGATGTGAGATTTTGGGTTCTTAATATGTTTCTTCCTTTTTTATTAGGTATTGTTTTAATGGCTGTTTTATTATTTGTACCAGTTAAACAAGTTTGTGCATCTCATCCACATGAGGAACCAGAGCGACCTAAACTTAATATAAAGAAATCCTTTGTATCTCTATTATCAACAATGGAGAATGGACTAAGAACTAATAAGATTGATGAGGAACGACTGAGGTTGGACTTCGCTGATATCTTAAAAGAAGTCAGATCTAATATTCTAGAAAGTCCGTAAGGACTTTTTTTTTGCTTTCTCTAATAGTATAAATAAGTATTAATGTACTAATTAATATGAGAGTAATCGATGTATACATTTAAACAACATATAATAGAAGCAAAGAACACACACATGACGCATATTGAAGATTTAGTTCTTGATGGTGGTGTTGATGGTACTAGAGCTGCTATTAATGCCCTAAGAGCTCTTCGTGATATGTTAGCAGGTACGTTATCAGGCTCTCATTCAGTTACAGTAAAGTGGGATGGAGCTCCAGCAGTATTCGCAGGTACTGACCCCACGGATGGGGAATTTTTCGTTGCTAAGAAAGGTATCTTTAATAAGAACCCTAAGGTATACAAATCACATAATGATATTGATAATGATACATCAGGTGATCTATCTGATAAGTTGAAAATAGCATATACAGAATTAAAGAAAATAGGTATTAAAGGGGTTATCCAAGGTGATATTATGTTCACCCAACCCGATCTAAAAGCAGAAACTATTGATGGTCAGAAATACATTACTTTCCATCCTAATACCATTGTATATGCTATACCTAAAGAACAAGCATCTGATGTATTAAATGCTAAGATAGGTGTTGTATGGCATACATCATATACAGGTGATTCCTTTGAAAATATGACAGCCTCATTTGGTGTTAATATATCTGCTCTAAAGAAAGTCAAATCAGTATGGTCTAAATCAGCTGACCTACCAGATCTAACAGGTGTAGCTACACTATCTAAGAAAGATACAGCTACTGTTACTGAGTTCTTATCTAATGCAGGTACTATATTCAGAAAGATATCATCCTCTATATTAAAAGAAGTATCTGATAATAAAGAGATCAACATGGCTATTAATACCTTTAACAATACAAAGGTTCGTAAAGCAGAAAAGATAATCAATGCGGATCATCATGTCAAAGAGTTGATGACTTGGATACAGAAACGATACCAGAAAGACATTGATAAGTTAAAGAGTGATAAGGGTAAAGCGAGAAAGCTTAAACAACTCGAAGATGTAATGAAGTTCTTTTCTTCATCTAATAAGAAAGGTTTGACCTTAATGTTTGACTTACAGAATGAGTTAGTAGCTGCAAAAGAAATGCTGATTAATCAACTATCTAGGGTTCAGAATACAAAGACTTTTGTTAAGACATCAGTCGGATTCAAAGTAACAGGGGCGGAAGGTTACGTTGCTATCGATAATCTAACAGGTGGTGCTGTTAAGTTAGTTGATAGGATGGAGTTTTCTACTAATAACTTCTCAGCTGAGATAATCAAAGGTTGGCAGAAGTAATTTATATAAATATAATATACGATAGTAAATAAATAGGAATAATTACATGAAATATTCATTTAGTCAGATCAAACATATACTAGAAGCGTCTAAAAACTATGATGCTTTTCTAGCTAAAGCAATGAAGAAGTTTAAGATTAAAGATATTGGATCTTTAGATGATAAAGAAACGACAAAGTTCTTTAATTGGATTGATAAGAATTGGGATGCAAAGAATGAAGAAGTTGAAAAAGTAGATGAGGTTTTATCTATACAAGGGCGTAGGAAACTTGGGCGTGCTATGAAGAGGAATGCTAAGAAGAATGCCCGAAAACGGAAAATCTCAATGAATCGTAAAGCCACACCAGATAAGATTAGAGATAGAGCTAAGAAAGCTGCTATTAAACAAGTTAAATCTTCAATATCGGGTGGTAAAGATACAAGTACATTATCACATGCTGCCAAAGAAGCTTTAGAAAAACGATTGAAAAAGAAGTCTGGGTTAATTAATAAAATAGCACGGAAACTAATACCTTCAGTTAGAGCAGCTGAGAAAGAAAGATTGGCTAATAAAAATAAAAAATAATCATCGATCTACTATAGGAATCAGGTAATGATTAAGTCATTTAGAGAATATATAACAGAAGTCAAGGATGAGAATGTAACATTCTCATTTGGTAGGTTTAACCCACCTACTACAGGACATGAGAAGTTATGTAATGCAGTTGCTAAAACAGCAAAAGGTGGTAAGTATTTTATATATGCTTCTCAATCATTTGATGCTAAAAAGAACCCATTAGAATATACTACTAAGATTAAATGGATGCGTAAAATGTATCCTAAGCATGCTAGATCTATTATCCTTGATAAAAAGATTAAGAATGTATTTGATATTGCTGTTTCCCTTTATAATAAAGGTTATCGTAAAGTAACAATGGTAGTAGGTTCTGATAGAATACCAGAGTTTGAGACTCTCCTATCAAAATATAACGGTAAGGAAGCCCGACATGGGTTCTATGATTTTACTAAAATATCTATAGTATCCGCAGGTGATAGAGATCCAGATGCTGAAGGTGTTGAAGGTATGTCTGCTTCTAAGATGAGAGCTGCAGTACAATCTAATAACTTTGATCAATTCCAATTAGGTATTCCTAAAGGATTTAAAGATTCTCAAAAGTTATTTAATGATGTTCGGAAAGGTATGGGGTTATCTGAATCTAATAAGTTTAGACGTAATATTAAGTTTAAAGTAAATCCTGAACGTGATGCTTATATAACAGGTTCTTTATATAATATAGGAGATACTGTTGAGATGAAAGAGGTTACTGAAAGAGGTAAAATTACTGTATTAGGGTCTAATTATGTTATAATTGAAGGACTATTGTCTAGAAAAATATATAGGAAATGGATATCAGATATAGGAATTATAACAATATGAACACACAAAGCACTTGTCCAGATTATTTAAGACTTGATAGAATAGAGGATAAAATAGATAGAATCTCAGAGCTAATAATCACATTCGCCCGTACTGAAGAAAAGGTAAAAAACTTAGCTGAAGATAATAGACAGCATGATGATTCTATAGATGAAATAGAAGATAGGATAGTAGTACTGGAAAAGTTAGTTGGTCTTAATACAAGAACTGTGAATTCAGTACATAAATTAGTTTGGGTTATAACGACTGCTATTATAACAGGGTTTCTTGCTTATATAGTAGCTTGGCCATCAGTATAGTTACTATATTCCCCTTCTTCCGCATCACTAAGTAATATTATACACTATTATTAAGGAAATGTCAAGTATTAAATTATGATTATAAATGAAGAGAACTTAATATTATATGCAGCTAAACATTATGAAAATCATCACTCTAATAACACAGAGGATTTTTATTCAGACTTAAAACGAACAAAGTATATAAAGACTCTGTTTCGTAGATACTATGAGAATGATGATCTTCAAGAGAGATTAGTACTAAATCATATTATAATATTCTGTAATGTATTTGGTGTAGAATGTGGGGTTAATATACTATTCTATAAGATAGATAAGAAGTATTATCCAGTATTAAAATCGTTTCTGATATTCTTAAATTATATAACAGATACGACTAAAACAGAAATACCGCTTGATCCATTTGTGGTTAATAAACTAAGAAAGATTTAAAGGATACTTAAATGAGTCAAACAATAGATATCATATATACATATCGATTCTTAAAGATACTAACAACTCCATGGGATGAAATGGATGCGTTTAAAGAAGGTATCATAGATGAGAAGGGTAAACAGTTAAAGAAGCTAAGAGAGCTTAAGACAATGGATGAGAAGGATGCTTATACCTATTTCCATCGTATGGTATTCAATCTTAAACGATTACTTAATAAGTTACCTGGTGGGGAAACTAAAATCGCATCTTATGCTTCTGCACTATTCCTTATTAAAGAAGATAAGAATATAACACCTCTTGAGGCCTATGACTATCTGATAGAAGAAGTAGCTGCTAATTCTGTAGCATCTGGTAATGTTGATTTTACTCCTACTAAAAAGAAGAAGAAAGTACAGAAACGTGACACTTATAAAGAGTTCTCTGTACCATCTGAAGTATTTCGTAAGTTCGATACAGGACGTAATAAGTTCGAGCGTTGGGCTAAATACTTAGATCTACAAGATGAGAATCAACACGAATTATACAAATACGCTAAACGTAAACCAAAGAATACAATCATTCTAAGAGATGCAACAACAGGTGCTATAAGATCTATTCGGAGAAGATCATCTAACGGACACTAGTACTTTAATAAAAACCTTGACATTACCTCTACATTATAGTATAATAGACATATGAAAAAATATAAAGAAGACAAAGATGAATGGAGTTTGAAGTTCGAGCAGAAACGTAAGAACAAGAACTCTAAGAAAATCAAAAGAACCAAACCTAGAAAATCAGGATCTTGGGAGTAATCAATAAGTATATATAACTATATCATTAATATATAATCAGGAGTTTTACCTTGAATTTGACTGAGCAATCACTAAAGTTACTTAAAGACTATTATATGAAGGAGTATGAAAAGACTCCTGAAGAAGCATTTAAAAGAACAGCATACGCATTCAGTAATGATGACAATGAACTAGCTGAACGTATATATTCGTATATACTAAAGAACTGGTTTATGTTTTCATCACCTATCCTATCTAACGCACCAAGAAAAAATGAGAAAGTAAGAGGTTTACCTATCTCTTGTTTCTTAGGATATGTACCCGACACCTTAGAAGGTCTTATTGAACACACCTCTGAACTAAGATGGTTATCTGTCAAGGGTGGTGGTGTTGGTGGTCATTGGTCTGATGTACGGAGTGTATCTGATATAGCACCTGGTCCAATCCCATTCCTACATACAGTTGATGCTGACATGACGGCATATAAACAGGGTGTGACTCGTAAAGGGTCTTATGCTGCGTATATGGATATATCACATCCTGATATCATGGAATTCATGTCACTAAGAATACCTACAGGTGATGTTAATAGAAAATGTCTTAATCTACATCATGGTGTTAATGTACCTGATGCATTTATGACAGCTGTGGAACTTGGATACACTTGGGATTTAGTTGATCCTAAGACACAGAAAGTATCAGAAACTGTAATGGCACGTGAACTATGGGAAACGCTACTAGAAACTCGTTATCGTACAGGTGAACCTTATATCTATTTCATTGATAAAGCTAATGAAGCATATCCAAAGACACAAAAGGATAAAGGTTTATTCTCTAGGGGTTCTAATCTTTGCATTGAGATTACTCTACCAACCAATGAAGAAAGAACAGCTGTATGTTGTCTATCATCATTAAACCTAGAGATGTATGATGAATGGAAAGAGTCATTACTAGTAGAAGATCTTACTGTATTCCTTGATAATGTACTACAATACTTTATTGACAATGCACCTGATGAGATATCTAAAGCTAAGTTCTCTGCGTCACAAGAGAGAAGTATTGGTATAGGAGCAATGGGTTGGCATAACCTATTAATGAAGAAATCTATACCATTTGAATCACAAGCTGCAGCTGAACTTAATGAAGAAGTATTCTCACTCATTAAAGAACGCTCTGTATCTATGTCATTAACATTAGGTGATGAAAGAGGTGAATGTCCTGACATGGAAGGTACAGGTAGGCGTAATGCCAATCTATTAGCTATTGCACCTAATGCTAATTCGTCCAGTATTGCAGGTACATCACCATCAGTTGAACCTATTAAAGCAAATGCATTTGTACATAGAACAAGAGCTGGTTCCCATTTAATTAAGAATAGACATCTATCAGAACTATTGGACGAATATGGTCAAGATACTGATGAAGTATGGAACTCCATTATCTCTAATAATGGTTCTGCTAATCATTTAGATTTCCTATCTACACATGAGAAAGATGTATTCAAGACAGCTATTGAAATCGACCAAAATGCTATTGTTCGTTTAGGTGGACAACGTGCTAAGTATATCTGCCAATCACAATCTCTTAATGTATTCTTTCCTGCAGGTGTTGATAAGAAATACTTACATGAAGTACATTACAATGCATGGAGACATGGAAATAAATCACTCTATTATTTAAGAACAGAAACATCTAATAAAGCAGAGACTTTATCTGATAAGATTGAACAGAAGACAATGAAAGATTATTCGGAAACACCATCTGGCCAAGATCTTCTAGCAGGTGTATCAGGTGAATTTGCTACTTCTCAAGATGACTGTCCGTCCTGTCAAGGATAATGTATGTATGTGTATGTAATGCCATAACAGAAGATGACCTAAAGAATGGTAATGTTGAGGGTCTGGGTTCAACTTGCGGAAAGTGTGTAATGAAAGTAGTGATAAATGATTGTAAAGGTGGGTTCTATCTATCTGGCAAAGCAAAGAAGTTATTGGGTATGCCACATGCCGCGTCTGAATGGTGGGAAAAGTATGGTGATCGGCACGATACTAAATTAGTTGATGTTGTTGAAGAGTTAGGTTCAGATGCATCACAGACTGTAGGATGGGGAACTATCTCTATAATGTCTAATTTAGTAATTGTAGAAATACCTGACGATTCTACTTATCTAATAGACTCTTCAGAAGGTAAAGAAGCAGTAGTTGTTACATCTCAACATCCTATTGTTTGTCCTCCGTCTATTCATGCTAAATCATTATATAAGTCTTTAAAACGTGATTAGAATTGCTTTACTTCTATTACTATTCTCCTCTACATTATCATGTGCAGAAGAGCCTAGATGGAATGAAGGTATTAAACCCGATGGAATGCATGAGTTTGCTTTATGGGGATTAACAGCACGATGGATAAAAGAAGATGATAAAGTTAAGAAGATGTGTTTCTTTTATATGAAAAGATTCGTAACTTGTTCAAATATACCAAAAACAAAATAATGACAATAAACATTAACAATTTAGTAGAAGTAAGCTATGGCGACCATCCTTCTCAATATTATGCATATCAACTTCCTAATACAATTACTAATGATACAAGCATACTGTTTTATTTTCATGGTGGTGGTTGGAAAATAGGTAACCCTAATAATATAGAGAGATACATTAATAATATTGTAGATGACAATACAATATTTGTTACTGTTGGGTATAGAAAAACAGGTGAACCTACAGTTACCTATCCTTATAACTCCCCAGATATAACACAACAAGATATACTAGATGATGCTATTGATGCTATTAATCATGCTACAACTCTAGCATCTTCGGTATCAATATCAACTGATAATATTATTCTTTCAGGTTCATCTGCGGGTGCATGGATTGTCTCAAACATTATAAGCCATCCTTCTAAAATAAACGAATACAGTTCAATTGATCAAGCAATCTTATTCTCAGGTGACTATAATTCGGATCCTTATTTTGAATTAACTGAAGGGGATTATGAATGGGTTAATAATCCTTCTCTATTTAACTGGTATAACAACTGGGTAGGTGGTATAGATGGTGCTATTAATGCTATAGATAATGTTACATCTATTTCAGCTGACATCTCCGTTGATATTTTTCATGGTGGATTAGACACTCTTACTATTCAATCCCAAGCTGATGATTTTGTTGATGCTATTAAACTCTCTGGTAATAATGTTAATTACACATTATTACCAGAATCAGGGCATTCTCTTCATGAGTTATATATAAACGAAGAAAGTCAAAATGCTTTCGAAGCACTTGTTACTGTTGTGGGTAGAGACACGGTCAAAATCAATGAATACTTTGATGAAGCTATTATCCTACAAAAAGATTATAAAGCAGTTTCTAAAGATATTTTTAATTGGGTTGAAGAGAGTGGTTGGACTGATTCTTATTATGGTGATTCTAGTCAGAGGACATTTGTTGAGAATGTATGGTACAATTTTTCTGGATATAATGGTTCAACTGAGATTATAGACTATTATGTAAACTTACTTGATACAAATACAGCAACACGGTCATCTCTTCTCCGATTAGCATCAAAGACTGTAGAAGTAGATAAGTATATTGTAGACAACTCATTATTAATGATTGGTATATACGAGTCTAACATAAATTTATTTTAATATCCTCTTGACAAAAGATACGGATTAGTGTATAATACACAGTATAAATGAATAGGGCCTGTAGCACAGTTGGTAAGCGCATCCGACTCATAATCGGCAGGTCGTAGGTTCGAATCCTACCGGGCCCACCAAACACCATAGGAGATATGATTTGAACTACAAACGTAAGAAATCTAGACGTAATGTAAGATGTTGTCTTTGTACCGAACTGAGATGGATGGGTAATGCACACGGAAGACGTAAACATTCAGATTCAAAAAATATGGGTTTAAGATCAGCTAAACGTGTTGAGAACTTACGCCGTAAACCATCAATAATAGATTTTTATTAATAAGAGGAAGAAAGATGAAATGGGTATTTAGAGCAGGATTAGTATTAAGTTTAGCAGTAGTTATAGGGTTATTAACTTTATTACCTCATGTACTTGGTAATAGTGTTTTAACTATAATAGAAATAGAACAAATTGAAGATGTTATTAGCAAATATAGCGTGTCCTGAATGTGACTATGAACGAGCAGAAGAGATGCCTGAAGATCGATGTATATGGTTTTATGAATGTACCTCTTGTGGTGTACTATTATCACCTTTACCTGGTGATTGTTGTGTATTCTGTTCATATTCAGATCAAGTCTGTCCACCCGAACAATGTAAAAAAACATGCTAACAATAACAGATTCAGCTAAAGAACAATTTAAAGAAATAGGTGGTATTATACGATTCTCATTAAATGGTGGTGGTTGCTCCGGATTAATGAGTAAATGGGATGTTGTTGATCGAATTGATAATGAAGTTGATATCATTATATGGAGATCATGTGCTCCAGGAACTATGGGTGGTGTAGCAGCAGAACAAGAAGATTGCCCTAATATATTTGTTATAGATAGTTTTACAATAGAACATATGACTAATGCAACAATAGATTATACAGGAGGTCCTTTTTCACCTGCATTTAAAGTAACTATACCTGATAAGGATTCATGTGGGTGTGGGGAATCATTTGTATTATGATTTTATTAGAACTAAAACAATATATAAGACAACATAATACAGTTGCATTAATTGATTTAGTTAATCATTTTCATATTGAGTCAGATGTTATAGAGGGAATGTTGGATAAATGGGTATCTAAAGGTTCATTAGATATAGTAGATAATGTAAAAGGTTGTGGTACATCATGTTGTAAATGTGATGAAAGACTAGTTAAATTTTATAGATGGAGAAAAAATGAAAAACAATCGTGAAATAATAGGATGGGCATTGGCTCTATTTTGGTTTACATTTGCTTGTTGGTTGCTAATACAACCACTAGATACATGGGCCGCAGACGAAACAATCCGTGGGGATCAGGTAGCAACTAAAGAACATGGTTCAACACATGGTTGGGTGTATAATACCAAAACACAGACACTTCAATTCTGTATGCAGGTGGCGGGTGAACAGTATGATGCCATGGCTGAAGTACTTTGTATCGCCTATCCTAAAAAGGTAAAACCTATATCAGAGTATGATTCGTTTTTCTTAGATGGAGGTTCTAAAAACTTTGACCCTGAGTCAGAATTAAAAGGTATACCTAAATATATCCCAGCTGAAAAGTGAAAATACAAAAGATAGTTAGAATGAGCATATACATTGCTCTTTATTGGGGTCTTCTTTTCTGTTTTATTGTATATGGAGTAAATATATGAGTAATATATTCTGTCAGTCAGATTTATGGAAAATTGAATTAATTGAGCCTGGTCTGATACCTAACCCCTCTCTCCAGAAAGCTAGAGGACAATATGGTTTCTTTGATAGGAACGCACCAATTTATATGCCGTTATCTGTGTACAAAGGAGCTGATAAAATCAATTTAACACTACCTCAAGGGACTATATTAAACTGGCGAGATATGTGTATAGATATGTTTGAAAGTCGACTGAAATATAATGACTATATAAAGACATACAATAACATGAGAGAGGATATACATTGAAAATAGAAATATACTCAAAACCAAATTGTTCATTCTGTGACGCTGTAAAGAACTGGTTTGATAAACATTCGGTAAGATATACAGCTTATGATATAGCTAATGATACAGATGCTTTTGATAGGTTCTTAAAACTTGGTCAAAGAACTGTACCTCAGATTGTAACTGACGGAAAGCATCTAGGTAACTATGATACCTTAATGGATAATAAAGAATTATTCTTATTTGAGAAATCAGTCAATATGACAACAGCTTCTGAATCATATAAACCATTCCGATATCCATGGGCTGTTGAGTTAACTAAAAGACATGAGCAAGCACATTGGATTGAAGATGAAATTGATCTGTCTGATGATGTGTCTGATTGGAAATCTCGGGATAAACTAACACAAGAAGAAAAGAATTATATCATTCAGGTGCTTAGACTATTCACCCAATCTGATGTAGCTGTAGGTCAGAACTATTACGATTTCTTTATTCCTAAGTTAAAGAACAATGAGATTCGTAATATGTTAGGATCATTCGCATCAAGAGAAGGTGTACATCAAAGAGCATATGCCCTATTGAATGATACATTAGGATTACCTGAATCTGAGTTTCATGCATTCTTAGAGTATAAAGAGATGGCAGACAAAGTTGAGTTTATGAGAGATAATGATAACTCTAACTATTCCAATCTTGCCTTAGCGGTTGCTAAATCAGTATTCTCTGAAGGTATATCACTCTTTGCTTCATTTGTAATGCTACTAAACTTTCAACGATTTGGTAAGATGAAAGGGATGTGTAAAGTAGTAGAATGGAGTATCCGTGATGAAACAATGCACGTTGATGGTATGACTCAAATCTTTAGAGGTTTCTGTGAAGAGCATCCTAGAGTAGTAACAGATGATTTCAAACGTGAAATATATACTATGCTCCGGCAAGTGGTAGAACTAGAAGATCGGTTTATTGACTTAGCCTATAATGGTGAAGTGGGAGTAGATGATTTAAGTATTGCCATGGCAGGTCTACAAAAAGAAGATGTTAAGTTATATATTAGACATATTGCAGATAGAAGATTACTACAACTTGGATTAAAACCTAATTTCGAAGTAAAGGATAATCCATTACCTTGGTTAGATTGGGTATTAAATGCCCCTGACCATACTAACTTCTTTGAAAATCGTGTAACTGAATATGAAGTAGGTGGTCTTAAAGGTACATGGGGAGAGGTATATGCTGCATAATGACCCTGAGTCTGAGTTTGATATGCATTGTCCTGATTGTAATATTGAGTTTGGTGTGCTGTATGCAGAAGTGTATGAAGAGAATAATGTGTTACCATCATATTGTCCATTCTGCTCATGTAAAGTAGATATAACGAATGATGGACTGGATAACGATGAAGGAGATTATTAATGACAAAGAATCTACATCAAAGATTGGGAAGGAGATTAACACCTTTAAAGATGGGATTGAGGAAGAGTGTAGGGAATGGATATATGAAGACAAGATTTACCACTTACCGGAAGACTGTACTAGCAAGACAATGTACGGGTTCGTATATCAGATACAGGATAGAGAGAGTGGCAAAAAGTACATTGGCAAAAAATTCTTCTGGGCAAGAAAGACACGACAAGTTAAAGGTAAAAAGAAGAAGTACTTGGGTGAGTCGGATTGGGAGAAATATTACGGATCTTCTGAAAAGCTTTTAGTAGAGGTAAATAAAGATAAGAGTAGATTCACAAGAACTATATTAAGACTATGTAAGAGTAAGTCTGAATGTGCTTATTTTGAAGCTAAGTTACAATTTGAACATGATGTGTTACTTTCAGATGACTATTATAATGATTGGATAATGGTAAAGGTTAGAGCCGCACATCTAAAAAAACTAAAAGAATCACTTGACATTAATGATGTATTATAGTATAATATAGGATATATAATGATAAATGTAACTATTGAGATTCCTATGGAGTCTAATCCAGTTAAATATGAAGTAGATGATATGACAGGTGAATTGTATCTAGATAGGTTTCTAGATACAGCAATGCATTACCCATGTAACTATGGGTTTATACCATCAACAATAGCAGAAGATGGTGATCCTGTAGATGTATTAGTATTATCACCTTACCCTTTATTATCTGGATGTATTGCAAGATGTAAAGTAATAGGTTTATTAGATATGGAAGATGAAGAAGGTATTGATAATAAAATATTAGCAGTACCTATTGATAGATTATATGAGGATTGGAATGATATTGAAGATGTTCCAAAAAGAACATTAAATCAAATTCTTCATTTCTTTGAACATTATAAAGATTTAGAACCTAATAGGTGGGCAAAAGTATATGGATGGAAGTGTGCTACAAAGGCAAGAAAATTAATAGAAAAGTCATGTCTAAAATGTAAATAGGTGAGTAATAATGATTATTATAGATTATAATGGTATAGCAGTAGGTAACGTAATAACACAGAGGTTAGATCTTCAAGAGGATTTAATCAGGCATATGATTCTTAATACAATTCGTATGTATACTTTGAAGTTCAAAGGTAACTATGGACCTGAAGTAGTTATAGCACTTGAAGGTGGATCATGGAGAAAGGATTACTTCCCTCAATACAAAGCTAATCGTAAGAAGAGTAGGGATAAAGATACAATGGATTGGAATAAGTTGTATGAGATTATTAATAAGGTTACTGATGAAATTAAAGAGAACTTCCCGTACAAAGTTATTAAAGTGGATAAAGCTGAAGCGGATGATATTATTGGAGTCTTATGTGCTGAAACTCAAGAGTTTGGTAAGCATGAAGATGTAATGATTGTATCAGCTGATAAAGACTTTATTCAGCTTCAAGAAGGTACTACCAATATACAACAATATTCCCCAATGACAAAGAAGTTTATTACAGGTTCTTCACCAGATTATCTATTTGAACATATCTGTAAGGGTGATACATCTGATGGTGTACCTAATATCTTATCCGGTGATAACTTCTTAGTTGAAGGTATTAGACAGAAACCAATGACTAAAAAGAAGATTGCTGCATGGTTAGATCATTTTACAGAAATGCCAGTAGAAATACAACGTAACTATTATCGTAATAGAAGATTAATTGATCTTTCGTATGTGCCAGATGATATAAGAGAAAGTATTATAAGTAAATATAAGAACACCGAGATAGCATCTAGATCAAAGATATTAAACTATTTGATCACAAATAGATGTAAAATGTTGATTGATTGTATACAAGATTTTTAAAGAGGATATAGTATGAGTAACTCCGAATATAAGCATATGTTTGAATTATTAGAAGCTGTAGGAAAAACAAAAACAGCAAAGGCCAAGGCAGCATTACTTAAAGAAAATGACTGTCTAGGTATTAGAGATTTTTTAAAAGGTTCGTTTGATCCTACGTTGACATTTAACTGGATACCTAAAGGGTCTGTACCATATAAACCTAAGTCTGAAGAAGATACTATAGAATCATTAATTAATAAGACAGTAACTTTTAAATATTTTGTTGATGATGGTGAAGGTAAGTCTCTTCCTACTGTTAAGAAAGAACGAATGTTTATTGATTTATTAGAGTCTATACACCCGAAAGATGCTGAATTAGTTATTATAATGAAAGATAAAGCATTAAAGGGTAAGTATAAAGGATTAACTGTTAAACTTTGTAACACAGTATGGGGAGGACTTATTACCACCAAGTAATCTTATATTATGATTCCTGTAACAACCTTAAAGGTATCAAATGGCAATTATAAGTATGCATCAGCTTCAACGAATTAAGAAGTATCACAAAGATATTAAACATCAAGTCTTTAGATTAGAGAAAGAAGGAAACTCTAAATTAGCATACCGAGTAAAATGTAAGTACGATTATTTAACAGATCAAATAGAACAAATGGAGTATGATTAGTAATGCCAACATATGAATATGGGTGTAGTAATTGCGATATAACTTTTGAAAAGTTTAGTCCAATTTCTATAAGAAATAAACCGTTAGAAGAGCCATGTCCGGAATGTAAAGTACAGGGATTGGTTAAGCAGGTGATTGGAGCACCTAAAATAGTATATGAAACCGGTGATGTAGTAGGAAGAACAGATGATGGATTCAAAGAAGTATTATCCAAAATCAATGCAGGAGCCTCTCAGCGAGGTAATACAATAACAACAAAATAAGGAAATACTAGTATTGGCTAACTTGAAAATTAAATATGAGGATTTAACCACACTTGATGCATTATCTGATAAACAGAATGAGGCTATACAAAGATGGAAGTTAGATGATAATTTAATATTATCAGGATCTGCAGGTACAGGGAAAACGTACCTTGCCCTTCATTTAGCACTATCAAAAGTACTTGATAAGGCTACACAATTTGATAAGGTTATTATAGTTAGATCAATAGTACCAACAAGGGATATTGGGTTTTTACCAGGAACAGAAGAAGAAAAGAAAGAAGTTTATACACTACCTTATAAGAGCTTATGTTCTGAAATGTTTGAAGACGTTCATGATGCATGGAATATACTTCTACATACCTCAAAGATAGAGTTTCTTTCAACTTCTTTTGTTCGTGGGCAAACCTTTAATAATGCTATTCTGGTTATAGATGAATCACAGAACTGTAACTTTCATGAACTTGATTCTGTTATAACAAGAATAGGTAAGAATTGTCGTTTCATAATGTGTGGTGATTATTATCAATCAGATCTGCATAAGAAAACAGAAAGACAAGGAGTTAGAAACTTTATAGATATATTAGAAACCTTAAAAGGGTTTAGAGTTATTGAATTTACTTGGGCAGACATCGTTAGATCAGACATCGTTAGAGATTATATCTGTTCTAAGGAACATTTAGGATATTAATATTATGAAAAGATATAAGAATTTTAAGCATTTGAACATACAACTAGGTTATAATGACCTTAATGTAACATACAAAGATGGTACTAGGTTATATGAAACACCAAATCATGAACTGTTTCCCTCTGTAACATCAGTACTTTCTATCTTATCGAAAGACTCTATTGAAAAATGGAGAAAGAGAGTAGGTAACGATAAAGCAAATAGGATTTCATATAAAGCATCTACTAGAGGTACAGCTGTTCATGAGATCATTGAGAAGTATATTGATAATGATAAAGGGTTCTCTGATGGGTTCTTACCTAATATACATGATAACTTCTTATCAGTTAGATCTACTATTGATAGATACATAGATAATGTATTATGTCAAGAAGGAGCGCTCTACTCAACTCATTTAGGTTTAGCAGGTAGAGTAGATTGTATTGCTGAATGGGATGGTAAAGTATCTATTATCGATTTCAAGACATCAGCGAGACTCAAAAAGAAAGAATGGTGTGAAAGTTATTTTATACAAGAAGCTGCGTATGCTATTATGTTTGAAGAGCGTACTGGTATTCCTGTAGAACAGTTAGTAACACTAATAGCCGTAGATAATGAAGAACCTCAGATATTCATTGAACAACGTGATAACTGGACATCTAAACTAATTGAAACAATAGGATTATATAATGAAACAGAAAGTACTTAACTTATTAAAACAACAAAGAAAACTAAACACTATTATTAATCCTACATGGGAAAACGATAGGTCTAGACCAGACTTTATCAGAGCAATGATTGTTGAGTCGGGTGAACTATTAGAACATACTGATTACAAATGGTGGAAACATGGTACTGTAGATATTGAGCAATCAAGAATGGAGATTATTGATCTTTGGTTTTTCTATTTTTCATTAGTACTATTAGATCCTGCTACATTACCATCAACGCTCAATGAAGATAAACTAGAATATTTCGCTCAGATGGTTGAAGATCATTCAGGTCTTGATAAGAGTACATCTGATTGGGATACAGAGAAAGTACAACAAAGAACGTTATATTTTGTTCATTCTTGTTCCCAGATGACCCCCAATTTATTATCAACTATGTACGAGTTGTCAGAACTCACATTAGCAGCTGGTATGACATTTGATAAGGTGTATCATATGTATATGGGTAAGTTGATTTTAAATATCTTTAGACAAGAGAATGGTTATAAAGAAGGTACTTATCGTAAACAATGGCATGCATCCTGTACAAATACTTCTAACGGTGAATCTACAACATATACAGCACAATCAACCTTAGAAGATAATCAAGTATTAACTGCGATTATGAAACGAGAATCAGACCCTACATTAATTAAGGAAGCATT
>Ga0209494_1000294_pt1 | contig 21411 bp, 19 predicted proteins | sample EN1Hudseemescosm_FD_184628 | JGI IMG/M metagenome (GOLD analysis project Ga0209494, IMG submission 184628) | Methane-oxidizing microbial communities from mesocosms in the Hudson Canyon - EN1B Hudson Canyon (SPAdes) (version 2) | ecosystem: Environmental > Aquatic > Marine > Cold seeps | place... | reverse complement strand
AACGCTTGGAAGTTAACGTGCTCTTCTAATTTTTGGAGAATATCACCTAATTTATCCAACTTAGTTTCGCGTTCTTCAGCTGCAAACAAACTTGTTTTTATCATTTTAGAGGGACTCAATTAGGGGAATTAGAAGTGCTTTATTTTATCATTTTTCGGATGAGGTTTTTCGAGGTTCCCTACAGTCACTTACCTATCACTATGACTTAATTAAAAACAATAACATAGGTTATTACCAACACTTACCGACGAGTACATAACCTTAAATAAATATCCCCGCTGCAAGCAGCGGGGAATATAACCCCAGGAGATTTAAGTAACTACTCAGCGTTCGCTGAAAACCAGAGAATAAGCGCGCCATTCTAGCTCATGAAACACTAGGATGTCCTATCGCTATTGTTCATTATTCACCTACGGAGCGATTTAGGGAACCCCAGTTCGTCCTGTGTCTGTGTCAACTACGCAAAAAAGCTACTTCGTTAAAACAACCTCATTGACTTAACTACTGCCGGGATAAAACTCTTGCCTCCGAGATCATATAATTACGATATTAAGAAAGAACAGCTCGAAAAAGTAAATACAGGGATAGCAGCTCGATTTTCCTGCTTACAAAATATATTGGTTAAAACCTAAATCCATAATATCAATATAATATATTGGATAAAGTAATGAAACTAATTAGCCCCTATTTTATTTTTATAAAAACCTGAAACTCTTGGTAAATTGGCTAATGAACTACCAGCACCATAGCGTAAATTTATTTCATTTAATATTCGTGTAAACTTATCAGCATAATCCACCAAAGAAACCGTTAAATTATTTTCATCAACAACCTCTATGTCAGCCGCGAAATTAAATGAATTAGAATAATTAGAAATTACTTTATTACCCGTAGATCCGATTTTTCCCTTTGTGCCAATCATTATCCAGCATGCGACACCATCTACAGGGTCAGTCGTAATCGTTACATTTTCTGCAATTACAGATGCTTCTACATCGTATAAAGCAATACCATGATATGCATTTACGTCAATTGCATTTCCAATAATTGACAATCTAGATAATAACCCATCAAAATACCCTATTCCTTGTAATGGACCAGGAAATGCAGGCTGCTTCACATCACTAGAAATGATTATGTTATTAATTATAAGGTCATCATTCCCACCACCATATCCTTGTATAGCATCATCATGGTTAGCATTTACATTTAGATTATTTTTGATGACATTAAATTGCACTGTTGCCTCATTTGTACCCACTCTAATTCCATCAGCAGCATAATTATCAACAACATTTCCACTGACATAGCTACCATGAGCCCCTAATTTTATTCCAAAATTTACATTACGAATCATATTATTGACTATATTAATGTGTTTTCCCTTCCATCCGGTCTCAATTCCATTAGCTACTTTTGTATTCCAATCCTCCTTACTCCAAGCTGATGCATCATCAACTGTATATATATATGAGTCAACAATCGAAAGATTATCACACGTTCCATACCAGTCATTAGAACAAAAAAGAACGATAGTTCCCCCATTACTAGAAGAAAATGAGGGACTAATTGTCAACCCTTTAAAAAGGATATTTGTTACTGAATGTACCTCTAAACGACTTAATTCTGGAGTCTCTCCTTCATCAGCTTCAATCGTAATCAATTCATCATTATATGAATTTCTATAATAAATTGACCCATGATACCCTGATTTAAGCTTAATGATATCTCCAGCCTTTACTGGCGCTCCACTAAAGAGAACAACACCATTTTTATCCTTTGTTTCTATATATCCTTGTTTAAGAACAGCTTCTAAAGTACTCCATGGTGAACTTTTTGAACCAGAATTTTTAATATTTCCATAAACTGGATCAACATAAAAAATAGAAGGCTCAGCCTTAGCGGAGATAAAAGCTGGATCTAAAGTTGCGGATAATATATGGTTACTACCAGTAGCCGTACTTGTACTTGTACTTGTACTTGTACTTGTACTTGTACTTGTAGCCGTACTTATACTTGTATCTGTACTACTTACTCGGTATGTATCTATTACTTCAGAATCTATTTTTTGTAATTGTGATACTAAATGTTCATTTCCATATGAATTAAATATCGTATTTGCAACACCTGAAAATTTCGAATTAAAACCATTTCTGCTAACATCATTGTTGGATATATCAGTTACATTTTCATCAATTGAAACAGAAAAACGGTTCACCCCATTACCTTCAATCACATTTTCGTTTGAACCCAGCTTACCTTTAGAACCCAGTCTTAACGATGCAACTACATTCGTATCATCCTCTTCCACATTATAAACAACATTATTCTTTATTTCTGAATATATTGAATCATAAAGAACTATTCCATTAACTCCTTTAACACCCACTACGTTATTGTCTATAAAAAACGAATCAATTGGCCCATCATAAAAAGCAATCCCATTACCTGCATTGGAAAAATTCGAGACACTATTATAATCGGACAGAAATATATTATCTTGAATTGCCACATTTTTTATACCCAAAGACCCTCTATATCCCTTAATCGCAAAGGTAGCTCCAGACTTAATACCAAGACTATTTTTTACTACATTTTTTGTTACAATCGTCTGATTTGCACTTACATTAAATCCATCTTTAAAATAACCAGATACAACATTACTATCAATTAAAGTCCCTCTCGATAAAACAGTTATTCCAGTTTCTACATTTAAAATATAATTATTAATAAGCTTAAAATTTGTTGATCCCCAAAAAATGTAAATACCACTGGATGATTTTGTTAACCAGTCATCCCTATTCCAAGATGACACATTAAGAGATGAATATATAAATGAATCCATCAAAGTGATATTATTACAAACTCCAAACCATTTATTACTACAAAAGGTTACTATGGAACCTCCACCAAAATCTTTTTCATTAAATTTTGGCGAAATTGTTAAGCCCTTAAAAACCAAGTTTTCCGCTGAGTTAATAGTTAACCTACTTAAAGTTGGCTTATGCCCTTCATCAGCCTCAAAAACTATTGGTTGTTCATTATAAGAGTTTCTATAATAAATTTTCCCATGATATCCTGTTCTTAATTTAACAATATCTCCAGACTCAATAACTCCAAATTTATTTATAACCTTGCCACTGTAGGATTTAGTTTTAACATATCCTCTTTTTAAAACATGTTCCAGTGTATCCCAAGGAGAATCAACACTACCATCATTGTCTATATCTCCAGCCAATGGGTCAATATAAAAAATATTGTGCCCCCCCAATGAAGTAGGATTTTTTTCCATTTCCACGTCAATACTTTCAGCTGTAAATTCTTTTTTATTACCACTACAGCCACTTATTATAAAAACAATATATACTAAAATTGCTATTTTTTTCATGATTTATCTCTGTAAAAATTAATAAATAGCCCCATATAAAAGCGACTAGGGAATACTGTAACCTGAAAACCGATACACCTCAAAACCTCAATGCTATAAAAGTCTAACCTTTATACGAATAACCTAAATATTACAGGCAAATACAGCGCCCTAAAACCACAAAGGGGGTGACCTTAATAGAAAGAAATATCCTACCCGCTTAGCCCTAGAAAGTAAATTGTACTTTAGTACAACTAAAGTAAATATTCACAGACCCTAGCTAAAAATACAAACTAATTGACAAATCGACACAAGAACATCTTGGCTCTTCTAAATTTTGAGTGGGTAACCAATTTTAAGTTAAATTGATATTTAAGTGGAAACATAGAACTAGAGTATAAATAGCTCGGCCCTGAATCAGGGAAAGCATTTGTCCATCAATGCCACCGCACTCAACTTACAATCTCACAACATATTGATTTAAAAAGCAATACTAGATAAAAATATCCTGCATCCCTCCTTGTTAAACCAATACTTACGTGAGACAAAGGTTGCGCGAGGAGACGATAATGGGCAAACACAATACAAATAATACTAAAAAAATCAAATCATTTTACCCCTCACTTTTCAAAAGAGCCACATTGTACATATTCATTAAGAAGCTTTAGCATTGCCCCATGCAATTGAGTAACCAAGAGACCTAAGCCAAATTGATGAAAATAAGCTTCTAAATTTACCGGAAGAGGAATTGCGAATTTTTAGAATCATGAGTTTAAGCATGAAGTTATTGATATTATTCCTAGATCTAGGATAATACGGCAAAGTTATTGCACTCGAAAAGTGAGATGCCTCAATAGAAGAACACCTTAGGAAAGAGCCCTCAAACTTCAGAGCAGCACTGATAGGTAATAAGCATAAACGGAAAAAAACCATTTCCAATACGAGGCTTAGACCAATGATTATTCAAAATTAACTACCACACTTATAAAGCGTGGTTAAGTTCGACCTAAAAGGCCGTCCTCAGCAAAAACCCTTTGGCGGAACTTTCACAGGTAAATGAACATAGTCAACTTGTACATTTAATTCAATAACTTCACACCTCGCTCTCTCAGTATAAGCATAAATGCTCTGGTAAACATACTTCCCAAGATCTCCTTTTAAAATTTTATAACGGTATTTTGGCACAAAAACAATATGGTACTGGCAAAACAAGATGATATGTGATAAGTCTTTAAGTCTGCTCATTTGTTTCTCCTAGTTAAATTGCGGGAACAACTTAACTACTTGATACTCTTGAGTAAACCTTTACGCAAAGCTTTTTTACCCCCCGTCCACAGGGCACGGTTATCTAAGTTGTAATATAGTGTCTCAAAATAATTACCTACACTATATAATAAGGATGGGAATAATCAGTCAGGGCTTTTTGATGTAACTCCCTACTTAGAGTCAGAAGTATTTGCTCAATTAAAAGAAAATGATAATTTCAATAAAATACATAACGGCAAATATTTTATAGAATGGGGTTGTGGTGCAGATTTATCGGCTGATACCATGAGGGGCTAAATGGGAAAAATTAACGTAATTAACATGGGTCTATACAGCAGAGAAAAACTACCGACTCATGCAAGATGGCAATGTAGTCTCAGTCTCAACCTATGCAGATGTTAGCGGATTGATAGAAGACTTAGATATAAGCCAGAGACAAAGCTTGAAAGATGGGATTGGATAGTTTGTGAAGTGGTATCGAGAATTTTATGGGGATTTAAAATGAGAATTGATAAAATTCCGCTAACCAATTAATTTAGAAGAGGCATAATATAAATGACTTTAATAAAAACAATATCATTAAAACCATTAGGTGATAACAGGGGATCCTTAGTTTCTCTTGAAAGTAATAACAATATTCCTTTTGATATTAAAAGGGTTTATTATATATTTGATACTAAAGAAGGTGTGTCAAGAGGATATCATGCGCATAAGAATTTAAAACAGGTCGCAATCTGTGTAAAGGGAAGTTGCCGGTTTATTTTAGATGATGGTATCAATCCACAAGAAGATATAGTACTTAACTCATCAACTACTGGGTTAATAATTGAGGGTATGACGTGGAGAGAAATGCATGATTTTTCTGATGACTGTGTCTTAATCGTTTTAGCTGACTCTGTTTATGATGCAGCAGATTATGTGAGAGATTATCAAGAATTTATGAAAATGGTGAGTTATGATTCATAATCTTTCAGATATACAATCATCTAATATTGGAATTAATACAAATGTTTGGCAGTTTTGTGTGATTTTACCAAATGCGGTTATTGGCCAAAATTGTAACATTTGTTCTCATTGTTTAATAGAAAATGACGTGATTATTGGCAATAACGTTACAATTAAAAGTGGTGTGCAAATCTGGGACGGTATAACTATTGAAGATAATGTTTTTATTGGTCCAAATGCAACATTTACAAATGATAAAGTACCTAGGTCAAAAATATATCCTGAAAAATTTATAAAAACAGTCATTAAAAATAATGCCTCGATTGGGGCAAATGCAACGATATTACCAGGAGTCATAGTTGGTGAGTTTGCAATGATTGGTGCAGGCTCAGTAGTTACTAAAAATGTCAAACCTCATGCCACAGTTATCGGTAATCCAGCAAGAGAAGTTGATAGATGATTTCTTTCTTCTGAAACAGCATGATGGACATTAGATTATTCCTATATTTGAACACCCAGAATTAGAGTGACAGTATTTTTATGTTGAATTTGAACAATATGTTAAAGATAAATTGAATTACACTAGAAAGTAAATAAGTACTTAATAAAAAAATTTAGGGCATGATTATTATTTATTCAGGAGAGAAAATATGCAATTAGAAGCTATTAGAAAAGGTAACCAATTTATCATACCAGAACTGACAGAGCTAAACTTGGATGTTGATAAAATCATGATAACCATTAGTGATGAAACAATAAATAAGTCAAAAAAGATAATCAAAAGTACAACCTATAAAAGCCTTGAACAGCTAAATAAGGATTTAGGGGGTGATGAATTTCTAGAATTAAAATTAAAAAACATGCCAAAAAATTTTAAACATAAAGAATATAGTAAAACAGATAAAGAAATATGGTACGAAGCAAGAAGAGATAAATATGAAATGTAATTATATATTAGATACAAATATTATTTTAGATTATATGCTTGATAGAGTAGATAGTAATAAGAATATTTATACTATTTTTACTAAACTAAAAAATAATTTTTATTTATCATCAAGTCAAATACACAATATAGAGTATATATTTATTCATGAAAGAAAGAAAGAAATAGGCTTAGAAAAGAGCAAAGAAGAGTGGATGGCTTTTATTAAAAATATTAAAATCACTAAAACACCCTCGTATGTAGATATAAATGATGCTCTATTCTTACAAGATAGTGAAGATTATTTAATTGAATTATCAGCAAAGGTAATTGATGCGAAAATCATCACAAGAAATAAAAATTTTTTAAATAACTCTGAATTGACTATTAGTGTAGATGAGTTTTTAAAAACTGATGAAAACAAAAAAGCAAGCCCCATCCCTTTTCTTGATTTAAAATCAATCAATATGCAATACTTTAATGAGTATGAAAAAGCATTTGATGATGTAATAAGAAGCGGCTGGTACATTCAAGGTACGCAAGTTAAAGCATTTGAACAAGAATTTGCAGATTATTGCGAAACAAAACACTGCATAGGCGTTGCTAATGGACTAGATGCATTAACTCTTATTATAAAAGCCTACAAAGAAATGGGAGTTATGCAGATAGGAGATGAAGTTATCGTCCCTGCCAACACCTACATAGCATCCATTTTAGCGATTTCCGAAAATGGCTTAACCCCTGTGCTAGTTGAACCAGACATTCAAACCTACAATATTGATCCAGCATTGATCGAAGCCAAAATAACCGAAAAAACCAAAGCGATTATGGCCGTACATTTATACGGACAAGTCGCGGCAATGAATGAAATAAATACCATTGCCAAACAACACAATTTAAAAGTGATAGAAGACTCGGCACAAGCCCACGGTGCTATTTATAACGGCAAACGAACGGGTAACTTGGGTAATGCCAGTGGATTTAGCTTCTACCCAGGAAAGAATCTAGGCGCATTAGGTGATGGCGGAGCAATTACAACGAATGATGATCAATTAGCCGAGATTGTTCGAGCATTAGGGAATTATGGCAGTCATAAAAAATATGAAAATAAATACCAAGGCGTTAATAGTCGCTTAGATGAGATACAAGCCGCTTTTTTGAGGGTTAAACTGAAACAACTTGATAATGAAATACAGAAACGAAGAGAAATCGCCGGGGTTTATCTTGAAAACATAAACAATGAAAATATTATGTTGCCTTATGTGAATGATCAACAAGCCCATGTCTGGCACTTGTTTGTTATTCGCACAAAAAATAGAGATGAATTGCAAAAGTATCTGTTAGGTAACGGTATTCAAACTATGATTCATTATCCCATTTCAGCACATAACCAAAATGCTTATAAAAGCTGGTGTGAGCAATCTTTCCCTACAACAGAAAAACTTCAGAATGAGGTTTTAAGTTTACCAATCAGCCCTGTGATAAACGTTAATGAAGTAAAAAAAATTGCTAGTGGAGTTAATGAATATCAAAAAAGATGTATATTGAAATAAATTGATAATATATTAAAGGAAGTTATGGATGATTAATGTTACAAAAACCTATTTACCTAGTAAAAAAAGGTATCAAAAATATGTTGATGAAATTTACGCCAATGGCTGGATAACTAATAACGGACCATTAGTTAAAAAATTAGAGAAAAGGTTAGCTGAATATTTAGGTGTAAAGAACATTATCTTAGTAGCTAATGGTACCGTTGCACTTGAAATCGCCTATAGAGCATTAGATTTAAAAGGCTATGCCATTACCACGCCTTTTTCTTTTGTTGCAACAACAAGCTCATTAGTTACGAATGGAATTAAACCTATCTTTGCTGATATTAATGCACAAACATTAAATATAGAGCCAAATGGTATTGAAGCGCTTATCACGCCCAATACCGAAGCGATTGTGCCTGTCCATGTATTTGGTAATGGCTGTGACGTTGAAGCAATAGAACAGATTGCTAATAAACATAATTTAAAAGTCATTTATGATGCCGCGCATGCCTTTAATGTGAAATATAAAGATTCAAGTATCTTAAATTATGGTGATATTTCAACTTTAAGTTTCCATGCCACTAAGCTTTTTCATACGATTGAGGGTGGAGCACTTATTATTAATGATGATAAAATAGTTGAAAAAGCAAGGTATCTTATTAATTTTGGTATTGAAAGTCCTGAAGCTATTCCTGAGCTGGGAACAAATGCAAAAATGAATGAATTTGAAGCCGCAATGGGATTATGTTTACTGGATGAAATGGCTGAAGTTTCTCAAAAAAGAAAAGAAGTGTATGAGCGATATAAAAATGAACTCAAGGGTTTAGTGCAATTTCAAGAGCAAAACAGTCATTCAACTCAAAACCACAGCTATTTCCCTATTATTTTAAAGGATGAAGAGGAAGCATTAAGGCTTCAGAAAGCATTGAATCATCAAAAAATTTCTCCACGACGTTACTTTTACCCATCATTAGATACACTGACTTATATTGAACCTAAGCAACACTGCAAACAGTCCTGTGATATTTCTAAGAGAATTTTATGCCTCCCTTTATATCCAGAACTAGAAGAAGATATACAAGCAAAGGTTATTCAAATTATTAAGGATTCTTTATGAATTTTTCATATCCCCCCTTTTCACATTAAAAAAAATACTGACTAAAACAAACAATATATGCCTAAGCTAGGCATAAAAAATAACGACTAGTTTGTATCCCATTTTAATTTAAAAATCATTTGGTAATTTTACTTGAAAATTTATAAGTCTACGGAAACCAAACTAGAAACATCTGAAATAGTCAGTATTATGCACTTAGTAGGTGAACAATTACCCGACCCATTATGCGAACGAGTTAACGTCTTTGATTACACTCAAAAGCTATTAGACAATGGTTCAATATACCTTGTGTTTAATAAACAGGATAAAGCTGTTGGTATCATGGGATTTTATGCAAATAATCAACTCACAAAAGTTGCCTATCTCACTATAATCGGCTTATTACCTGAAGCAAGAGGAAAAGGTATTGGAAACAAACTAATGAAGTTTCTTTTTACTGAAAGCCATAAATTAGGTATGAAAAAAATATCATTAAATGTTAATCAAAGTAACCGACAAGCCATTAAACTTTATAAGCAACAAGGTTTTAAAGTTAAGTCACACGATAAAATCAAGTTTGAAATGATAAAAATAATACAGTTTGATAAACAATGATATCACCTTGCGAACCGTTAAATACCCCACTTAATAAATTTTGTAATATCAGAATAAAACGTGACGATCTATTTCCTTCTACTGGAGGTGGTAATAAGTCTCGAAAAATTCACTATATAGTCTCCGATGCACTAGCCAAGGGTTATAATGCAATAGTCACAAATGGAGGAATTAATTCTAACCATGCACGTGCCACAGCTTTAGCTTGTGCTCAAAATAAGATTAAGTGTTCACTTGTGTTGCATTCAGATAAACCAACCACATCTCTTGATTTATCAGGAAACCTTTTACTCATGAAAATGGCTGGTGCTGATATCCAGTTTTGTAAATTATCTAGCTTATCCTTAACAATGGACCAAGAAGTTACCAAATTAAAAGAACAAGGATATAAGCCTCTATACCTATGGGGTGGAGGGCATTGCGTACAAGGATCTCTAGCTTATTATTATGCCGCAAAGGAAACTCAGGTTCAATGTGCTGAATGGATTCCTGATTATGTAATTCATGCTAGTGGCACAGGAACTACTCAAGCTGGATTAATTGCAGGTTATGCTAACTATCCCACTAAGATAATTGGAATATCTGTTGCCCGAGAAAAAAATAGAGGAACAAACATCATCCGTCAATCACTAATAGAATTAGGATTTTTTTTAAACACCGACTTTTCAAATAGCAAGATTGATTTTAGGGATGACTGGCTTATGGGAGGCTATGAACAAACATCAACTCAATTACTAGAAGTCATTAACAAAACAGCTTTAACCGGTTTGATTTTAGATCCAACTTATACAGGTAAAGCCTATCTTGCAATGATAGAATTAATTAAAAAACAAGAATTGCCAATACAGAGCAAAATTTTATTTTGGCATACAGGTGGTTTACTCAATTTACTAACGTCCCCAGATTATCTAACAAAAATATGAATATACTCCTAACTTCCGTTGGACGCCGTAGTTATTTAGTTGACTACTTTAAACATGCCCTACAGGGTAATGGGAAAGTTATAGCTACTAACTCGGTGTCAAATACTACTGGGATGTTTTCTGCTGATGTTGCTAAAGTTATACCCACAGGAGATGATCCTAACTTTATTACATCACTACTATCAATTTGTAAACAATATGATGTAAAAATACTCTGTTCTTTACATGATTGGGAAACACCTTTTATTGCTCGGCACTTCGATCAATTTTTATCTGAGGGAATAACTCCTATTATGCCTAAATTAAATATTGTTGATATATGCCTTGATAAGTTTAAGTCTTTTCAATTTGCACTCTCGATTGGTGTGCCTTCACCTCTATGCTTCCTGGAAATTGAAAAAGCCCTTGAAGCAATTGAGCACAAAATAATAGATTATCCATTAATTTTAAAGCCCCGCTGGGGGCAAGGCTCTATAGCAATGCAAAAAGTTAATTGCATCGAAGAATTAACTTTTTTTTACAAATTAATGCATAAAAATATTCTTAATGATACTATTAATTACCAAGCTGAAGATAATCAAAATAAAGCTATTCTTATACAGCAATTTATTTCTGGTAAAGAATATGGTGTTGATATTGTTAATGATCTCAAGGGTGAGTTTGCAACTTGTTTTATTAAACATAAGGTGGCAATGCGTTCTGGAGAAACTGATATTGCAGAAACAGTTTCTGTTCCTGAAATTGAACAAATGTCTCGAAAGATATCAGAAGCAACGAAACATCTAGGGAATTTAGATGCTGATTTTTTTATGGCCGATGATGGTCGTATTTTGTTACTTGAACTAAATCCCAGGTTTGGAGGGGGCTATCCATTTTCTCATATCGCTGGTGCCAATATACCTGCTGCACTTATTTCATGGGCCGAAGGTATAGAGCCAAACCCTGATTGGTTAACTGTAGATATTGGCATTCGCTCTTATAAAGATATTACACTCGTTAAAAAATAGCCCGTAGGATGCGGTGAGGCACGAACCGCATCAATCGTGATACCCAACATGTGAATGACGCGGTTCACTTTATTTTATTAAAGAATAAATTTAATGGAAAAGTAATCGTAACGAACCATCTAGCATCAATTACTAAGTGGAAACTGTTTAATGAATTTGTATAACTAATAGCTGAATAATATTTCTCTAAAAAAAAAACCATGATAGGCGTTTTCTGGAATTCCTTAGAACAATTTCTTCGCAAAGATATTGGTATAGCGACAACACTGTTACTTGCATGGTATCTTGTGCCCGAAAATTATGGCTTGATAGTGATAGCGGTATTAGCTGGAGTGACTGAACATAAAAAATGACAGTTCATATGAAAATTCTTGTAAAAACGCAGAAACGGTTTATAAAATTTGGCTCCTTCGCTTCTAGCGTGGTTATATAACTTATTGATAATTAGTTGGTTACACGATTAATAACAAAATATAAATAATCAATTTATGACGGGTTTTGGGTATTAAAAATAGAGCATAATACTGCTATTACTGGAGTCTTCAATAAACTTCCCCTAAAACCACTTAAAGGAGCTAAAATAATGGTTATTTTTTTGAAAATAACATTAATTTAAATATCATGTAATTCTTTGTTTTAAAATGATTTTATCAAGCACGCCAGAAGCGAAAGAGCCTAAAATTCTTTGTAAAAACTGAGAGAAAACAGTTTCTCCGTGTCTGGGCCATATAGTGGGCAAGAAAGATTTCAACTTACTCACAGAGAAGTGGGCGATAAAAATATTTTAGACGCTTTTAATTTGTTTTATCCATGAAAAAAGAGTCAACAGTGATTAGAAAAATAAAAAACATTATTAGGCCTATCCGAAGCATATTGATTGCAATTAAGAAAAAAAATCAAGTGAAAGGAAAGGTGAAATACTTCTGCATAGGAAGGAATAAAACAGGGACAACTTCACTGAAAAGAGCCTTTGAGGATCTGGATTTTTTGGTTGGTGATCAGCGCAGAGCTGAAAAACTATATGATAAACATTACTTTAAAGGTGAGTTTAATCCGATAGTTAAATATTGCGAAAGTGCGCAGGTTTTTCAAGATGCTCCATTTAGTTTTCCAGATACTTATGAATATCTAGATGAAGCTTATCCTGATAGTAAATTTATTTTAACAATTAGGGATGATGCAGAGCAATGGTATCAGTCAATAGTTCATTTTCATGGTAAATTATTTGGGTTAAACGGCAGAGTCCCTCCTACAGTAGAAGACCTAAAAAATGCTACCTATGTTCGACAAGGTTTTATGTATAACACAGTAAAACTGCATGGTACTCCAGATAGTGACCCATATAATAAGGAAATTATGATTGCACACTATAAACGGCATAATCGAGAGGTTATTGAATATTTTAAAGACCGACCAGAAGATTTATTGATTATCAATATTGCTAATGCAGGAGCATACCAAAAATTTGTTGAATTTTTAGGGGTGCAGTCGTCTGAGTTAAACTTTCCTTGGGAAAATAAAACATAGAAGTTTTAGTTATCAAATTGTTGATAATATTTATGAGGGTTTATAAGTGAAAAGTTTATTGTTAAAACTAAGTTGGCAGGTATATTTAGTGCTAAAGCATAGCTTGCATGAGTAATAACTTAAAAGAACAAGGAAAAAAAGCCTTTATTTGGGATTTTTTGGGGAAAATGGCTACTCATGGTATGGGGTTTGTCGTTAGTATTTTTCTTGCTCGCTTACTTGAGCCATCAGACTTTGGTCTCATTGCTATGGTAATGGTCATTATAGGGATCGCAAGTGTTTTTACTGATGTTGGGTTAGGTAGCGCACTCATTCAGCGTCAAAAAGTGAAGAGCATTCATTACTCCTCTGTTTTTTATTTTAATATAGCCATTGGATTGCTTCTTGCTTTTATAACGTACATCTCCGCTCCATGGATTAGTGAGTTTTACAATAGTGAGCAATTACTCCCGTTGACACAAGTTATGTCATTTTTATTTCTTACTAATGCCTTTAGTAGTGTACAAAGCACTCGATTGCGTAAAGAACTGAATTATGCTCTTTTAACAAAAATAAGTTTTATTTCATCACTACTAAGTGGAGTTGTTGGGGTCTCATTGGCATTTTCAGGGGCCGGGGTTTGGAGTTTAGTCGCACAGACTTTGGCAATGGCTGTTATGTATAATATTATTATATGGAATACTTCCAAGTGGAAACCTTCGTTAGTCTTTTCATGGAAAGCATTGAAACAACTGTGGGGGTTTGGTTTCCGCATGTTCTTAGTTGGAATATTGGATGCAATTTTCACAAGGTTAGATTTTTTAATCATAGGAAAATTATTTCCACCAGCAATATTAGGTTATTTTCAACGCGCTAAATCTTTAAATCATATGGTCGTTCGGTATTCATCTGGAAGCTTAATGGCAGTATTGTTTCCTATACTTTCAAAGATACAAAATGATTTACCAAGATTTCAAAATATTATCTTAAAGTCGTTGGGTATTATCAGCTTTATAGTATTTTTACTTTTAGGTGGTTTGTACCTTGTTTCAGAAGAGTTGATTGTATTGCTTTTTTCAAATAAATGGTTAGCTTCCGTAGATATTTTCAAGGTACTGGTATTAAGTGGATTTGGATACCCCATCAGCTCGTTGTTGGTTAATGTCCTATCAAGCAGAGGGAATTCAAAACTCTTTTTACGCATGGCTATTTTGAAGAAGTTAATCGCATCAGTTAATTTATCGGTTTTATATTTTTTAGGAATCAATATATTTTTATATGGTTTAGTAGTGCAATCGTTTTTAGGAGTAAGCATAAATATTTTTTTTGCATCTCGTGAAATAAAACTACCCTTTTATACATTTGCAAAACCTATCATGGTGCAAATGAGTCTTACTATTATTGCAGTAGTAATAACCATGTTGTTTACAAAAGAGATGCTGCTATATGGTGTGGCTATTCCAATATTAAAAGGAAGTCTATTTACTTTCTTATATATATCAATGAATCACTTAATTAATACAAGTTCTTACGAATGTTTTGTGGAGCAAATAATGCCAGTAGTAAAAATGAAATTTGGAAATATAAAGGATTAATATGTATCATAAAACTGAACAAGAAATCATGAAGAGCTGGGTGAGTACTTTAGACAAGCCTGCTGTCAGTATCTGCTGTCCAACTTACAATCATGAGTTATATATTGCAGAAGCGATAGAGGGTTTTTTAATGCAAGAAACCAATTTTCCTTTTGAAGTATTGATACGAGATGATTTCTCTACGGATAGGACAGCATTGATTGTAAAAGAATACGCAAATAAATACCCAACTCTAATAAAACCTGTCTATGAAAAAGAGAATACTTTTTCTAAAGGTGTTAAACCAATGTCTCAGCTGTATAAAATAGCTCTAGGGGAGTATATTGCTCTTTGTGAGGGTGATGATTATTGGACAGATGCTTTGAAGCTTCAGAAACAGGTTGATTTTTTGGAAAGTAACCCTGAATATGTTATGTGCTGGACTAGATTTAACACATTGGAGCAAAAAACTGAAAAACTAGAACTGGATAAAAATAGTAAATATTTTTTGACAAAAAATGGAATAGATTTTACTTTTGAGATCTTTGCCAAAGGTTGGCATATTGGTGTGCAGACCTTGCTATATAATAGAAAATCTATCATAGGTAATAATAATTTTAACAATGAATTTTACAGAGATATTTTCTTAATTAGTGATTTACTCTCAATTGGAAAAGGATTTTGCTTGAATGACCTAACAGCAGTTTATAGGGTTCATAGCGCTGGTATATATTCAGGAACAAATAAATTAGAAAAGGCGGAAAAAGGTGCGATGATATATAAAGAAATATATCGTACTTACAGCGATAATGAATACCTTAAAATAAAATTTAAAATTTTCAATGCACATTATATAAATTGTTTAATAAAAAATAATTTATATAATGAAGCTTTTTCTATTTTAAACGATAGAGTTAAACTTCTTATTTCTTTAGATACACATAAAAATAATTTTTTATCTAATAAAAAAGAAAAGTTAATACAATTGAAATTGTATTTAAAAATAAAAATAAAACAATTAATAATGTTATTTAGCAACTACAATAAGTCATAAGGGAATGGAGTTGTCCCCTTCCCCCTCACACACATTACTAACCGAATTTATAGATCACTATAATCATGACCTTTCGCATAGTACGAACGACTTTTATCATCTAAGAAATTTGACAAAGCAATCTGGATGAAGTGGCTCAAATAGAACAGTGTCAACACCCCAAGTTAATTGGATTGAAAAACATAAAGATGTTGATTTTTTTAATTACAAAAAAGCTATTAAAAACAGGTTGAATCATAATGCTTAAAAAAATAATTAAATTAATAAAGAAAGTCAATAAGTCCACTGATATTATAAATAATATTGATACCTTATTAGACTATAAAATCAGGTCTCATCATTTATTGAATTCTGCTATAACGTCTACGGAGTTAATTACAGAACCTCTTAAAGAAGGTGAAACTGAATTAATTGTAAGTTTCACGTCTTATAGTGTAAGAATTCATGATGTTCATTTGGTTGTAGAATCAATTGCACAACAATCATTAAAACCGAATAGGTTGTTGCTGTGGCTGGATGAAAACGAGTTTACGTTAGATAGTATCCCATTAATTTTACATCGCCAAATGGAACGAGGTTTGGAGGTTAGATTTTGCCCTAATTATAGGTCATATAAAAAGTTAATACCTACATTAAAAGAATTCCCTGATGCTAATGTTATTACAATTGATGATGATTTTTTTTACCCTCACGACATGATTGAAGCTTTATCTAAAGAGCATGCTCTTTATCCTGAATATATCATAGGGCATAGGGCGCATAAAATAAAAAAAGAGATCAGCGGTGAATTGTTGCCGTATACAAAATGGGAATTTGAAACTATTGAAAGTAAAGCGAGTGCTTTTATTTTTCTTACTAGCGGAGCAGGGACTTTTTTTCCTAAACACTGTTTTAGCAAAGAAGTTTTTAATTCAGACTCTTTTTTATCTTTATGTCCTAATGCAGATGACGTGTGGTTCAAAGCGATGTCTTTATACAGTAACATAAAATGTAAAAAGGTAAATGACACGAGAGATTTTGGGCAAAGGTTCATTCTTATTCCAACTAATCAGGATATTGGTTTATTTAATTCGAATGTAACCGAATCTTTTAATGATAAGCAATTAAAATCTGTATTTGATAAATATGATTTATATTTAAAGGTAAATGATGAGTAATTTATTATAGATAATGGTATTTTAGGCTACCACTTTAAAGACGGGAGTGCGGCCGAGTAAGGTATGTCAACCACCAAATTGTCAGGTTTCACTACATTATCCCATAATTTTCTAAAATAGTTGCCCAAGATTTAAGTAAGTATTTATTGAAATTGGTAAATTCTATATTTGAATAAAGGCGAGTATATAGTCTTTTAGAAAAAAATATCAATTCAATGCCATTAATGGTAGCTGACCGACTTTGGGCAAAAACGAGTCTTAATTTAGGAGATGAGAAACTGCGTTTCTGAATTCAGGCATTTTCAAAATAGATGAGGCTTATGAAAATTAAAAAGGAAGCTAGGTTTGAGACGATAGGAAGTTGGGACCAAAAAGAACCAAAAATAATTATTGGAGACCGAGCATCGTGTTATTGTAGTTTGGATGTTTCTTTAGTTGTAATTAATGATGGAGGTGAGTGATATGGCACAGCAGGAATTAGTGTCGGTTTTAATCCCAGTTTATAATGCTGGTGTATACCTCCAGGAAGCTGTATTAAGTGTTATCAATCAAACTTATACTAATTTAGAAATAATCATAATAGACGATGGTAGTACTGATGATTGTATTAGCTTTATCTCTGATTTTAATGATCCCCGAATAATATTAATAAGTCAAGAAAATGGTGGGAAGTCAGTGGCCTTGAATAGGGCAATGGATACGATGAAGGGCGAGTATTTTATTATTCAGGATGCTGATGATAAAAGTTATCATAATAGAATTAACGTATTACTTAAGGTGCTCTCTCAGAATTATGAATTGGCAGCAGTGTATAGCGGACATGATTTGATTTTAGATAATAAACAATTTGCACCAACTTTTCAATGTGTTGGTATAAAAAAATGTGATGAATTAAATGATGCATACAAAATGCCTGCACACGACCCTACTGGTATGTATAAGGTTAAATTAGTAGGTGATATGAGGTTTGATGAGTCATTACGTATTGGGCAGGGGGTTGATTTTGTTTTGCGTGTTGGAGAAAAATTCCCTATGCTGTGTGTTGGTGAGTGCTTATATTCATATAGGATAAATTTTAATTCTACTATCCGTAAGAATATTGATAACACCAAAAACAGCGTTAATATAGTTAAACAAAAAGCTTACTATAGAAGAGGGTTAGATTTAAATGATTTAAAAATACCTAGAGAGAAGAAAAAAATATTTTTTAATGGTCATAAATTAGAGGATGATATAATTTCGCATTGTATGGAAAGCGTGATACAGCAAAAGAATAGCAGGATGTTCCAGAAGGCTTTTGATGTTGGGTGGCAATGTTTTATTTTGCACCCATTAGATCCATATTACTCTAAGCCTTTGATTTATGTGTTAACACCTTTAAAATTAATTTATTTGTATAGAGAGTTTAAGCTTAGGCTGTTTTGAATTTTTAAGGCTGGCGGGGAGTGCGTGTGGTAGCAGAAGTTTTATTAATGCCCCTGCGGTTCTCCCAATATAAATACTTTTTCAACATCAGTTTAATTGCGTCAATTACCTAAAAGTGAAAGAGGGATTGTGTAGCTATAAAATTCTAGGTGTTGGCGTATATATCTAGTCTCCTAGTAATTATTTAGCGTAATTAAAATTAATACCTATTTCTCGTTTTATTCAAACTTTTAAGGTAAAAATAAATAAAATAGGCTGAGTAGTTATGTACCTTGTTTTATATACTTGTTGCATAGAGGCATTGTGTTAACTGGCTTGATTTACTTCCAAATTAAATACTCAGGTTGTAGAAGTGCAAGATGGTGAAGTTTATGCTGCTAATGAAGTATGGCGTTGACTTTGAGTCAAAATTACTGATTGTTTAGGAGGTATAAAATGATTGCTGGATCTATGTTAGGGGGAAGTACAACTGTACATCCAATTGGAGCCGTTGTTTTGGTGGTTCTTATTATTGTTGCCTTAAAAGTTCCTCGACATTATTTAGCTATGCCGCTTTTATTTCTTATTGTGGCCATTCCTAGTGCTCAAAGAATTGTTATCGCTTCGTTGGACTTTAGTTTTATTAAAATACTTGTGTTGGTTTGTGTTGCCCGTATTTATAGCAATAGAAAAGCGTATGATTTTCACTTGGAAAAACCTGATATTATTTTACGCTACTGGATGTTTTGGTCTATTTTGGCGTATGGGATTCTTATAGGTGGGTTTTCAGGGATAGTTTCGCGTACTGGCTTTATGATTACTGCAGCTGGATCTTATTATGTTGGTAGGGCATGTATCAGAACAGCTGAAGATATTAGGAAAATTACAATATTCATAGGTTTATTGGCAATACCGATGGTGTTCTTTTTTCTAATTGAGCGAGGGACTGGAAAAAATATGTTTTCTATTTTTGGTGGAGTGCCTGATGTTACACTAATTAGAAAAGGTAGACTGCGCTGTCAAGGCCCGTTTTCTCACCCACTAATGGCGGGTGTTTTTTGGGCTAGTTTCCTGCCTTGGCTCGGTGCTCTCTGGTTTAGTAAGACTGTTGCAATGTATAAAATTGCTATTTTTATAGGGTGTGTTGCAATTATTATTGCGAATACAGCATCTAGTACGCCCGTTATGGCAGTGTTATTCAGCTTGTTAGGATTTTTTATGTTTACTATAAGGGATAAACTACCATTCATTAAAAAAAGTATGGTTCTGATACTTATCTTTCTTCATTTTGTCATGGAAAGACCGGTGTGGCACCTTATTTCAAGAATAGATATTAGTGGCGGCTCTACAGGATGGCATCGATATAATCTTATTCAGCAAGCTATTAATCATATAGGAGAGTGGTGGATGGTGGGTACGCTTTCGACTGCACATTGGGGGCGTGGGCTGAGTGATATAACTAACCAGTACCTTCTTGAAGGTGTGCGGGGGGGACTGGCTGGAATGGTTTTATTTATCATTTTTTTATTTACAATTTTTACTCTTATTGGTCGTGCAATGAAAGTTGCTGACTCTAAAGTTGAATTATGGCTATATTGGACGTCAGGTGTTATGTTGTTTGTTCACATGATGAATTTTCTAGCGGTATCTTATTTTGGCCAAATGACAAGTGCTTTTTTCTTATTGCTTGGGGGAATTGTTTCTGTAACAAGTAATAAAGTGAGGGCAGTAAAAAAATGAGTTATTACCAGTGTTCCTCTATTAATTCCTCTCAAAGCACTAACTTAGCCACAAGAGAACTCATAAAGCACTGCAAAACAAACCAAAAGAGTTAGACTCTAATACCGCGCTACCAGTCACACATTAAGTAATTGAATATTAAGAAGTAACAGCATAAACATAAAGTTAAGCTCTTCCTCTGATTGGGTATAATTGAATTCCCTACAAAACAATGATCCCAATCTTACAGAGAAAAATCTTAACACATGGAAAAGTCTAGCCGATTAGGTCTGCGCTTACAAATTCGATCGTTCAAAAATACCTTTTTCCAAGTCAATGACTTGCCTTTTAAAGGGCTGTTGCCCGATAGCTTGATTGAAGCCATTCATCAGTCAGGCGATGTCCGTCATACGGTCTTTACTCCCTTGATAACGCTTAGAGCCATTTCATTTCAAGTACTTAGGCCAGTGTAATCCCCCCATTATTAACCTAATACAATAACGCAGGCGGCGGAAGCGGTAAAAACTATGTTTGAATAAAAGCCAGTATGTAATCTTTTAAGAAAACTGAAAGGAGCGTTGCAACGATAAGCCATTGCATTCTATCGAATTTAGAATTCAGCAGGTTTATATCTGCTTTAAGCTCCGTTCTAAGCTCTTTAGCATCTGCTTTAAGCTCATCTCTTAGCTCTTTGGTATCTGCTGTAAACCCACCTTTGAGCTCTTTGATATCTGCTTTAAGCTCATCTCTTAGCTCTTTACTATCTGCTTTAAGCTCATCTTTAAGCTCTTTGATATCTGCTGTAATCCCACCTTTGAGCTCTTTGATATCTGATTTTCCTCCATCCCTAAGGTTATGCACTTCAATTTTAAGTTCATTTATATCGGCTTTAACTTCAATTTTAAGTTCATTTATATCGGCTTTTACCTCTTCCCTTGTCGCCATGTGCTGCGCATTGTGCAACAAAAGTTGTACGATATCTTTTTGCGTTAACTGTTCGTTTGGAATATCTTTTTTTTGATCTGTCATGACTTAAGCCTTTATTTATTATCTAGATTATACATTGTAGTTTGCATTTAAGGGGATTCTATTACAGCCTTTTACTTCTAGTAAACACAATTAAAAGACTCGTCACTCCCAAGGTCTATTATCGGAAATCTACATTAAGTATAGATTCCTGCTAGAAGCGTGCAGGAATGAACTGTGCTTAATGTCAACTTATTTTATCTTTAAGCATACTCATTTGAGAATGGCTGGCCACTTTTTATCACACCAAAAATTTGGCGAATAAGTTTGTGGGCAATGGCTACTTTGA
>Ga0209494_1000291_pt1 | contig 21493 bp, 18 predicted proteins | sample EN1Hudseemescosm_FD_184628 | JGI IMG/M metagenome (GOLD analysis project Ga0209494, IMG submission 184628) | Methane-oxidizing microbial communities from mesocosms in the Hudson Canyon - EN1B Hudson Canyon (SPAdes) (version 2) | ecosystem: Environmental > Aquatic > Marine > Cold seeps | place... | reverse complement strand
GGTCGACAGCCACCACGGCGAGTCGGCCTGACCGAGTGTGGAAACCAATCTCGCCGGTCGCCCCGTGCTCGGTGATCAAAGTGTGGGCGGTGGCCAGCGTGGCATGCCCACATAGGTCCACCTCGGCGATGGGGGTGAACCAGCGGAGGTCCCACTCCCCCGGCACGGTGTCCGAGCGATGGCAGAAAGCGGTCTCCGACAGGTTCATCTCCAGGGCGACTGATTGCATCCAGCCCTCACCAACAGGGCCGTCGAGGATCACCACTGCGGCAGGGTTGCCCCGGAACGGCTCGTCGGTGAAAGCATCGACCTGAATGAACTCGGTTGGCATGCCGTGGGCCTCGATCAGGCGGGTTGGACCGAAGCGGCGAGACTACCGATATCGACAGCTGCTCCCAGTGTCGTGGCCGGTCTCGGCGTCTGCCAGGAGGACGCTCCGGGCCTGCTCGTAGCCGGAATCAGGCAGTTCATCCAGGCCAACCCTTAAAGCAACCGTTGGATTTGCCGCGGGGACCGGTCAACTGGCTTACCTACGGGTCGATGGTGCCCAGATGAGTGTCTGCATCCGAGGGCGCCTCGTCCGGCCAGTTGGTGCGCCAGACCTCGGTCGTTACGGCCCCGACGGGAACCGACCTGGGCTCGAAGCCCGGTACCGGCTCCAGCAGCGGCTTCACGACCACCAGGTGGTTGGGCACCACGAAGAACGGGGCGCTGTAACGCTCAACTCCCGGCGGGTTACTGACCCGGTGCGGAGTGGACACCAGCCGCCCTCCCGACCAGACCTCCAGCAGGTCGCCCACGTTGACCAGGAGAGCGTCGGATGGACAGACGGCCTCCAACCACTCTCCGTCCCGGGTCCGCACCTCGAGCCCACCCACCGGGTCGGGATCCAAGATGGTCACCACGGTGATGTCCTTGTGGGCGTGGAACCCTGGCGATGGGTCGTCAGCCTGGTGTGGCAGATAGTGCAGCAGTGTGGTGTTGGTCAACGGCGCATCCATGGCCCTCGCCAACACGTCGGCGTCCATGCCGACGGCGGCGGCAAGTGCATCGATGATCCGGCCGGACAGCGTGTCCATGGCCACCCACCAGGAGGCCACCACCCCCGGCATATCGGGGAGCTCGTCGGGCCACCGGTTGGACCCGTACAGCTCGCATTCGCCGCGCACCGGATGACCTAACGGACACTCCCAGTGCATCTTGTAGCCCTCGTAGGCGTCAACGAGGGCCCCTTTATCCCGGTTAGGAGTGAAATATCCGATAGGGATGAAGCCGCGGTAGTCGTCGCGGGTGATCGTCAGCCGATCTTTGGTCTCATCATCGATGGTGAATAGATCGACCAACAGCCGCCGCATGGCTGCAAGGTCCTGCAGCGGCACACCGTGCCAGCGGACAGCCACGAAGCCGATGTCCGAAAGTGCGGTGACGATCCCGGCGTCGTCGTCGAGGTCGACGACCGGCACACCCAGTGGTCGCGTGCTCACCCGAGGATGGGCAGTTCGGCTGGCGCCCGGCGGGACAGTAACTCCGGTCCGTCGGCACGCACCACCAGGTTCTCCTCGTGAACCATCATCCGACCTGGCGCCCAGGTCAGCGACGGCTCGAGGGTCATGACCATCCCCTCGACCAGCATCGTGCCGTCGTCAGCGGTGTTGGAGGGCCACTCTGTGACCTGCATGCCTAGTCCGTGGCCGAGACGCCCCACCGAGTTGCCCAACGAACCACTCGCCGGCCCTCCGCCATCAAGGACCTCAGCCATTGCGCGCCACAGGTCGCTGGTCGTCGCTCCGGGGAGCACCGCTGTCAGCCCGGCCTCGGTGGCGGCCCAGACCGTCTCGTAGGCCCGCCGGGCGTCGTCGTCGGCCTGACCGAAGGCCACGTAGCGGTCGAAGTCGCTGGAGTAGCCGTCGAAAATCGAACCGGTGTCGAACATGAGCAGGTCGCCCGTCCGGATCTCGCGGTCGGAAGGCTGCCTGATGATGTCATCGAAACCCGGTCCTGAGGCCCCCACCAGATACGGGACATCGTCGGCTCCGCGCCGCAGCAGGTCGATGCGAAACGCTGCGAACGCCTCACGTTCCGTCATGCCCGTGGACAGCAGGTCACCCAGCCCCTCGAAAGCGCCTGAGACCACATCGCAGATGTGTGCCACCTTCTGAACTTCTCGTGGAGACTTGACCATTCGCAGGGAGCGAACGACGTCTGTGGCATCCACGAAGACCGTTGGAGCGATGCGGTCCCGCAGGGCGTCCAGATCTGACAGCGGCATCCGGACGTGGGTCTCATGACCCATCGGCAGGCCGATCCGTCCCGACGGATCGACTCGTCGGTCGGCAACCTCCGCCAGGGTGTCAGCCAGCAGCTCGAGACCGTCGTCGACCGGTCGGGGCGCCGGCCACGTACGCACGTCGTCGATCCATGTGGCGGTCATGGAAGAGGCGCCGATGGCAGGGATCACAGCGATCGGCTTGCCATCGACTGGAAGCACCACGAACCACGGGCGCGTCGGGCTCTGCCAGAACGGTGTGTGGAAGCCGGTCAGGTAGCGCACCTCTGGTTCGGTACAGACCAGCATGGCGTCGAGGCGACGTTCCGCCAGCATCTGCTGTGCCCGCTTCGTCCGGGACTCGAATTCTTCTACGGGAAAACCCCGGTCGGGTACGACGCTCACCTTGGATCCACCCCCAGTCCGAGGGTGAAGAGGCGCCCCATTCCGTTGATCGCATCGTCGATGCCAGCGAGGCGCAGTAGGTGCCAACCGAAGGCGAGGTTGCTGGATACCACCGCCACGCCCAACTCGGCCTCCAGTGCTCCGGCGATGCCGTAGGCCCGCAGGCTGGTGCACGACACGAACACAGCATCAACCCGGCGGTCGGGGCTGGCATCAGCAGACGCGACCAACCCGCGCACTGCGTCGGCCACCGAGGCCTCGGTGATGCGGGCCACGTTGGCATCGCTCTCCTCAAGGAATGATCCGGCGGCCACTACCTCCAGCCCACGGCTGGTCAACAGATCCACGATGCCGCCGGTGACCTCTGCGTTGTAGGGCGTCACCACGGCGACTCGAACGGCCCCGAGGGCGGCCATGGCGGCCAGAACGGCGGTGATCGGGTTGGTGTTGGGTACATCGGGGTGGGCTCGCCGGATTGCCGCGGATACCCGGTCCTCACCTATCAGTGTGGCGGCCGACGTGCAGCCGTAACCGATCACGTCGAAGCCCATTAGCCCGGGTAGCAGCGCCGCCGCCTCAGGGATCCGGGCCTCCATGGCCCGCAGAGTTTCGGCGGTGACCCGATCCTCCATAGGGATACGGGTGGCGAAGGCCGCCACCCCGTCGGGCCACAGTGACGAGAGCTCGGCCTCGACGGTCTGGTCGTTCTCGAGCACCACGATCCCGATCCGGGCGCGCTGGCCGAATCCGTCGTCAGTGACAAACGGCAACTTCTGCAGGTCGATCGACGTCACACCGGGTCCCCCTGGGCCTGCTGATCGAAGAACGACGCTGTGGTCGGCTTCTCTCCGAGGGCCATCTCGTAGGACGATGCCCTGACCCGACCGGTGGCCACACCCCGAACCACCTCGCCCTCGTAGATGCTCGGCAGGTGGTTCGGGTGCAGGATCCGGCTGTCCTCGGACCGGTAACTGAAGATGGCCAGCGTCCGAGGGTGCTCGGCCAGATTGGCTGCAGAACCGTGCACGAGGCGGGTGTGCATCAGGCATGCGCTGCCGGCCGGACCGAAGCAGGCCACCGGCTCGCCCAGACCAGCCAGGTCCCTGTCAGCGATAGTGCCGGTGAATACGCCATCCTGCCAGTGGTCGAAGATGGGGCCCCGATGGGTGCCCGGCACGACCTCCAACGGCCCGTTATTCAGCGTCACGTCGTCGACGAACAGCAGCGCTGCCAGCATGTCGTCGTTGCTGTGCGCCTCGTAGGCGAAGTCCTGGTGGAACCGCACGGTGGTGCCGACCCCCGGCTGCTTACAGTTCGTCTTGACGTTGTTGACAACCAGATCGGGGCCCACCAACTGGGCCGCCGCGTCGACCAGCAGACTGTCACGCATGATCCGCAGGTGCACGTCGCACACCTCCTGAGGTGAAGCCACCCGGCGCAGAGCCGGATACTCGGCGCTGTGGCCGGGCTGGACGTCGAACCGGCCCCGTCCATCCATAGTTGTTCCCCACGGGCCGTCGTGGTCCCGGCTCTCCTCTACCCAGCCCGCAACCGCACCCCGCAGGGCGGCAAGCTGCCCGGTCGACACGGCCCCATCCATGAGGACGTAGCCATCCCGCCAGAAGTCCGTCACCTGGGTCTCGGTCAGGGGCCCTGCCGGCAGGTGTTCCATGGCGCGGATCCTTTCACGCCGGGTGGCCTCAGACAGCCCCGCCGGTGGTTACGTCTCGTAGTGCTCTATTGGCGGCGGCTCGGTCCGCATGTCCCGAATGGCCCGCTCCACGTCGCAGACAGCCTCCTCGAGGCGATCGGCGGCCTCGGCCGCGCCCAGCCCGAAGGGCAGGGCGTCCACGAGTCCCTGTAGGCGGCCGACACCGCGCCAGGCGACGTGCCGGGCCCACTCGGTCGCCAGCACGGCAGGATCATCTACCCCTATGAGGTCCCGCGATCGGGACTGGTCGTCACGGCTCCGGTCAAGGGCCACATAGCCGTTGACCATGGTGATCCTCTCGGCCGGAGCATCCAACGGAGCGCCACGGTGCACGACCATGTTCCCGTGCAGTGCGATCGCCCACCCGGGGCCGCCGAATTCAGGAGCGAGCACCCGCTCCGGCGGAGGCCGCTCTCCGGTTGCGGCGAGGGCAGAGGCATCCCGCTTCGTGCCGAGGAACACCTCGAATCGGCCACCGGGCAGGCCCGCCGGGTCGCTGACCATCATGACGAAGTCAAGCGGCAGGGTGTCGTGGTGCCACTTGTCAACGGCCTCCCCCACCTCGGTGGGCTCGAAGTTCAGGTGCCCGAGGTGGAGGGGCATGGTGTGGGGTGCCACGTCTGTGCCGTAAATCCCGGCCATCACGTCGGTCACCTCCGGACTCAGGCACAGGTCCCGTAGCCATCGGGACCGGTAGCAACCTCCGCGGACGGTGTGCTGGATCCGATCCCCGGCTCGGGCGGCGAACGGTCGGAGCCGGCGGGCCACGTCCAGGAGCACGCCGGCACCCACATCGGACAGGATCCGGAACGGCTCGGAGAACGCCGCTGCCGTGGCCGTCGGGCAGATCTCGTCTTCTGAGTAGCCCAACTCGGCAAGCGTCGTCACCGCTGCCGGCGGCCGGATCTCCAGGTGTGCAGCCGGGTCGAAGATCGGCTCGTCGTCCAGCCATTCATAGCCAGGCGGCTGGACCGCAGGAAACGCAATGGCGCTGGCCACGGTGGGTGGCTCCGATCTGGTCACAGGTGTTGCAGAAGTCTGCGGGCATCGAGCAGGGCCGACGCTACGTCACGAGAGGCTACGCAGTCCCCCACGCGGTACAGCAGGTGGCCACCCTCCTCAATATCGGCAAACGCTGGTTGGGGGTGGCCCCCGACCAGCGCTTCGAGGTCGACCACACCGCCGTTTGCCGACCCGTCGCACATGGTCAGGAACAGGCCCTCGTCCGGCACAACGCCGTGCTCGGTGACCACCGCATCGACCTCATGGGCCACCTTGTTGCCGGTGTACTCGTTGCGCAGCACGGCTCGTAGCGCCGAACAGTCTCCCTCTACGGGTTCGACCCGGATCAGCCGATGGTCGGAGATCATGACCACCCCTGAGGCGTAGAGCATTCGGAGGTAGGCAGGCCCAAGCGGGGTGGCCAGGTCAAGGCCGACGTGCCGGTCCGGGGTGACCAGTTCCAGACCGGCCACCCGGCGATCGAGAGACTCGGTGGCCAACAACTCCACCACGGCCAAACCCCGCTCGTCCCCGTGATCGTCATAGACCAGAATCCGTCCCTCGGGTCGGACCTGCCCACTGAGGACATCCCATGACGTGGCCACCAGCTCAGCGCCTGACTCCAGATAGGTCACCTCAGGACTACCCCCGGTAGCCACGACGACCACATCCGGCGCTTCGACCAGTACAGCATCGGCGTCAACCGGCGTGCCGAGCCTCACGTCGACCCCGAGGAGTTCCACCTCGGAGATCAGCCAGTCAACGAGGCCGGCCACCTCCCGCTGGCGCTCGGCGGCCCGAGCCATGAGGACCAACTGTCCACCGAGACGATCCTGGGCCTCGAACAGGACCACGTCGTGGCCCCGTTCGGCACACGTCCGGGCCGCCTCCAGGCCAGCCGGTCCACCACCAACCACCACGACTCGCCGACGCGAAGCCGTCGAACGCACCACCAATTGAGGAACTGTTGCCTCCCGCCCAGTCGCTGGATTCTGGATACATACCGAGTCCAGGCCCAAGTGCAGTCGGTTGATGCACAGCGATGCGCCCACACAGGTGCGGATGCGGTCGGCCTCCCCCCGTTCCAACTTGGCCACAAGGTGGGGATCGGCGAAGTGGGCCCGGGTCATCCCCACCAAGTCCACGGCACCGGACTCCACAGCGTGACGGGCGGTAGCCAGGTCAGCGATTCGAGTGGCGTGCAGGATGGGTACGTCGACCACCCCGCGGACAGCGGCCGCCACAGGTAGGTACGGCGCCAGCGGCGTTCCGGCTGGCGGTATGGCCTTCGAAAGCCCATCCTCGGTGGCCAGCGCTGGCCCGGCGACATTCAGGAAGTCCAGCAGGCCTGAGGTGGCGAGAGTCACGGCTATCTCGCAGCAATCCTCCTCATCAAGACCGCCCGGCTGATCCTCAGTCCCCAACATCCTCAGGCCGACCAACAAACGGCCATCAGCCGCTGTCTGGACTGCTTCGAGAACTTCCATGGTTAATCGAAGTCGGTTGCCTAAAGACCCTCCGTACCCGTCGGTACGAAAGTTCACCAGCGGTGACCAGAACTGATCCAGCAGGTGGCTGGTGGCCAGCAACTCGATCCCGTCTAGGCCCGCATCAACCGCTCGACGGGTGGCGGTGGAGAAGTCTGCCACCACCCTTCGCAGGTCCGAAAGCTCTGCCTGCTTAGGCCAGAAGCGGTGCATGGGCTCGCGAACCGGCGATGGGGCGATTGTGGGCAGCCAGTCACCGTCGTTGGAGACGTTACGCCTACCCATGTGGGTGAGCTGGCACATGATGGCTGCGCCATGGCCGTGAATCCGGTGGACCATTTCGGCCAGGGGACGGACCACAGCGTCGCTGCCGAAGTTGAGCTGGCCCCACAATGAGGCCGAATCGCGCGAGACATTGGACGACCCACCGATCATGGTCAAGCCAAGGCCGCCCGCCGCTTTCTCTTCGTGGTAACGGACGTAACGGTCGCTCGGTGTGCCATCGACGTTGTAGCCGGGCGAGTGGCTACTGGAAAATATCCGATTACGGAGCTGCAACCCAGCCAGATCGAATGGCTCTAAGAGCGGGTCCATTAGTTACCTGGTCCCAACGGGTACTGCCTCCGCTGGAAGCCGCTCCCAAGGATGGGCAACCGTCAGCCCCCCCTAGGGGCGCCGCCGTCTGAGAGCAGTGCATCCAAAACCTCGGCAACGCACTCATCCAGGGGTCGACTGGTGTCGATGCACAACTCGGGGGCAAGGGGCGTCTCATAGGGCGCTGAGATACCGCTGAACTCGGTGATCTCGCCGACCCTGGCCTTGGCGTACAGACCCTTCACGTCGCGCTCCTCGCATACCGCCAACGGGGTATCCACAAAAACCTCGGTGAAGGCGCCATCCGGGTGGAGGGCACGTACAGCGTCGCGATCGGCCCGGTACGGCGAGATGAAGGCCGTCAGCACGACGAGCCCGGCGTCCTGGAACAGCCGACAGACCTCGCCGATGCGTCGCACGTTCTCGGTGCGGTCCGCCGGTGAGAACCCGAGGTCCCGGTTCAGTCCGAACCTGACGTTGTCGCCGTCGAGCACGTAGGCGGCCGCGCCCAGAGACACGAGGGCTTCCTCGACCGCAAAGGCCAACGTTGACTTTCCTGAGCCAGACAGGCCGGTAAACCACACGGTCTGGCCACCGTGTCCCAGTAGGGCCGCCCGGTCGCTCCCACCGACTCGGCCCTCAGCCCGGACGATGTTCCTCGAAACGGGCTCCGTGGTATCCGGTCGGTCAGGCATGCAGGACTCCACGGGCTGCAAGCAGGTCCATGATTGCATCCACGCATTCGTCGACGGCCTGAACTGAGGTGTCCACCCGAAGGTCCATATCGGTCGGTCGATCGTAGGTGGCCGACACTCCGGGGAAATGCGGTATCTCACCACGGTCGGCGGCTTCGTACATGCCGTTCGCATCCCGCTCCCGACACACCTCCAGGGGAGTATCGACAAAGACCTCCACGAACCGATCTTCGCCCACCAGTTCCCGGGCTCGTGCCCGAACCTCGTCTTTGGGTGCCACCAGGGCGGCGATAGCGATAAGGCCATGGTTGTTGACGAGCTGTGCTACCTCGGCGACGCGGCGGAGGTTCTCGGAGCGCTCCTGCGAGCTGAAGCCGAGGTCACGGCTGATGCCCATTCGGACGTTCTCTCCGTCCAGGCGGATCGCCGCCCTGCCTCTATCGAACAGGCGTCGTTCCAAGGCCGTGGCGATGGTGGACTTGCCGGCCGCCGTCAGGCCGGTCAGCAGAACTGTGCAGGGCTGCTGCCCGAACCGCGCTGATCGTTCACCCTGGCTGATCGACGATGCCTGTCGGAGAAGGCCCGCGTCAGGCTGACGGTTCCAGGACGACGCCGCACCGATGATCATCCCGGCGCCCACCGTGCCGTTCGAGAGACGGTCGACCAGCACGAACGAGCCCGTACTCCGATTCACGCCATAAGCGTCGAAGAGGAGTTCCCTGTCAGCGCTGATCGAGCAGCGGCCAATGTCGTTCAACCCCAGCGAGGTTGCTGCCCGTTCCTCCAGGGTGTCCACGTCGACCCGGTGTCGGATTGATGTGACCGACGCGTTCCTGACGCCATTGGCCGACTGCAGCAGGTACTGCCGCCCAGGCTCCAACTCCTCGGTGTCCATCCACACCAGCATCGCGTCCACCTCGTGGGCCCTGGTCGGGGCCTGCTCCACGTCGACCAGCAGGTCGCCTCGGCTGAGGTCGATCTCGTCAGTCAGGGTCACGGTGACCGCCCGACCTGGCCCCGCCACCTCCAGGTCGCCGTCGAAGGTGACTATGCGCTCCACCGTCGAACGCATACCGGAGGGCAGCGCCACCACCTCGGCGCCGGGCCTCAGCACGCCGGAGGCCACTGTGCCGGCGAAGCCCCGGAAGTCGAGGTCAGGTCTTACCACCATCTGGATCGGGAGCCGTAGTCGCTCCAGATCGACGCCCACATCGACGTCGACGGTCTCGAGGTGCTCCATGAGGGCTGGCCCGTCGAACCAGGTGAGGTTGTCACCCGGCTCGACCACGTTGTCGCCCAGCAGTGCCGACATCGGGAGGAAGTACGGATCAATCTGGGCCAGGCCCTTAGCGAAGATGCGATAGTCGGCGCAGATCTCGTCGAAGCGTTCTTCCGACCAGCCCACGAGATCCATCTTGTTGACAGCCACCACCACGTTGCGAATGCCCAGGAGGCTGGCGACATAACTGTGGCGTCTGGTCTGGGCCAGGACGCCCAGTCGGGCGTCGATGAGTACTACGGCCAGTTGGCAGGTCGAGGCACCGGTGACCATGTTGCGCGTGTACTGCTCGTGTCCTGGCGTGTCTGCGATGATGAATTTTCTTCGTGCAGTTGAGAAGTAACGGTAGGCCACGTCGATCGTGATCCCCTGTTCCCGTTCAGCTTTCAGCCCGTCCATGAGGAGAGCCAAGTCGACCTGGTCGCCTGCAGAGCCAACGGTCGTGGACTCGGCCTTCAGGACGGCCAGGTGGTCCTCGTAGATCATCTCGGAGTCATGCAGGAGCCGTCCGATGAGGGTGGATTTGCCGTCGTCAACGCTGCCGCATGTCAGAAGTCGCAGCAGGTCTTTGCGTTCGTGTTCGGCCAGGTAGGCCTCGATGTCGCTGGCGATGAGATCGGAGGCGTGTGCCATCTAGAAGTACCCCTCCCGCTTCTTCTCCTCCATGGAGCCGGACTGGTCGTGGTCGATGACCCGGCCCTCGCGCTCCGACCTGCTGGCCAGGAGCATCTCTTGGATGATCTCCGGAAGCGTGGTGGCCGTGGACTCCACCGCACCCGAGAGCGGGTAGCAACCCAGGGTCCTGAAACGCACCGCCCGCATCTCCGGCTCTTCGCCGTCCTCGAAGCGGAACCGGTCGTCGTCGACCATGATCAGTGTTCCGTTGCGCTCCACGACCGGCCGGATAGCCGAGCGGTAGAGAGGGACGATCGGTATCTCCTCGAGGTGGATGTACTGCCACACGTCCAGCTCGGTCCAGTTGCTGATCGGGAAAACTCGGATGCTCTCACCGCGGTCAACACGTCCGTTGTAGATGTCCCAGAGCTCCGGACGTTGGTTCTTCGGATCCCAGCGGTGGTACCGGTCCCTGAAGCTGAAGATCCGCTCCTTGGCCCGGGACTTCTCCTCGTCGCGGCGTGCACCACCGAACGCTGCATCAAAGCAACCGGCCTCCAACGCCTGCTTGAGGGCCTGAGTCTTCATGATGTCCGTGTAGTTCTTGGAACCGTGGTCGAAGGGGTTGATTCCGGCCGCCATTCCATCCGGGTTGGAGTGCACGATCAGGTCTATGCCCAGGTCCGCAACCGTACGGTCGCGGAACTCGATCATCTCCCGGAACTTCCAGGTGGTGTCCACGTGGAGCAAGGGAAATGGAATTTTCCCAGGGAAGAAGGCCTTGCGGGCCAGGTGCAGGAGGACCGTTGAGTCCTTGCCGATGGAGTACATCATCACCGGTCGCTCGAACTGGGCGACCACCTCGCGCATGATGTGGATGGCCTCGGCCTCCAGTTGACGAAGGTGGGTGAGGCGCAGCTCAGGTGGCAGCGTGGTTGTCGGGGCGCTCACGAGGCCAAGGCTACGGCGGACCGGCCCGTGCTGAGAAGATCGGAGCCGGCAGGCGACCGACCCGGGCAACCAGCCTGCACGAGGCACGAACCAGGATTGTCGCCGGTGGCCTGGACGATTAGCAGTCGACGCCGCGCCTTCCTAGGGTCCGGTGAATGGCAGGCCCCTCCCCGGAACACGTCGACGTCCTGATCGTAGGCGCCGGGATCTCCGGCATCGGCGGCGCGGTCCATCTACAGAAACGCCGCCCGGGTACGACCTTCGCCCTGCTCGAGGGCCGGCCGGACATCGGCGGCACCTGGGACCTGTTCCGGTACCCGGGCGTCCGATCCGACAGCGACATGCACACCCTCGGTTTCCGCTTCAAGCCGTGGAAACACGAGAAGTCGATCGCAGACGGCCCGGTCATCCTGGACTACCTGCGCGAAACGGTCGCTGAACACGACCTGGAACGCCACATCCGCTTCGGGCACCGGGTCTCCAGGGCCGAGTGGTCGAGCGATGACTCCCGATGGACTGTCACGGCCAGCCACACCGACCTTGGCACCGGGGTCGAGCAGACGATCACGATGACCTGCGGGTTCCTGTACATGTGCTCCGGGTACTACAGCTACCGCGAGGGATACACGCCGGACTTCAAGGGCCGGGATCGCTATGGGGGGACGGTCATACATCCCCAGGAATGGCCTGAAGATCTGGACTGCGGCGGAAAGAGGGTGGTCGTGATCGGGTCGGGTGCGACGGCCATGACCCTCATCCCAGCAATCGCCGATGATGTGGCGCACATAACGATGCTCCAACGCTCCCCCACCTACGTGGTGGCCCGCCCATCCCAGGACGCCTTCGCCAACTACCTCCGTCGCCTCCTGCCCGACAGGCTCGCCTACGCAATCACCCGGAAGAAGAACGTCCTCCGGCAGGGTCTCGTCTACCGCAAGACCCGAACCCAGCCCAAGAAGATCAAAGAGCTCCTTATCGGCGGTGTGCGGGCGGGTCTGGGACCCGACTACGACGTGGACACCCATTTCACTCCCACATACAACCCATGGGACCAGCGCCTCTGCCTCATCCCGGACGGAGACCTGTTCAAGGCGATCCGCTCCGGGAAGGCATCGGTGGTGACCGACCACATCGACACCTTCACCGAGACCGGAATCCGCCTCCAGTCGGGAGAGGAGCTGGAAGCTGACATCATCGTGACGGCGACCGGCCTGAACCTGGTCACCCTCGGGGAGATGAACTTCGTGGTGGACGGCGAGCCGGTCGACTTCGCTCGGACCTGGACCTACAGGGGTCTCGCCTACTCCGGCGTTCCCAACCTCGTGGCATCGTTCGGTTACGTCAACGCCTCGTGGACCCTGAAAGCGGACCTCACGTCCGAGTACGTCTGTCGGCTCCTGAAGCACATGGCGAAGGCCGGTGCCACCCGCTGCGTGCCACTGCTCCGCCCTTCGGACGCCGACATGCCGGAACGCCCCTGGATAGACGACTTCCCGGCCGGCTATATGAAACGGTCCATGCACCTGCTGCCCCGTCAGGGCGACCGGACCCCGTGGCTGAACACCCAGGACTACGCCCGTGACGTGAAAATGATTCGCCGTGCGGCCATCGACGACGGCGTCATGGCCTTCGATGCACCGGACCGGGAGTTCGTCGAGACAAAGTAGCCACCGGCCTCCGGCCACCGGACCAGCAACATCTCGTCCGAAGTTCGGCGGTCGCGTAATGGTCAGCCGGTTTCAATGACGGCACCGAGGTCACCTTCGGCGCCGTCCGACACCGACACACGGCGTAGGGTCGCCGGCCATGCGACCGCCGACCCGCTCGCTCGCGGGATGCGTGCTCCTGAGCGGTGCTCTCGGAAGCATCCACGCGTACAGCCTGTTCATCGAGTCCTTCGAATCCGACCTCGGCGTAGGACGCGGCGAGGTGGGTACCCCCTACTCCGTGGCCCTGGCCAGCCTCACCGTCGTGGTGTTGGTCAGCCACCCATTGTTCCGGGTAGTACCAGGCTCCCTGGTTGCCCTGATCGCTTCAGGGGGCGCCACCATCGGACTGCTGCTTGCTGCGTCAGCCAACTCCCTGACGGGCGTTGTCCTTGGGTACGGGGTCGTGTTCGGTGCCTTCAACGGCCTTGGCTACGCCTTCTCACTCCAGCGGGCCTCCGAGTCAAACCAGGACCGTCGCGGATTCGCACTCGGCCTTGTCACTGCGGCCTACGCCCTCGGTGGCGCATCCACCGCCTTGGTCCTCGACAGGCATGTCGCCGCGAGCGGCGCTGCCAGTGCACTTCGCTGGCTAGCCCTCGCCATTGCTGTGACCGGGATCATCACATCTGTCCTGCTCGCCAACGGCGGCTCTCCGGGCCGTGGATCGCCGGCACGCCTCTCGTGCGCGAATCTCCGAGTGCTTGCGCCCCTCTGGACGGCCTACCTACTTGCCGTGCTCGCCGGTCTGATGGCACTCGGGCATGCCGCTGCCATCGTCGACGATGCCGGTGGCCCGGGTGGCGCCGCTGTCGTGGCCGCCGGACTGGCCAGCGCTTCGGGAGGCGTATGGATCGCGCTTGTCGCCGACCGGACAGCGACAGATCGTCTGCTACGCCTGCTTCCGCTCGGGTCGGCCGCCGTGCTCGTCGTCGCTGCCATGGCGTCTCATGGTGTCGTATTGGTGGTCGCCGTATCCGGAATCGCCTTCACGTACGGAGCGCTAATAGCCATCTACCCGCTCGCCGTTGCCCAGAGATTCGGTCAGGACGGTTACCCCCAGGCCTACGGCCGTGTCTTCACCGCCTGGGGCACCGCTGGTTTGATCGGGCCCGTCGGGGCCGGGCACCTATTCGAAGTGACCGGCTCCTACCGGATCCCCTTGTTCCTGGCCGCTGCAGCGGCCATAGGTTCAACTGTCGTCGCCAGACAGCTGTCCGCCGACAAGAACTGAGACGTCTGGTAGGTCGCCATCAGTTCGGCGATGACGGTCAGAGGCACAATGGCGAGATTGGCTACACGCATCATTCCGAACGGAGCCTCCACCTAGTTCCGGATCAAGCGATTACCGTCACCTCGTGGATCTCCAGATCACTGCTACGGCCAGGGACTGCGCCGGCATCGCCCGAGATTCAACCGGCAGGGTCGTATTCGTCGAAGGGGCACTCCCGGGCGAGACAGTGAACGTCGAGTTGGTACGTGTTGAGAAGCGCTGGTCGAGGGCGCGGATCGTCAAGGTGCTGGATCCGTCCCCGCTACGTGTCCCCGTCTCGTGCATCCACCGTCTCGCCGGTTGCGGCGGTTGTGACCTCCTTCACGTGGCACCCGAGTACCAGCTAACAATGAAGGCCTCAATCGTGATCGAGCAACTTGGGCGGTCTGACGTGGCCGCACCAGTGCCGGTTCTCAGGACCCTCGAGGACGACGGAGGACGTACAACGGTTCGTTCTGCGGTGTTGAACGGCAAGGCCGGCTACCGGGTAGGCGGATCCCATGAAGTCGTGCTCCCGGAGTCCTGTGGGGCGGTAGATCCCGCAGCAGAGCAGCTCTTGCTTGAAGGTCGGTACGGCGAAGCCACGGAGATCACCATTCGGGTCGGCAGCCGTACTGGTGAACGCCTCGTCCTTGTAGATGGTCCGGCCACCGAAGTAACCGTCCCCGACGACGTCCTGGTCGTCAGCACTGACGAGTTGGACGCAGGCCGGCGAGCATGGATACACGAAGAGGCTGCTGGTCGCCGCTGGCGGATCTCGGCCCGTTCGTTCTTTCAGAACCGTCCGGCCGGCGTGGACGCTCTTGTGGAAGTGGTCGGCGGGATGGTCGACGACCTGGGTGCCAACGGCCCGATGGTCGATGCGTACGCCGGGATCGGAATCTTCGCCGGCACGATTGGGCAGGGTCGAGACGTCCACGCAGTCGAGCGCGGCAGGGACTCGCTCGCCGACGCCCGTATCAACCTCGACGCAGATCGGGTGAAGATCGTCGGGTCGGCAGTTGAGAACTGGAAGGCGGTACGGGCATCGATCGTGGTTGCTGATCCGGCCCGGGAAGGCCTGGGCCAGCGCGGCGTGGAGGTACTCACGGCGTGCGACCCGGAACTGTTCGTGCTGGTCGGCTGCGACCCGGGGTCTTTCGCCCGGGATGCGGGCCTACTTGCTGGCGCCGGGCTACAACTCGACCGCATGACGGTGGTCGACCTGTTCCCCGGAACGTCGCATGTGGAAACCGTCGGCGCCTTCCTGCCTGGGTGAAGGTCCGTTCGAGAACGAACGGGCAACTGAGAAGGCTCCGGGTTCTAACCCCTTCGGAGTGTTGCCCCCTCCAGGGAACCGTTCGGCCAAACCATTTCAGGGCAGCCTGGACCGTCGCGAACTACCGTCGAGTCATGGACATTGAGGAAGTCAGGGCCTACCTGGCGAGGGAGAATGGTCTCGCCACAGTCAGCACAACACAAGCCGACGGACGCGTCCTGTCCAGCGTCGCCAACTGTGGGGTAATCGACCACCCCATCACCGGTTCGCCGTGCGTGGCCCTTGTCTCAGTCGGTGGCGCTGCCCGGCTGGGCCACGTCCGTCGCGGTTCCCAGGTAACCATCGCGATCCGTCGCGACTGGACGTGGCGGTCGGTAACCGGCCCAGCCGACCTCATCGGACCTGACGACCTGCCTGATGGCATCGACGCCGAAGCTCTGCGACTCTTGTTGCGCGAAGTGTTCCAAGCAGCAAGCGGCGCCCACGACGACTTCGACGAATACGACCGAGTCATGGTTGACGAAGGCCGAGTAGCAGTTTTCGTTGCTCCAGAACGCATCCTGGGCAACTACTGAGGAACGACGAAGTGACCCCTGCACCCGCTCGTGGGTGCCTTCACACCTACGAACGCACACCTACCTGGTGACGTGGCACCAGAAGGTCGCATTTCGGGCTCTGATAATGCTTTGACCTGGAGCTATGTGGTGTCGGAGGAGCTTGATAGCAGCCACTGAGGTACAGGTCCACGGCCTGTCGTTGCTCGACGTGTGACGGTCGCCCAACTCCCCCATTGGCTCCCACGTAGGGCACTGCACGGCGGAACACGATGCATACTGCTGCCTTATGTCGATGGTCTACGCGCTGCTTTCGACCTTTTCAATTGGATTGAGTGACTTCTTCGCGTCCGACGTATTAAAGCGGGTGCGCTCCTACGAAGTCACTTCTACGGTGATGCTCGCCGGCGTTGTGGTAACGGCAGTCGCCGCCGTCTTCTGGTCTGGCAACCCCACAACCTCCGACCTGATGTACGGGGGGTTCGCCGGAACCGCCAACGGTGTCGGCATTTTGTTGTTATTTGTCGCCTACTCCCGCGGATCATTGCGATCCACGGCACCGGCTGCAGCAGTGGCGATGTCTGGCGTTCCGGTGTTGTGGGACATTCTCGTCTCGGGTGCCTCACCCTCAACTGTCACCTCAATCGGGCTCGCCTTGGGCGTTGTCGCCATAGCGTTGTCGTCCTACGAGCGTGGCGATCCTGATGGAGGCTCGGCCAAGCTCTTCATTGCTACCTTGGCCGGGGTCTCGTTCGGCAGCATGTTGATCCTGCTCAGTCACATCGGGGGCGATGCCGGCGGGTTACCCCTGTTACTCCAACGCTCCGTGGCGTTTCTAATTGCGATCTCAGTTGCTCGCTCTACCGGGCCCCGGATCTTTCCGAGTGAACGAAGCGACTTCATCGTCTCTTTCGGTGCCGGCATATTTGGGATCGCAGCAGTGATCCTGTTCGTCCTTGCCGTCAGAGGAGGGAGTCTCGCGGCGGTGAGTGTCGTGGGCTCGCAGTACGCGACGGTGGCCGTACTCCTTGGTGTTGCGATACGAGGGCAGAGAATGTGGTGGTGGCAGGCGTTGGGACTCGGCGGATCAAGTCTCGCTGTTGCACTAATCGCTATCGGCTGACGTCAGGCGGAAGATTTGAGGCACAGCTGGCAGAAGTCACCCGCAACTACCAACCCCAACATTGGGATACCCCTGGAACTGAGGGTTCGGGAGGTTCCGATGTCTCGGGCACCACACGGTGTCGGGGGGACTTGACGGCCCCTGGTCAACGTCATTCAGGCCCCAGGTCCGTCGGTCTTTCCACTGGTCAAGTCGTTCTACCAGATCGTTACCCGACTTAGGATCCGTGTATGGGCGACTCGAACACGCTTGCCGATGACGACTCCCGTGTCGTGGCTGACGCACAGGGCCGACTTGCCGACCGATCGTTGCACGAGCATACGAAACGCCTGGCTCCCAACATGTACGAGGTGCGTGACGGAGTCTGGTGCCTCGTAGGCAACGGCCTGTCAAACCAGACATTTCTCCGCGGTCCTGAAGGCATCATCGCGATCGACACCGGCGAGTCGGTGGAGGAGATGCGGAGTGCCTTGGACCACCTGCGCCGAGTCACGACAGAACCAGTGGTTGGGGTGGTCTACACACATTTTCATTACGTCAATGGCACAGTCGCTCTCACAGAGCGCGAACCGATCACCGCTATCTGGGGACATGAACGCATCGCTCAGAACCTTGAGCGGGCCGCGATGGAGATCGCACCTGCCTACAGTCGTGGGCTTGTCGAGCAGTTCGGCATCCAACTACCTGACGAGGGACCTGATGGGCTCGTCAACGTGGGGTTGGGCCTCGCCTACCGCATGCCCCATCACGCTCCGTCGACACCCGGCTACGTGGCAGCCGACCATACCTTCGCGGAGCAAGTCACGGTAAGCCTCGCGGGGCTGGAGATGCAGGTGACGCCTGCGCCTTCTGATGCCGACGACTCGGTCACTCTTTGGTTCCCTCACCTCAACGTGGCGGTTCACAACCTGGTGTGGCCAGCACTGTTCAACGTATTTGCCATTCGGGGGGAGGAGTATCGTGACCCTCGGGTGCTGCTCAACGGACTTGACCACCTCCGTTCCCTCGACGCCGAGCACCTCGTGGCAACCCATGGACCTCCCTTGTCGGGGAATCAGGAAATAGCGCGAAGGGTGACCGCCTATCGCGACTCGATCCAGTTTTTGTGGGACCAGACCGTCCGCTGGACAAACCGCGGAGCGACGGGTTCAGAACTCGCGCACCGAATCCAGTTGCCAGCGATGTACGACGAGGACTGGTTGACGCAACAGCATTACGGCTTGGCAGAGCACCACGTCCGGCAGATCCGGACTGGCCTCTTCGGATTCTTCGACGGCGATCCGGTAGGCCTACTTCCACTTGATACGACCGATGAGGCAGAACGAATGGTCTCAGCCATGGGCGGAGCAGAGAAGGTGAGGGCGCTCTGCGTCGAGGCACTCACTGGAACCGACAACGATCGCCGTTGGGCTCTGTCACTAGCTGGCCGTCTCGCTCACCGGCCTGGTGCGACGCAACAAGACCAACGACTGTTGGCTGACGCTCTTCGCACCGCGGCTCGGCACACGACCTCAGCAAACGTTCGCAACTGGTGCCTCACAAGAGCTCTAGATCTCGATGGCAGCATCGACATGTCGAGGCTGAGAACGCATCGATTCGGTCGGCGACAGGTGGCACGGTGGTCTCTTGACGCAGCGGTATCCGTACTCCGTGTTCTCGTTGAGCCCGACCGGCTTACAGGTGTCGATCTACACCTGGCTGTGGTGCTCGACGGCGAACGTACGGGTATCCACTTTCGTAACCACATCGCCTGCCCAACGGAGGGACTCGATGCCGAGGCTGTACTTACGGGACCAAGGGATGTCTGGGATCAGATTTTGACAGGTTTGAGCGACGTTCGTAAAGCTGTGGACTCAGGCGACTTGTCACTCGAGGGCGACACGGAACGGGTGTTCCAGGCTCTCGCGGCGATTGACCATCCGGGGTTTGAATGACCGAAAGTCTGCCAAGACCCTCAGAGCCTCTTGGTGGGCACATTGCACGGTTGTTTACCCGACACGAGATCACCAATCGCCGGGTAGACCTCGCCGTCGACGTCTTCTTCGCGTCGTTCGCGTGAACCTCGCACTTTCCTGCCATGAGAATGGACGCATGGAGGTCTCCGGAGGGCCCGACGCATGAACCAGCAAGTGTGTCCGAGAGGGGGGCTTAAACGCCCCTAACCTTGTTCCCTGATGTCATCAGCCCCACTGTCCAGGCCGGTATGACATCAAGGTCGGACCGCAACTGGAAGCGTTCTAGCCAAGCTGCCGGTTGGGTGAGAATTAGGGCTACGGCAACGCGGCGGCGACTGGGTGCCCCGCTCGATCAGACCGAGGTCGGTGCGGTACCTAGGAAGCGCTCCACGTTGCCGGCGTAGAACGCCTCGACTGCGGCCGGATCGACCCCGTCCATGGTTGCCTCGAACTTCCGGATCGGATCGCTCGAGCCCTCGGGGTGGGGGTAGTCGGACGCGAAGCAGAGCATGTCGGGGCCGAGCTGTTCAATGAGCCAGCCAATCGGCTCGCCGGCGAACGGCGCAAAGCGGACGCGCTCGCGGGCCACGTCGGAAGCCCTGCGGCTCCGAGGAGCAACAGGACGGGTCGAACGTTCCACGAAGTCGAGCTTGTGGAGCCAGCCCGGCACCCACGACGCCCCATGCTCGAGCGAGAGGCACCGCAGGCCGTCGTGACGCTCGAATACCTCGTCGAGGATCATCGCCGAAAGGAACAGCTCGGCCGAGTTGTGCATCGCGACGAGCCCCAGGTTCGAGTCCGGTGCATCACCGCCCACGGCAGTGGAGCCGCGCCCGTTGTTCTTGAAGCTCGGCGATACGGGCTCGTAGTGGCCGTTCACCGCGATGTGAACCAGCAGGGGCACGTCCCGTTCAGCGAAGCGAGCCCAGACCGGATCGAAGTCGGGATGGGTGAACGAGCGCGCTTCGGGATCAGCCTCGTTCGTGTCCACCATGACCGTGTAGCAACCATCGGCGAGCGCCTCGTCGAGGAGTGCGCCGGCGACGTCGGGACCGAGTGAGAGCGGCACGTACCCTCCGGCGAGCAACCGCTCGTCATGGGCACAAAAGCGACCCATCGCGCGGTTGTGGACGCGGGCTCCGACTTCGAGCGCATTTGCGTTGTCCTCGTGGGCGATCTGGTGGAACGAGAACGTGCCAAGCACGATCTGACGCTCGAAGCCGAGGACGTCGAGTGCGTGGGACCGCTCGGCCGGATCGAACGCACCGAGGCGAGACCAAGGACTACGGCTGATGTCGAACATGCCAGCTTCGAACTTGGCCATCAACTCGGGATCGGCGTTCCGACGATCGAGGTGCTCACGACCCCGGCCGATGGCCTCCAGAGAGACCGGCAGCTCGGTCTGTGCCTCCATTGGCCGAATGAAGGCGGCTTCTTCGTCGGTCGCGACCGCATGAAGGAAGTCGTCGAGTTCGAAGAGGTGGCTGTCGACGTCGATGATTCGTCGGTTTCCTGCATAAGTCATGCCGGTGCATCCCTGTTTGGCTGGCGGAAGCAGACCTCACTCTACGTGCGCTATCGGGGGGTGCTACCCAACTAGGCCAGGTCAAGGAGTTCGATCAACACGTCGCCATGGCATGCCTTTGGCGCACACCAACAACCCAGTCTTTTGCTCCGGAGCTCTTCGAGTGAGTTCATCAACTCGGGTTGCGCGACCACCCATTCCCGGTAGGCGTTGATGGCACGCTCGCGTTCGGCGTCGCTGTCATTGGCCATCACGAATGGGTTTCCCCATTTGCTGTCGTCGACACCGTGCTCGGGGACGGCGCGTCCGATGTAGACGTCGTATTCGTCGACCTGGTTGTGCACGACTGTTGTTTGGCTCACGGTATCCAGTGTGCCTGTCGGCGACCTCTGTCCTGTCACCGACGCCAACGAGACCACCAACCGGGTCGGCGACCTGAGCGGCGACGACGAGCTCGACCTCCTTCGTGACCAGCTGACCTCGACTCTGGAGTCGGCGTGACCGAGACCGTCCAGGGGGGACTTGAACGCTCCCAGTCAACGCCCTCACGGCCCCAGATCAGTCGATCTTTCCTCTGGTCATTCCGTTCTAGCAGTCCGTCGTGTCGCCCCTGTGGCTGAATGCCTGCAAGCGCCTGATTATCTTCGGGTCATATCGAAAGAAGAGACATCACGGTCCAGCCGTAGTAACGAACTGCCCTATCGGGTGATCGAGCACGTCTGGATTCCGATGTCCGACGGCATCCGCCTGTCTGCCCAACTCTGGCTTCCTGTGCGGGCAGAGCACGAGTCGGTCCCCGCAATCCTGGAGTTCATCCCGTACCGCAAGCGTGACGGTGTCGCCCTTCGCGACCACGCCAACCACGCCTGGTTCGCTGCCCATGGCTATGCGTGCGTCCGGCCCGACATGCGCGGCCACGGTGACTCCGAAGGCCTGATGATGGGCGAATATTCGCCACGCGAGCAAGCGGACGCCGTCGAAGTCATCGAGTGGATCGCCGAACAGGACTGGTGCACTGGTGCTGTCGGGATGATGGGGATCTCGTGGGGCGGGATCGCAAGCCTTCAGGCTGCTGTCCGACAGCCCCCAGCACT
>Ga0209494_1000288_pt1 | contig 21581 bp, 18 predicted proteins | sample EN1Hudseemescosm_FD_184628 | JGI IMG/M metagenome (GOLD analysis project Ga0209494, IMG submission 184628) | Methane-oxidizing microbial communities from mesocosms in the Hudson Canyon - EN1B Hudson Canyon (SPAdes) (version 2) | ecosystem: Environmental > Aquatic > Marine > Cold seeps | place... | reverse complement strand
TCGATGAATGGATCGCTTTTTTCAAAGAAGTGGGCTACAGTGGCGATTACTTTTGGTTTATCCCATAAGCACTATGACTATGGTGAACTCACTAAACCTATTCCTGCAGATGTACCGTATACGGGCGGTTGAAGAAGAAATAGCCCATCGTTACCCGCAGGGCAAGATGCGTTGCCCTGTACATTTGTCGATTGGGCAGGAATCCATTCCCGCTGTCTTTGCTGAAACAATAAGTAAAAGGGATTTTGCGGTTAGTACTCATCGAGGTCACGCACATTATTTGGCCAAGGGCGGCAGCCTAAATGCAATGATCGCCGAGATCTACGGCAAGGTCACCGGTTGCGCTAAAGGTAAGGGTGGTTCTATGCACCTGATAGACCTTAATGTAAACTTTATGGGCACCTCAGCCATCGTGGGTAACAGTATTCCAGTCGGAGTTGGTTTGGCACTTTCAGCACAACTTAAAGGTACCGATCAAATTAGTTGTATTTTTTTGGGTGATGGCGCAATTGAAGAGGGTGTTTTTTATGAATCGGTTAACTTCGCCGCGGTTAGAAAATTGCCGGTTCTTTTTATCTGTGAGAATAATTTATATTCCGTTTACAGCCCGCTTTCTGTCCGGCAACCCCAAGGCAGAAGCATTGCAAAAATGGTAGAAGCCATGGGTGTTGAAATCGCTACTGGAAGTGGTAGTGATGTTTTGGCCAGTCAGCAATTGATGCAGCAGGCAGTAAATAAAGTACGTGAAGGCAGCGGTCCTTATTTTCTGGAATTCTCCACTTACCGTTGGCGTGAGCATTGTGGCCACAGTTTTGATAATGACATTGGGTATCGTACTCAAGAAGAATTTTTAGAGTGGCAAGCCAAAGATCCGCTACTATTATTGGAAAGTAGCTTGTCTCAATCGACATCTAATTTAAGGCAACAACTTGACAGCATCAAAGCAGTGGTTAATTTAGAAGTACAAGCGGCGTTTAAGTTTGCAGAGACCTCAGAATTTCCTTTGCAATCTGAAGCCTATCAGGATGTTTACGCAACACAAGAGTTATCAGCATGACTCAAAAGAATTTTGCAGCCGCCATCAATGAAGCCTTGCATGAGGCCATGCAACAAGATACCTCAGTAATTTGCTACGGCTTGGGTGTAACTGACCCCAAGGCGGTATTCGGCACTACAAGTAACCTTGAACAGCGTTTTGGTTCAGAACGTGTCTTTGATATGCCGACCTCAGAAAATGCTATGACAGGGGTTGCCATTGGCGCAGCGTTAAACGGCATTAAATCGGTCATGACCCACCAGCGTCTTGATTTTTTTCTGCTGGCAATGGACCAACTTATCAATGGCGCCGCCAAATGGCATTATATGTTTGGTGGACAAAACTCGATACCCATCACTATTCGTTTGATTATTGGTCGTGGTTGGGGGCAAGGGCCTACGCACTCCCAAAACCTCCAGGCTTGGTTTGCCCATATTCCTGGCTTAAAGGTCATCATGCCGACCACACCAGGTGATGCTAAAGGTCTTCTTCTTTCATCAATTTTTGACCCGAATCCAGTAGTCTTCCTAGAACATCGTTGGCTCCACAACACCGTGGGAGATGTTCCCGAGGGAGATTTTAGAATTGATATTGGCAAAGCAAGAAAGGCTAGAACGGGTACTGACATTACTATTGTTACAATGTCATATATGACCATTGAGGTACTACATGCGGCTGAATACCTAGAAACACGAGGGGTATCTTGTGAGATCATTGATCTTCGTACTATTAAACCTCTGGACTGGGAAACTGTTATGGCATCGGTAACTAAAACAGGCCAATTGTTGGTACTTGATTCAGGTTTTACAACAGGCTCAGTTGCGGGTGAAATCGTTGCACGAGTAGCAATGGAAAAGTTTAATGTGTTTAAATCGGCCCCTGCAAGATTAGCAATGCCTGACGTGCCTGAACCAACTAGTTATGCTTTAACGAAAGGGTTTTATATACGAGCTTCTGATATTGCAGTAAAAGTTTTAAATATGATGGGTAAGAATAATAGTACTGTAAAAATTGATCTACCAGAACCAATGCCTCATGACGTGCCTGGGGAGTGGTTTAAAGGACCATTTTAATGGAAAAAAAGTCTAAAAATAAGAATGTTTTTATTGCTGGTATAACTAGTGGTATTGGTGAGGATTTAGCTCAATTATATCTGGAAGATGGTGCTGCGGTTTCGGGAACTTATCGCAATAGATTGGATGTAAGGGAAGTTGATGAAGCAATTAATGCTTATTTTTTGGATTTAACAAAACCCAGTAGCCTAGGGAGGCTGTGCCACAATTTAGAAAGTAACAATTATCAGTGGGATGTTTTAGTGATTAGCATTGGGGCACTTGAACCAATTAGTTCATTTTTAGCAACAGACTTTAATGTGTGGAAGCAGTCATTTGATGTCAATTTTTTTGGTCAACTTCAATTGTTGCATTCTCTTCATTCATTTCATGCTCCTGACTCGACAGTGATTTTTTTTACTGGAGGTGCGCCAAATGGAGTGCTAGAACAATATTCAGCTTACAGCGTTGCTAAAATTGGATTAACTAAAATGGTCGAATATTTAGACTATGAAGATGAGAATGTTAAGTACGTAATAATAGGGCCTGGTTGGGTAAATACGAAAATCCATGAGCAAACAATTCGTGCTAGTGAGAAAGCGGGGTTTAACCTTGACCGTACAGAAGAATTTTTAAAGAAGGAAGGAGAGGGAACCCCTATCTTAGAAATTTATGATTGTATAGGTTGGTTAGTTGATAAACCTAAAGTAATTGTTGGCGGTAGGAATTTTTCAGTTGTTTGGGATGATTGGAAGGCTAGCAATGGAAGCGCTACTCTTTTGACACAGCTTAAGAATGATAAGGATCTGTATAAACTAAGAAGACAGGAACCATGTGGTTTTAAATAGTGGCTTTTATAATTTAATTGAGAGGCGTACTACAAGTGAGTGATAATCTGATAATGAAGGATCTTTTTATGTCGCTACCGACAGTGACAGAGGAGCATCATAGAACATCAACACTATATAAATTTTTTAAATATGTAGCGCGTTTAGAGGTTGAAAAACGATTTTCAGAGAACGAAATAAAAGAGCATGATTTCGGTCCATTTGGAAAAATTATATTTCCATATTATCAAATGGGAGCAATTGATTCTTTAGATTTATTTGGTTTAGATGAGCTTATTATTTTTAGTTTTTATTGGGTCAACAGAAATCGTTACAAAAAAGTTACTGATATTGGCGCAAATATTGGTTTACATTCAGTTGTTTTGAGTAAATGTGGATTTGATGTTAAGGCATATGAACCAGATCCTACACATTTTAATTTATTAATTGCGAATTTGAAAAATAATAATTGTGTTAAAGCGTTACCGATTAAGGCGGCCGTGTCAAAAGATGTTGGTGAGATGGAGTTCGTGCGTGTATTAGGGAATACAACGGGAAGTCATCTTGCTGGTTCTAAGAAAGATCCATATGGCGAACTTGAAAAGTTTGCAGTTACCGTAGAAGCTATCGGCCCAATACTTAGTGACTCTGATTTTGTAAAAATAGATGTTGAAGGACATGAGTTAACAATTTTGCAAGCTACAGAAAAGAAACATTGGAATAAGTGTGATGCAATGATGGAAGTTGGGAGCAAAGAAAATGCGCTTGGAATTTTTGAATATTTAAATGGTTTAGGTGTCAAAATGTTTGCTCAGAAGATTGGCTGGCGAGAAGTAAAAAGTTTTACTGATATGCCCTTCTCATACAAAGAAGGATCGTTATTTATAACAACTAAGCATTTAATGCACTGGTCTTGAATAAGATATGTTGGGGGGGATAGAAGTGAAACTTTCAGATTATGTGGCAGATTTTATTAATAGTCAGAATGTCTCTCATGTGTTTGGAATAACAGGGGGCGCATCTCTTCACTTAATACATTCAATTGAAGAGCATCCCAGAATAGAATTTTTGTGCTCATTGCATGAGCAAGCTAGTGCTATGTCTGCGGAAGCATATTCTAGAATTACCCGTAACTTAGGTGTTGCTATTGGCACAAGCGGGCCTGGAGCCACAAATATGATTACTGGTATTTGTGGCGCTTATTATGATTCTGTGCCAACCTTATTCATTACCGGGCAAGTGGCTACATTTCGGTTTAAAGGAAAAACAGGCGTAAGACAGTATGGTTTTCAAGAAACTGATATTGTTCGAATATGTCAACCTATTACTAAATATGCGGTGACAGTGGAAGATCCAAAGAAAATCCGCTATGAGCTTGAAAAAGCATGTTATTTTGCACGCTCTGGACGCCCTGGTCCTGTTCTTGTTGATATTCCGGATAACTTACAGCGTGAGGTGATTGAACCTCTGCGGTTAGACTCTTTTGTTCCTATACAAATTGATTATCCAGATATTTCAGATTCAATACGAAATTGTATTGATCATATTGGTAACGCAAAACGTCCTGTTCTTATACTCGGATGGGGTGTAAGACTTTCTGGAGCTGATGAGGAAGTATTAAAATTAATTAATATTTTGAGAATACCCACTGTTCCGACATGGGCGATGGCTGACTTTTTGTCTTCGGGCCACCCATGTTTTGTTGGTACATTTGGGACGCATGGTACTCGATATGGTAATTTCACAGTACAAAATGCAGACCTAATCCTTGCCATTGGCACACGTTTAGATACACATGAAACAGGTAGCCCACTTTCTTCATTTGCACGAGATGCAATTAAGATAGTTGTTGATATCGATCATACAGAGTTAGATAAGGCACCATATTTTGGCATGTCTATTGACGTTCCTGTAAAAGCCGATGCCTGTTATTTTGTGACCAAGCTATTAGAAAAATTAGAGGAAAAAAATATTCAAGATCTTGGGCCCTGGTGGAGTCGTATTAACAGGTGGAAAAATAAATATCCTATATGTTTGAAGGAGTTTTATGAAGAAGTACCAGTAAATCCCTATGTATTCGTTCAGAAACTGTCTGAGTTACTTGGTGAGAATATCCCTATTGTAATTGATACAGGTTGTTCTATTGCTTGGATGATGCAGGGCTTTGATGTAAAGAATGGGCAGCGATTAATTCATGATTTTAATAATACAGCTATGGGTTATGCTTTACCTGCAAGTATTGGTATTTCTGTTGCCCTTAATAGACAAATGACAATATGTGTAACGGGTGATGGTAGCCTGCACATGAACATTCAAGAATTAGCTAACATTATTCATAATAATTTGCCTATAAAGGTCATAGTCTTTAATAACGATGGTTATAGTATGATTCAACAAACGCAAGATCAATGGATGGATTCAAAATATATTGCATCTTCACAAGCGGGTGGGTTGCCAGTTCCAGATTTTACTGAAATAGCAAATGGATATGGACTTAAGACATTCGAGATAACATTAAATTCTGATATTAACTCAATACTTAAAGAGGTGTTAGCGTTTGAGGGCCCATGTTTTTGTAATGTTAAAATATCATCAAGTCACAGAGTGATTCCTCAGGTTAAGTATGGACGTCCAATAGAAGATTCAGAACCTCTTTTGGGGCGATCCGAGTTTCTTCATGAGATGATAATTGAACCGACTAATGCTTCATTAGAGGAGAAATGGGAATGAGTACAGTGGTTTTAAAATAAATAACTCAGGCAAAGTAATGTTGGTCAATTAATTAAAGCGGTTGAATTCTTGGTGGTCTAGGTTCCTGATGTAAAGAAAAATATTTTCTCATTCACTATAGATTCAAGTATGTTGGTTGGATCAAATTATGAACATACTGTACAAAGAATTTGAAAACGGGGTCTTTTCGTTGGTGGGATAGCGGTGGGTTGTTACAAATCTTTGATAGTAGAGTATATGTCCATTTTTAATTGTGGAAATTTTAATTTGGTATTGAGGGGCTGATCATTTTTATTTTTTCGATGGGCTTGAGGTAAGTACTGATATGAAAAAGTTTTAATGTTTTACAAATGAATAAGAAGGGCTCAGTAGTATGAAAAAGAAAAAATTAATGTATCTTGTAGACCTTACTCACAATGGATTGGTATTGTCTTCAAATGTTTTTCCTCTTTCTATTGGGTTGATTGCGGCTTATTTGATAAAGAAACGACCGGAGGACTTTGATGTTGAGCTTTTTAAATACCCAGATGATTTTAGTTCTGCCTTTGAAAGGCAAAAACCGGATGTGGTTGCTTTTGCGAATTATTCGTGGAACTTTTACCTTAGTTATGAATATGCACGAGTAATTAAACGCCTTTATCCAGAGATACCAGTGATTTTCGGAGGTCCAAATTATGGCCTAGAAATTGAAGAAGTTACTGAGTTCTGGAGAAAATATAATCTGATTGATTTCTATATCGTCCGCGAAGGGGAAGAGGCGTTTGTCCGACTCGTAGATACGTTACTTGCTAATAATATGAACCCTATAGCGATAAAATCTAGCCGGGTTAAGCTACCGAACTGTCATTACGCCATAGGTGAGGAAATCATCATCGGTCACGATTTGCCCAGACTCACTTTGGAGGATATCCCATCACCCTACCTGATGGGTTTAATGGACAAGTTTTTCGACGAAAGTCTGGGAGCCATGGTTCACACAACACGAGGTTGTCCTTTTAGTTGCTCATTCTGTACCGAAGGCTCGCCTTACTACAACATTGTTGAACAGCGCATGGAAACCCTGAGTGAAGAGCTTCACTACATCGCTCAGCGTGTGCGTGGTCCACTTGATCTTTATATCTCCGATGCTAACTTTGGCATGTTTAAACAAGACATTGAAAAAGCTGAATTGTTGTCCAAAATGCAAAAGGAATATGGTTATCCTAAATATATTCATGTCTCAACTGGTAAAAACCAGAAAGAGCGTGTTATCAACATAGCCAAAATGCTGGATGGGGCTGTGAGTATGGCAGCGTCGTTACAATCTACTGACTCTGTAGTGTTGAAAAATATTTCGCGCTCAAATATTTCAATCGATAAACTTAAATCAGTTGGTAAGCTTGCCAATAAAGTTGAGGCAGGTACGTATAGCGAAATTATATTGGGGTTGCCTGGTGATAGTTTTAATGCTCATTGCAACAGTTTAAGAGATTGTGTAGATGCTAATTTTGATAATATTCGCATGTATCAATTAATTATGCTGCCTCAGACCGAGTTAAATACGCCAGCTAGTCGACGAAAATTTGAAATAAAATCTAAACATCGTATTATGCCACGGTCTTTCGGTCGTTACAGTTTAGCAGGACATGATTTTGTTGCGGTTGAGTCTGAAGAAATATTGTTCGAAAGCTCAACGTTGTCATTTGATGATTACATTCATTGTCGCGAATTAGATTTAACTGTCGAGTTGCTACACAATGGAAGGGTCTACGAGGAAATTCAGATGTACTGTGAAATGGTTGGGCTATCTTGGTTTGATTTTATTCTTCGGATCTATGGAAATCGTCGCAATTATGGTGCCGACATTTGTGAGATGTATGATGATTTTAGAGAAGGATTGACCCATCGTCTTTGGGAAACCAGGGAGGATCTCGAAAGTGCTGCGATTAACGACATGGATGAAATGTTGCGAGATGAGCGTGGCACTAATGAAATGTCGATGGGTAAAGCTACCGGTTTTATGATTTTATTTGAACAGATAAATAATGTTATTTTTAATGAGATGAAGAACTGGCTTGCCGAACTAAATTTGTTGGATGATGAGGCCAGTTTATACCTAGAAGATGCGCGTCAGTTCAGCCGTTTACGTAAAATGGATTTAATGAATTGTGATATTGAATACGTGGAAAGTTTTAATTTTGATTTTCAAGCGCTTGCAGAATCACACTTTAACCTAGCACCGGCAGAGGTAAAATTTATCTCACCCAAACAATTTAAAATTATCCATTCGCCTGAGCAAAACAAGAAAATTAATACTTATATCAAAGAGTTTGGTCAGCTACACGATGGGATGGGGAAAATGTTGATGCGTTATCCACATATTCACCGTATCTTTCGCTCTCCTAAATTGGTTTGATCAGGAGGTACATCTATTAAATTAAAAAAATCCAGAAACGCGATTATTACTGGTGCAACTGCTGGAATAGGATTGGCAGTAGCTCGGGAATTTCTTGAACGAGGACATAATGTGTATATATGTGGTAGGCAAGCGGAACGATTAGCTAATGCACTTGCTGGTCTGGCAGCCGATTTTGGAAATGAAAGAATTGCCGGTTCGATCTGTGATGTGCGCTCTCTTACTGCAGTAGAAGAAATGGTTGCAATAGCGGGCGCCCACTTTGGAAGAATCGATACCTTGATAAATAATGCAGGTGTTGCAAATGTAAAAACTTTCGAAGATGTTACACCGGATGAATGGGTAGAAGTTATTGATACTAACCTGACGGGTGTTTTCAACTGTTGCCGTGCTGTTTTACCTTGGCTTAAAAAAGGCGATGTTGCGGATATTGTTAATTTGGGGAGTCGGGCTGGGCGTTATGCTTTTCGTGGGGGCACTGGCTACAACACCACAAAATTTGGTCTACAAGGATTTACTGAGGCATTATTTTTAGATTTGTATCAGTATGGTATTAGGGTCAGTCTAGTCGCGCCTGGAACCGTAGCCACAGGTTTGGGTGGCTCAACGCAAGAGAACTGGCACCTTTTGCCTAAGGATGTCGCAAAAGTGATTGGCGATATTATAAAATCTGATTCTCGCGCGGCAGTTAATTGGGTTGAAATACGCCCAGCTAGACCACAATAATGATTGGAGAAATAAATATGACTAATGATATTGATATGACGCTGATTGATGATCCACACGTTTCGGGCATTGGATTGGATGTGTGGGGCTCTCAAATTGAAAAATTGTGGTTAATAACAAAAGGTTTTTCAAGGCACTCTAGTGAATTCAAAAAAAATGGTGTGTATGTTTTCCCTCTTCAGGAAGATTTGGGGGAGGAACTGCTTGGTTTTTTTGACAAAACTCTTCAAATAGATTTCGAAGTGAATGATGTTGGCTGTAATTTCCTCGTTACTGATTTATCTGAGAAGAGTATTGTAAATTTAAATAAGGAAAATAATTTTTATAAAGCTCCTAGTGAGAAGGTTCAAAAAGCCTTATCTAATTTTCTTGAAGAAATCTCACCTGAAATTGAAATGCAGTTGGGCCACGGCTGGAAAGTTGTTAATGTTAGAGCTTGGAATACAAAGCCTGAAGCAAATTTTGGTCCAAGTGCTTGGCATATGGATGGGGATCCTAAGTATTTACGAAAAATTATGTTTTACCCATTGCCTCCAAACGAAGATAATGGATCGCTAGAGTTTTTTGATCGCAAGGGAGGTCGTTCTTGTTTGGAAAGTAAAACACCACTGTGCGTGTTGTATGATTCATCGGTTTTAAAACATAGAGGGCGATCAGGAAAAACAGGGTGTAGGCCGGTAATTGAGATTAGTATTGTACCCTCTAATGTGTCTGAGTGCGAATACATATTTGAAGGTCAAAATGCACGATACTTGTGCAAACTACCATCGTCAATTGTGAATAATTTAACTGCCCACAAATATGTAGATAAGCGGTCTTCGAACTCAATCATAAACCGATTTAAAGCCGAAATATTTTCACAACGGAGCAACAATGGTAATTTCTTTGTTCGTGTTAAACGAGGACTAAGTAGGCGCGTACGAGCTCTAATTCCAGATAATAAAAAATCACTGTATGGTTCTCATGAATCTCATAGTGTGACAAATAGAATTGAAAAATTAAACATAGGTGGTGGACCTAACTTTTTTTCACCTGGCTGGATAAGTTTAGATGGCGCTGCAAGTAAAGTAAATGTTTACCCATTTACATTTACCAGTATGTGCGATTTCCCAATACCATCTGGTGTTGTTCAATTGGTATACTCATCTCATTGTCTTGAACACTTAAATGACGAAACAGTTGACCGCGTTTTACAAGAAGTGAAGAGGGTGATCGCTTCGGATGGAAGCCTTTTGTTGAAGCTACCGGACTTCGAGCTTGTTAAGGAATCTTTCGAAAAGAAGGATGCAGTTTTCTTTCAGCAATGGGGTCTAGAGCAATTGCTGCCGCTGTGGTCGGATGTAGGAATTAGTGATAACTTAGCAAATAAGGCTTCGATGCTTTTCTGCGGATATTGGAATAAATTGTATGGAGATCACTTTTCAAGAAATATAGCGACTGACCAAGTAGGCTCATATCATGGCCCAGCAAAGATAAAAATTGATGATGTCGAGAAATTGTTAAAGAATTCTTCGTGCCACGAGATTGCTTCGCAGTTAGTTCAGTATGTTAAAGCTACTGAAGTAGACCCAACCTTTAATCATCAAAATGCTTGGAGTCGCAGCGAACTGGATCAACTGCTTGCAAAAAATGGATTTAAGCTGGAAACGTTTAATAAAGAAAAAATATGTTCAAATTTTTCAGATGTTCCAGGTATTTTGGACATGAACGATATAAGCATATATTGCGTGGCAACGCTTGTGGATTGATTGTCAAGTTAGGTCAATATCATGCTGACCGAATTCATGGAGGCAGATACTATAATTATCTTTGCCTTCTCTCCGCTATACTGATCACTTACTGACGTCATGCTAGCGTTGTTTGGAAAGCACGGGCTACTTTGCTAGTTGCTGTGTCAATAGCTTCAGTAGCAGAGGAGGAATTTACAATGATTCAAAACGCCTTTAGATGTGTACTCCATCAATCTTTAAAGTGCGTTGCGTTTTGAACTTGAATTCGCCGATTAATAAAGGTAGATGATGAACGAAATACAAACGCAAAAATTACCTTTGAAAGGAATGCGAGCCTTGGTTACGGGCGGTGCTCAGGGGATTGGTGCAGGTATTTGTATAGAATTGGCTTCGGCAGGTGCTGCAGTAGCTGTTGTTGATTGTCAAGTAAACAAAGCCCGATATCTGGTAAATAAAATTGTGGAAAGAGGCGGCAGAGCCATAGCGGTTTCAGCTGATATCGCCTCTGAAGAGGGTTGCCGCCAAGCAGTGAGAACCACAATCGATGACCTTGGTGGGCTTGATATTTTGGTTAACTGTGCAGCACCAAATAGAAATAAAGCTATGCTTGGTAAATTAACGGATGTGGATTGGGAGATTCATCAGCAAATTGTCTTGAATGCTATCGTTGTTTTGGCTGATGCTGCGAGTGACTATCTAGCGGTCAGCGGCAATGGAGCAATTGTTAATATTTCATCTGTGACAAGTAGTTCAATTGGGGTTGGTCAATGTTCTTGGCCTTACCATGTCTCAAAAGCAGGGTTAGATCATTTAACTCGTTGGCTTGCTGTGAGTTTTGGTGGTCGAAGTGTGCGAGTTAATGCTATTGCACCGGGTCTAGTCGATCGCGATACAGGTCCTAAGCTGTCAGATAAACTGGAACATCGCACTGTTATTAAAGAAGTAGTGCCATTAGGGCGGGCAGGTAATGCTCAAGATATTGGGGAAGCAGTAGTTTTTTTGTGTTCAAAGCAATCATCATATATTACGGGTCAGGTCTTAACTATCGATGGTGGATTAGGTCTCAACGAGGTGTTTTCCGCTTCTTTGAAAACGCTCAAATCTAGTGGATGAACTTATGGTAAACAAATTTTTTGCAGCTGTTTTGGAAAATCTTGGACAGCCACTAACTATAAAGAATTTGGAATTACCGCCTTTGCTTTTAGGCCAAGTTTTGGTCAAAGTCTTATTCAGTGGTGTCTGCCGCAGCCAAATTATGGAGGTGTGTGGTGGGCGCGGTAATGACCCTTGGCTTCCGCATCTACTAGGGCATGAAGGTTCTGGTATTGTTATTGCCGTTGGTGAAGGCGTTACCAAGGTAAAGTCAGGTGATGAAGTGATACTGGGTTGGGTTAAGGGTGAAGGCTTAGATGCCCCTAGCGCAAAATATATGTGTGGTGAGCAAGTCATTAACTCAGGAGCTGTCACGACATTCAGTAATTACACGGTTGTTTCCGAAAATCGGTTGGTAATAAAACCAAAGTCGCTCCCATTTGATACTGCAGTTCTCTTTGGTTGTGCTCTACCCACTGGTGCAGGGATGGTGCTAAATGAGCTAAAGCCCGTACGTAATCAATCAGTGATTGTACTTGGATTAGGTGGTATTGGTTTGGCAGCCTTAATTTCTCTGAAGGCATTGGGTGTGTGTTCTATTATTGCTATAGATATTTCAGATGAAAAATTGAAACTAGCTAAACAATTAGGGGCAACACATACTTTTAATCCAATGAATAAAGATTTTCACAGGGATGTATTTGATTTGACTAACGGAGGCGCTGATATGTGCGTAGAGTCTGGTGGTCAAGTAGCTACTATTGAGTTGGGTTTTTCATTAATACGTAAAAAAGGTGGTCAATTGTTGTTTGCTTCTCACCCCCCTGAGGGAGAAATGATTCGTTTGTTACCTCATGACCTGATTAGTGGTAAGAAAATTGCTGGGAGTTGGGGCGGGGCAACTCAACCAGATAAGGATGTTATGAGTATGTTTAATTTATTTCAGTCTGCTAAGATTCCGTTAGATATATTACTTACTAAACGTTATCGGTTAAAAGATATCAACAAGGCATTAGATGACCTAGAATCAGGGCGAGTTTTTAGGCCATTGGTCGTGATGGAGCATGAGGATGAATAATTTGGGTACAACTTTTATCTCTGGGTGCTTTAATGTCATTCATCCTGGGCATTTAAGATTGTTGCGGTTTGCTAGAGAAAGTGGAGGCCGTTTGATTGTTGCCGTAGAGAGTGATCGTATTGCAGGTAATTCTGCACATGTACCAGAGCAGTTACGTCTTGAAGGGATAAGTAGTAATAGTTGGGTAGATGAAGCTTTTATTGCCGATGAGCCGATTTCTGACATCATAAGCCGACTCCGCCCTGATATTGTTGTTAAGGGGAAAGAGCATGAAGCGCATTTTAACCTAGAATTAGCGGCATTAGAGCAATATGGTGGCCGCTTGGTATTTAGCTCGGGTGAGGCCCGGTTTTCGTCACTTGATTTGATCCGAAAAGAATTTCAAACTTTTGACTCTCGTTCCATAAGCTTACCGACTGACTATCTTGATCGTCACTCTATCGATAAATCCAGATTAATTGCATTGGTAAATGATTTTTCCAGTTTAAATGTCTGTGTGGTTGGTGATTTGATTATTGATGAGTACATTACCTGTGATCCCTTGGGTATGTCACAAGAAGACCCGACGATTGTCGTCACACCATTAGATTCAACCCGCTTTCTTGGTGGTTCTGCTATTGTCGCTGCACATGCTGCGGGATTAGGAGCATCTGTACAGTTAGTTTCAGTGACGGGCAAGGATACCTCGCGCGATTTTGCGCTTGAGGGTTTGGTTGCCATAGGTGTTGAGGCGCATTTGCTTGAAGATGACAGCCGCCCCACGACATTAAAGCAGCGTTATCGCAGTAAAGGGAAAAGCCTGTTGCGCGTCAGTCACCTGCATCAGTCGAGCATCTCTGCTGTATTGCAAACACAGTTATTAATGGCGCTGGAACAGGCGTTGGACGGAGCCGATTTATTGGTGTTTTCGGATTTTAACTATGGCTGCTTGCCACAACCATTGGTTGACCAGGTTGTGGCGATGGCCAAAAGTAGTGGTGTGTTAATAGTTGCTGACAGCCAGTCATCCTCTCAGGTGGGAGACATCAGTCGCTTTAAGGGTATGGATTTAATTACCCCTACTGAGCACGAAGCTCGCATTAGCATGCGTAACCGAGAAGATGGCTTGGTAGTACTGGCAGAACAACTGCGGCAACAATCGGTTGCTCACAATGTCTTGCTTAAATTGGGCGAAGAAGGGCTATTGATTCATGCTAGCAATAGTAAAGGCGATGCCTGGTTAACTGACAGGATATATGCTTTGAATAGTGCCGTCAAAGATGTGGCTGGTGCAGGCGATTCATTGTTGATTACCTGTGCCATGGCCTTGGCTTGCGGTGGTATTATTTGGGAAGCCGCCTGTTTAGGCTCGTTGGGGGCGGCCGTGCAAGTTGGCAGGGTGGGGAACACCCCATTGCGTACCGAAGAGTTATTGCGAGAGTTGAGCTAGTGCGAGCATTACTGTTGGCGGCGGGGTTGGGTACGCGTTTGCGGCCACTCACTGACACTATGCCGAAGTGCTTAGCGCCGATTAAAGGCCAACCATTGTTGGAGATATGGCTGGAGCGCTTGATACAGGCTGGCATAAGACCATTATTAATCAACACCCATTATCTGGCAGAGCAGGTTGAGACTTTTATTGAAACTAGCTCTTATCGTAATCAAGTCAGGTTGGTGAATGAACTTGAACTGCATGGCACTGCCGGCACATTGATAACCAATCTGGATTTTTTTGAGGGCGAGGATGGTCTGTTGATTCATGCCGACAACTATTGTTTGGCAGATTTCACGGCCTTTCAACAAGTACACCGTAATCGCCCGCCAGAATGCCTGATGACAATGATGACCTTTCGCACCGACGAACCGTCATCGTGTGGTATTGTTGAACTGGATCAGCGCGGTGTAGTGATAGGCTTTCATGAAAAGGTTGCTAACCCGCCGAGTAATTTAGCCAATGGGGCAGTGTATATCCTCTCTGCCGAATTATTAAAAATACTGGATACAGATTTACATATAGCCACAGATTTTAGCACCGAAGTGCTGAATCGTTTTGTCGGGCAGATCTACAGTTATGAAACATCGGAAGTGTTTTTAGATATAGGGACACCGGAAACGTATGAACAGGCAAATAACTAGATGAAAGTAATGGCATGATGCAGTTTATTAAAAGGCAGCTTAAGCAAATTCAGCAAGGTGGAAGTACAGTATTACTTAGACAAATCTCAAAGATGCCACGCTATATATTTGCTATTCCTGTGGTGCTAATTATGCGTTTGATCAAGCCTTGGTTATTAGTGCGATTGAGTAGATTGAACAGTCTTCGCATTGGTCACTTTGTGGGTAATACCGAGATGTATCTTTGTGAGCGTGATGCGGGTATAAATGTGCCCAACCAACGTCATATTGATATTTTTTATTTGGAGGAGCCTATTTGTAATCAGCAGCTTGTAATCATGTGGCAAAGGGTATTACGTATTTGGCCTGCCTGGGTAGTGGCCCCTACTGTCGTAATCAATCAGCTTATTCCTGGCGGAGAGTCGCATGAGATTGGCAACAGTACCTCGGGTGATAGGGATGTGCATAATTTGTTTGAGCGATTTCCTTCACATTTAAAATTTACTGCTGAGGAAGAGATGGGTGGTGAAGCTAGTTTGCGGGCAATGGGTTTGCCTGATGGCGCACAATTTATCTGTTTAATTGTTCGTGACAGTGCATATTTGGATAGCCAGCATCCTACCATTGATTGGAGTTATCATAATTATCGCGATAGTGATATTCAAAACTATATTTTGGCTGCTGAAGAACTTGCTGATCGCGGTTACTTTGTTTTCCGTATGGGTGCCAAGGTCCATTCATCTATAAACAGCGCGCACCCAAAAGTGATTGATTACGCCAGCAATGGTATGCGCAGCGATTTTATGGATATTTATTTGGGGACGAAATGTGCGTTTTGTCTTACAGTTGGAACTGGATTTGATTGTGTTCCTCTTATTGCGCGCCGTCCAATAGTTGAAGTTAATAATGCTCCGTTGGGCAGTTGTATTACATGGGGTAATACTTCCCTTTTGCTATCTAAGCATCATATAGATATGAAAAGTGGCCATGAGTTAACGGCGGGTGAAATATTTTTACGCGATATTGGGTTTTGTTCAAATTCCTTAGAGTATAAATCTAAAGGTATATCTCTCATCGAAAACACTCCAGAAGAAATTCGTGACGTAGCTATCGAAATGGCAGAGCGTCTTGTAGGCACTTGGCAAGAACACCCAGACGACGAGGCTATGCAGCAGCGTTTCTGGGAGATCTTTCCCACTGATGCCGTAGATCCATTAAATGGAAGACTCTTACACGGTAAAATCCGTACTCGCTTCAGTGCCGCATTTTTGCGCAATAACTCTGAGTGGTTGCAGTGAGTAACAACAATCCAGTATAGTTGCGATCTTTAGCGAGTTTCTGACGCGCTATTCACAGTATTGTTCTCAGAAAAGGTCAAATTAACGATTACATCGGGTCCCTTGAAAGGGTTACAAGGTATTTTTCAAGAAGAAACAGGCAATGAGCGCGTTGTTTTATTGCTCAACGTTATGCAAAGACAACAAATGATTAAAGAGTCTCTGGATGCGGTTAAGGCGGTCTGAGGGGTATTTGTCTGATTGTTCGAAAATGTAAAAACTTTATGTTGAGAGTTGTTTTCAGTATAAGAGAGTATAGCTATCAAACTTGTTATCATAGGGCTTTTAAGGAATGTTTTGCCTTTTAAAGGTGATTTTTAATCTAACGGTGGGCAAGATGTGTTGCGCGCTGGTGGCGGTAGCGTGCTTAAAGTTTTAGTTTAAAAGTCTGGGCGAAACGGCAAAAAATGCTACGGTTATAAGCAGCCTAACGTGGAAGTGATAAAGATCTTTAGTTTTTTAAAAGTTCTGTTAGGGCTGTAAAGTTAAGAAGTTAATGTTTGCCAAGCTTGTTAATTGAAACCATTTTGGAAAGCGAACCTTAATGGTTATGATATGGTTGTTTTTGTTTAACGTATAGCGTCTCTAAAGTAAGTTATTTTATGAGTGATATTTCATATGGTTTTACCTTAGCATGCTTAATGGCACTTGTGATTTCGGTGCTGGTAATTATTATCTGCCGACCATTAGCGGTTAAGTTCAACCTAGTGGATGAGCCGAATAGTCGTAAGTTGCATAATGGGTCTATCCCTTTAATAGGAGGGGTGGCCGTTTTTATTGGTACCATAGTGCCTCTAGTGCTTTTTTTTAATTTGTCCGAGAAGGTTTTTTATCTGTTTGCAACAGGGTCATTTATTTTTCTCATGGGTATGGTTGATGACCATACAGGTCTAGGCGTTAGGCTTCGTCTTTTTGTTCAAGTGATGGCATCCGTTATCATGATAAAGAGTACGGGGTTGTATGTAGAAAATTTGGGTGATTTGTTTGGTTGGGGCGATATTCATCTGGGGCAATGGGGTATGGTGTTTACCGTAGTTGCCATCATAGGTTTAGTTAACGCCTATAACATGATAGATGGGATGGACGGTCTTTTGGCGACGCTGGTTTTCGTAGCGTTAGCAGGGGCTGTGTTATTTCAAATAAGCAGCGGCCAAATTCTATTGGCTGAGCAGATGGCCGTATTAGGTGCTGCCATACTGCCCTATTTGTGTGTGAACTTAGGTTTTTTTACTAAACGGAAGGTCTTCATAGGTGATGCTGGGAGTATGCTTTTAGGTTATATTTTAGCGTGGTTTTTCATTTATCTTTCCCAGAGCCCAATAGAAGCAATAAAACCGGTAAGTGTTTTATGGTGTCTTGCCATTCCGATAGTAGATACCCTTGTCGTTATGGGTAGAAGGATTTTAAAGAAAAAGTCTATCTTTGCTGCGGATCGTGCGCATTTACATCATTTGTTTCAGTTAGCTAAGGTATCTGATAGGAAAGCACTTTTAATTATTGATGCGCTAGCTGTGTCTTTGTTGCTACTGGGGTTTGTGGTGTCACTCTATAGTGAGCTCTATAGTTTTGTTACTTTTTTAATTGTTTTTTGCGTTTACGCTTATGGAGTTTTACATCCTTGGCGACTCCATAAGCTTCTCCAGCAGTTTGTTGGAGAGAGAAGATAAAAGAGCTAATGAGTTGTGCAGGCTTATTTGGATAAAGAGAAAGTTTGAAGAGTTGTTGATTAGCGGTAATGCTTGATGTGCGAGTCACCTCAAATAAAGCAGCAATATCTGTAATTAGTGAGCAAAAAAGTAACTTAACTGGGTTGGTTCATTGGTTTTCGGGCACATACTAGCATTAAAAACATGCTCCGCAGTTTATCGACAGTGGAAATATTTTATCAAGTACTAAGGTCTGTAGAAATGAAAAATTTTTTTAATAATTACGTTGATAAATTAACGAAGACGTTAGGCGTAGTTGAAGTTGACATGGTTCAGAATCTAGCAGAGGCATTGCAAGATGCTGGGCGCGCAGGTCGATCTATTTATCTCTGTGGGAATGGGGGTAGTGCAGGGAATGCTATACATTTAGCCAATGACTTTATTTACGGCGCTGGGTTGAAAAATGGAGGCGGATTGCGAGCAGAAGCTTTAAGTGCTAACGCGGCAGTATTAACGTGTCTTGGCAATGATCTGGGATACGATAGCATTTACTCAGAGCAGATCAGAATTAAAGGTAACCCGGGTGATATTTTAATCGTACTTTCAGGAAGTGGTAATTCTGCCAATGTGGTAAAGGCGATTGAAACAGCCAATCAACTCAGAATGAAAACGTTTGCTATAGTAGGCTTCACCGGCGGGCGCTGCAAAGAGCTTGCGCAATACCCCATTCATTTTGAGGTTGACGACATGCAAATAGCTGAAGATCTACAGCTTATAGTTGGGCATATATGTATGCAGTGGCTTTACAATCAAGATGTATCATTACCTAAAAGCTAGTGAAGCCTGTTATTAAACAGTATGCCAAGTAAAAAAGAGATAATCATCGTAGGCGGTGGCATAGTGGGCTTGGCCACAGCTCTGCGTATAATGCAGTCTCAACCAGAGGTCCGTTTAACCTTGATCGAAAAAGAGGCGGCCGTAGCACAGCACCAGACAGGTCATAATAGCGGGGTGATTCATTCTGGGCTTTATTACAAACCCGGCTCGCTCAAGGCACTTAATTGCCGAGCTGGCTACCAAGAAATGTTGGACTTTTGTCGAGAGCAATCGATACAACATGATATATGTGGAAAGATTGTTGTAGCAACTACAGCCGCAGAATTATTGGGTCTAGAAGAGTTGCATCGTCGAGGTGTAGCTAATGGACTAACAGGGCTTCGGTTTTTACAGTCTGCCGAGATTCGTGAAATAGAACCTCATTGTAGTGGTCTCAGGGGGTTATTTGTCCCGCAAACAGGGATTGTTGACTATGGTGCAGTAGCGAGAAAATATGCGGAGTTACTGACAAGTCTAGGTGCCGATATTGTCCTAGGAGAGAGGGTTGTTGATATAAATCGGCGAGGTAAGCAGGTTGAAATTAGGGGTGATTCACGCGCTTGGACTGGGCAGGTTGCGGTGATCTGTGCTGGGTTGCAATCGGACCGATTAGCGCGTAAGTCAGAGCCAGATTTACCTTTGCGTATTTTACCTTTTCGCGGTGAGTACTATAAGTTCACTCCGTCAGCGCCTAAATTAGTGAATCACTTGATTTATCCAGTCCCCGACCCTGCGTTTCCATTTCTTGGCGTTCACTTTACTCGCATGATAGGCGGTGGTATAGAGTGCGGGCCTAATGCGGTTTTTGCTTTTGGGCGCGAAGCCTATAAAAAAACAGATTTTAATCTGCGAGACCTTTCGGAATCTTTAACTTGGCCTGGGTTTAGAAAAGTGGCTACAAAATACTTTCGTACTGGGTTAGGAGAGTATCACCGGTCGTTCAGCAAGCAAGCCTTTGTCAAAGCATTGCAAAAGCTGATTCCAGAAATACAAGCACAACATCTTGAACCCGGTGGCGCGGGTGTTCGGGCACAGGCTTGTGATCGCCAAGGTAACTTATTGGATGATTTTTATATCCGTAGAGATGGTAATATTATTCATGTATGCAATGCCCCGTCACCCGCGGCAACTGCATCACTGGCTATAGGTAAGACCATTTCTGACCATGTATTATCACTACTTAACTAACATATTAAGGTTTAAACTCTACATGAAAATTCTTGTAACAGGTGGTTGCGGCTATAAAGGCCATGTTCTTATCCCTAAGTTGCTAGCAAGGGGCTATGAAGTGATTGCCTTTGATCTACAGTGGTTTGGTAATTATCTGGTGCCGCATAAAAACTTATCAGTGGTTAAAGGGGACGTGCGCGAGATTGATAGCATTCCACTTGACGGGGTTGATTGCATTATTCATTTATCATCAATTGCAAATGACCCCTGTGCCGACCTAGATCCACAATTGACATGGGAAGTCAGTGCACTTGCTACCATGCAGTTGGCCGACAAAGCCAAGAGAATGGGTATTAAACGCTTTATCTATGCCTCATCGGGTAGCGTTTACGGTGTTAAAGAAGAATTGCAAGTGACAGAAGAGCTAGAACTTAAACCCATCTCCGAGTACAACAAGACAAAAATGGTGGGTGAGCGCGTTCTACTCAGTTATCAAGATGATATGGTCGTACAAATTGTTAGGCCTGCTACGGTCTGTGGTTATTCATCGCGTATGCGGCTTGATGTTGCGGTCAACTTACTCACCATGCAAGCCTTGTCCAAGGGTAAGATTACGGTTTTTGGTGGCAATCAAGTTCGTCCCAATATCCATATTGACGACATTACAGACCTCTACTTACATCTGATTGACCATCCAGAAATTACCGGCATTTATAATGCAGGATTTGAAAATATTTCGATTATGGACATTGCTAATCTAGTAACCCAATACGTGCCTGTTGAGATTACGGTAATCCCCTCTAATGATCTGCGATCGTACCGCATTAATTCAGATAAGTTACTAGCAACCGGCTTTAAACCTAAGAAAATGGTACACGATGCCATTCGTGAGATTATCGAAAAATATCGTGCCGGCGAACTCAAAGATGAAGATCGCTTTTATAATTTGCGTTGGATGGAGCAAACTGTTTTGGCAAAGAAAGGCTAAAAATGCAATCGACACTGAGCGCTAAAGATTTTTTTCTGATTACTCCAGTCGGCTTCAAACTACCCTCACCACATCGGACTGGTCTGCCGTTGCACAATTGGCTGCAGATATACAACTGTGTTGGTAAGAAGGGCGTCGCGTATTTCTGTGTGGTAATGGCGGCAGTTCGGGCAATGCAACTCACCCAATATCGTGCGTGTTTTTGAGCAGGCTAAGGCTATGAGCGTTAAATCTTATACCATATTGGGCTTTACCGGTGGCAAGTACAAGCAACTTGTTGATGGCCCGATTCACTTTTCGGTGAATGACATGCAGATTGCCGAAGATTTACAGGTTATTGTTGGTCATATGCTAATGCAGTGGTTATATTCCACCCGTTCCCCAACTAATTGAGCAGAATAAAATGGATAGCATAGTTATTATAGGCAGTAACTCGTTCTCTGGCGCCACTTTTGCCGATTTTGCGCTTGCACAGGGCGCCCGTGTTATTGGTGCCAGTCGCTCAGAAGAATTAATGGATGCTTTTTTGGCCTATAAATGGCACGACCATACTAATTTTACATTCTACCCGTTTGATCTCAACAAGCATTTAACAGAGATAACGACTCTTATTCAGGATGTCAAGCCTGCCTACGTGGTTAACTTCGCAGCCCAAAGCATGGTGGCTGAGAGTTGGCTCAATCCGGGTGACTGGTTTATGACCAATGTGGTTTCCACCATTAAATTTCATGACGAACTCAGAAGATATGATTTTCTAAAGCGTTATGTCCATGTTTCAACCCCAGAAGTCTATGGTAGTTGTAC
>Ga0209494_1000287_pt1 | contig 21646 bp, 23 predicted proteins | sample EN1Hudseemescosm_FD_184628 | JGI IMG/M metagenome (GOLD analysis project Ga0209494, IMG submission 184628) | Methane-oxidizing microbial communities from mesocosms in the Hudson Canyon - EN1B Hudson Canyon (SPAdes) (version 2) | ecosystem: Environmental > Aquatic > Marine > Cold seeps | place... | reverse complement strand
TGGGAGATGTTCCCGATGGGGATTTTAGAATTGATATTGGTAAAGCAAGAAAGGCTAGAACGGGTACTGATATTACTATAGTTTCAATGTCATATATGACTATTGAGGCACTACATGCGGCTGAATACCTAGAAACACAGGGGGTCTCTTGTGAGATCATTGATCTTCGTACTATTAAACCTCTGGACTGGGAAACTGTTATGGCATCCGTAACTAAAACAGGCCAATTGTTGGTACTTGATTCGGGTTTTACTACAGGCTCAGTCGCGGGTGAAATTGTTGCGCGAGTAGCGATGGAAAAGTTTAGAGTGCTTAAGTCGGCCCCTGCAAGATTAGCAATGCCGGATGTGCCTGAACCCACTAGTTATGCTTTAACGAAAGGGTTCTATATACGAGCTGCTGATATCGCAGTAAGAGCTTTAAATATGATGGATAAAAACAATAGTACTGTAAAAGCTGATCTACCAGAACCAATGCCTCATGACGTGCCTGGGGATTGGTTTAAAGGGCCTTTTTAGGTAGATAATGTTTAGAAAATTTAAAAATAAATTAACTTTCATAGAGGAATATAGTGCAATTATCTAAAATCACAGAATGCTTACTTCAAATTTATCGCTTACATGCGCCAACTAATCCTGTTTATAAGGTTTTTGACGAGATTGCTCGGGGCGTTGTGCTCTCTAGTTCACTAATGGATGGAGATAAGGCAAATATTGACCTTGATGGATATGGGAAGGTCTTTTTGCCCTACCATAATGATATGATGCTTGAGGTGGGTACCACAGAAAATGCAACTTGTATGGACTCTATGCCTTGGGTGAAACCGTGAAGGAGAATTCGGAGCTAAATAACATTTGTGATATTAGAAAAAAAGCAATCATTGTTGGGGCATCGGCTGATATTGGTGTGGCACTTTGTGACAACTGGGGCAATAGTGGGTGGGAAATTTACGGTACGTATCGAACGATGTCTGCAGATGTTGAACGGATTAAGTCGAAAATATCTCTGATGGTAAATTGTGATTTAGGAAAAAAAAATAGTGTAGATAAGGCCTGTGAGCGATTAAAACAACATGCCCAAGATTGGGATGTATTGGTTTTGTGTCCTGGCTTGCAGGATCCAATTCAACTTTTCCATGATTGTGATTTCGATGAATGGGCAAAATCGATTGAAGTTAATTTTATTAATCAATTAAGGTTCGTACATAACCTACTTTCGAGCAGGAGGCGAGTGGATGGAGAGCCGCCAACAGTGCTTTTTTTTGCTGGAGGTGGAACGAACAATGCTACAGTTAGATATTCTGCTTATACGGCATCAAAGATCGCTTTAATTAAAATGGTTGAATTACTTGCTGCCGAGATCACGGATGTTAAATTCATTATAATTGGCCCTGGCTGGGTGAAAACAAAGATTCATAACTCTACTTTATTGGCACGCGATAAGGCAGGTGATAATTATCAGCGAACGGTAGATAAGTTAAAAAGTAACGAGTGTACTCCAATGGATAAAGTTGTTGAGTGTTGTAATATTCTGATAAGTGGACCTAGCTCATTACTAACTGGAAGAAATTTTAGTGTTGTTTTTGATAAATGGGGTACTGACGAGCTTAATTCTCTTTTGTTGAAGTATCCAGATATGTATAAGCTGCGACGTTACGGGAACGAATTATGAATCTAAAAAATTTAGAAATATTTTGCGAGGAAGTCGTACTATGAATGTAGCATTGAATAAGGATTTCCGAAGAAAGATCGTTGATATGGTTGTGACCGGTAAGGATGGTCATATTCCAAGTGCATTTTCTATTGTAGATATTATTACGGTACTATACCGTGATGTTCTTAGCTATGATGCAAGAAATCCTGAATGGAAAGACCGAGATTATTTTATTTTATCTAAAGGACATGGTTGTTTAGCCCTTTACGTAAATTTACATCATCACGGTTTTATTACCGACCTTGATATGGAATTGTTCTGCAAGAAAGGTGGTATTTTGGGTGAACATCCTGATCGGACAAAGGTTCCAGGAGCGGAGGCATCAACAGGGTCATTGGGGCATGGTCTTAGTTTTGCAGTCGGCATTACCTTGGGCTTAAAAATACAATCGCGAACTAATAGGATGTTTGTTCTTCTTGGTGATGGTGAATGTCATGAGGGCACCGTTTGGGAAGCAGCTAATATTGCTCGAAATCGCAGGCTAGGAAATATATGCGCTATTGTTGATTGGAATGAATCTGCCATGCAATTAATGCCAGAAGATGACATGTTAAAAAAATGGGCTGCTTTCGGATGGAATGTCCATTTGGTTGATGGGCACAATGAAAACGATATAAGAGCGGCTATCAAAACGATTCAATTTAAGGTGGATGGTCTTCCATCTGTCATTATTGCAAAAACGATTAAGGGGAAAGGTGTTCCAATGCTTGAAGGTCATGGAGTTTGGCATCACCGCATTCCAGATCAGCAGGAATATCGACAAATAATTGAGGCTCTGTCATGATAAAATCTACGCGACAACAGTTTGCCGATACAATGCTTAATGTCGGTAAAGAAAATCAGAGTCTTGTGGTTATGGTTGGTGATATTGGTCATGGGATTTTGAAACCATTTGCTGAGGCCTGTCAGGGCCGCTATTATAACGTTGGCATATTGGAGCCAACAATGGTTAGCATGGCGGCTGGGTTGGCGGCTAGTGGCCTCTGCCCAGTAATCCATACTATTGCTCCTTTTCTGATTGAGCGTTCGTTTGAACAAATTAAATTGGATTTTTGTTACCATAAATTACCTGGCAATATTGTGACGGTTGGCAGTGCTTTTGATTATTCTAACCTTGGTTGCACACATCACTGCTATGGTGATTTTGCTCTACTGAAAACATTACAAAGAACCGAAATCTGTTTTCCAGCTAGCCCAGTAGAATTTGATCAACTATTTCGGGCGGCTTATCAAAACGAGCAGTTAACCGTATACAGGATAGCAGGAAAATCGCATGGCATTGACTTTAGCGCTCGGGATATTATTTTTGGCAAGGTAATTCGTGTGGAAGAGGGTAAGGATGTAACGTTAATTGCGACAGGTCCACACCTTAGGACAGTACTTACCGCACGCGATAGGTTAGGCTGCAACGGCATTAATGCCGAGGTTATTTATGTTCATACAATTCGACCGCTAGACGTCGAATTTATACGTGCTAGCGTCGAAAAAACAAGAAAAGTAGTTGTCGTTGAGGAGCATATACGTTCTGGAGGACTCGGGGATGAGATACTTCATGCGACTTACAATATTCCAGAAATGAAGTTTCATTCAGTTTCAATTCCTGATTCTTTCATTACTGGTTATGGGACTTATGAAGAGCTCAGTGTAGCTTGTGGATTAACTCCAGATGCGGTAATAGATGCTGTCAATTTGTGGTTTTCATGATTAAGAGGTAATGAAAAATACTGCTTGATTCAATAATTACTACAAGTTAAAGCTGATCATAAAATTGATGGGCAGTTTTTCGTTTGCGTGGTTAAAATTTTAATTCTGGTGCTGTAGTAGCTGTTGTTGATTGTCAAGTAAACAAAGCCCAATATCTGGCAAAGAAAATTGTGGAAAGAGGCGGCAGAGCAATAGCGGTTTCGGCTGATATCGCCTCTGAAGAGGGTTGCCGCCAAGCAGTGAGAATCACAATCGATGACCTTGGTGGGCTTGATATTTTGGTTAACTGTGCAGCACCAAGTAGAAATAAAGCTATGCTTGGGAAATTAACGGATGTCGACTGGGATATTCATCAGCAAATTGTCTTGAATGCTATCGTTGTTTTGGCTGATGCTGCGAGTGACTATCTAGCGGTCAGCGGCTATGGAGCAATTGTTAATATTTCATCTGTGACAAGTAGTTCAATTGGGTTTGGTCAATGTTCTTGACCTTACCATGTCTCAAAAGCAGGGTCAGGTCTTAACTATCGATGGTGGATTAGGTCTCAACGAGGTGTTTTCCGCTTCTTTTAAAACGCTCAAATCTAGCGGATGAAACTATGGTAAACAAATCTTTTGCAGCTGTTTTGGAAAATCTTGGACAGCCACTAACTATAAAGAATTTGGAATTACCGCCTTTGCTTTTAGGCCAAGTTTTGGTCAAAGTCTTATTCAGTGGTGTCTGCCGCAGTCAAGTTATGGAGATGCGCGGTGGGCGCGGTAATGACCCTTGGCTTCCGCATCTACTAGGGCATGAAGGTTCTGGTATTGTTCTTGCCGTTGGTGAGGGCGTTACCAAGGTAAAGTCAGGTGATGCAGTGATACTGGGTTGGGTTAAGGGTGAGGGCATAGATGCCCTTGGCGCAAAATATATGTGTGGTAAGCAAGTCATTAACTCAGGAGCTGTCACGACATTCAGTAATTATACGGTTGTTTCCGAAAATCGGTTGGTAATAAAACCAACGTCGCTCCCATTTGATACTGCCGTTCTCTTTGGTTGTGCTCTACCCACTGGCGCAGGAATGGTGCTCAATGAGCTTAAGCCCGCACGCAACCAATCAGTGATTGTACTCGGCTTAGGTGGTATTGGTTTGGCAGCTTTGATTTCTCTGAAGGCATTGGGGGTGAGTTCTATTATTGCTATAGATATTTCAGAAGAAAAATTGAAACTAGCTAGACAATTAGGGGCAACATATACCTTTAATTCTATGAACAAAGATTTTCACAGGGATGTATTTGATTTGACTAACGGCGGCGCTGATATGTGCGTAGAGTCTGGCGGTCAGGTAGCTACTATTGAATTGGGTTTTTCATTAATACGTAAAAAGGGTGGTCAATTGTTATTTGCTTCACACCCCTCTGAGGGGGAAATGATTCGTTTGTTACCTCATGACCTAATCAGTGGTAAGAAAATTGCTGGGAGTTGGGGCGGGGCAACACAACCAGATAAGGATGTTATGAGTATGTTTAATTTATTTCAGTCTGCTAAGATTCCCTTAGATATGTTACTGACTAAACGTTATCGGTTAAAAGATATTAACAAAGCATTAAGTGATTTAGAATCAGGTCGAGTGTTTAGGCCATTGATTGTGATGGAGCATCCTGAAGTGGTTGAGTTTTAATAATGTCTAAACTCAGCACAGTTTTTGTCTCAGGCCAATTTAATATCCTGCATCCTGGTCATATGCGTTTATTACGTACTGCTAAGGGATTAGGTGATCATCTTATCGTTGCCGTTATAAGTGATCGTCTTGCGGGTAGGGCGGCTCACCTGCCTGAAAACTTACGTCTGGAGGGTGTGCAAAATCATAGTTTGGTTGATGAGGCTTTTATTGTTGATGAGCCGATTGTTGACATCATTAGCCGACTCCGCCCCGATTTTGTTGTTAAGGGCAAGGAACATGAAGTGCACCATAACCAGGAATTGGCGGCATTAGAGCAATATGGCGGCCGCCTGATATTTAGTTCTGGTGAGAGCTTATTTTCGTCGTTTGATTTGATTCGCAAAGAATTTCAGTATTTTGACTCCCGCTCGATAAGTTTGCCATCTGATTATCTTGCTCGCCACGCTATCGATAAATCCAGACTTATAGCCTTATTAAATAGCTTTTCCAAGTTAAATGTCTGTGTGGTCGGCGATCTTATTATTGATGAGTACATCACCTGCGAGCCTTTAGGTATGTCTCAGGAAGACCCAACAATTGTAGTTTCGCCGGTTGATTCGACACGCTTTGTCGGCGGTGCTGGTATTGTTGCTGGCCATGCTGCAGGTTTGGGCGCGACGATTCAGTTCGTTTCAGTAACAGGCAACGACAAAACAAGGGAATTTGCGCTTGAACAATTGAATGTTTTTGACGTCAATGCCAAGTTACTGATGGACAAAAGTCGCCCCACGACGTTGAAACAACGCTATCGCAGCAAAGGTAAAAGCCTGCTTCGCGTTAGCCACCTGCATCAGGGGGCAATTTCTGCCGGATTGCAAACACAGTTGTTAACGGCGCTAGAACAAGCATTAAATAGTGCCGATTTGCTGGTGTTATCAGATTTTAATTATGGCTGCTTGCCACAACCTTTGGTTGACCGGCTTGTAGCTATAGCAAAAAGTCGTGGTATATTGTTAGCTGCTGACAGCCAGTCATCATCACAAGTGGGCGACATTAGCCGCTTTAAGGGGATGGATCTTATTACCCCTACTGAGCGCGAGGCTCGTATTAGTACGCGTAACCGCGAAGATGGTTTGGTGGTACTGGCAGAACAACTGCGGCAACAATCTGCTGCCCACAATGTTTTGCTTAAATTGGGCGAAGAAGGGCTATTGATTCATGCCTCCAATGACAAAGGCGATCACTGGTTAACCGATCGGGTCGCTGCCTTGAATAGTTCGGCGAAGGATGTTGCTGGTGCAGGTGATTCATTGTTGATTACCAGTGCCATGGCACTAGCCTCTGGTGGTACTATTTGGGAAGCTGCCTGTTTGGGCTCATTGGCTGCGGCCGTGCAAGTGGGTAGGTTGGGAAATACCCCGCTGAGTATCGAAGAATTATTGCGAGAGTTAAGCTAGTGCGTGCGTTGTTGTTGGCAGCGGGTTTGGGGACGCGTTTACGGCCACTCACCGACACCACGCCTAAATGTTTGGTGCCGATTAAAGGGCAGCCATTGTTGGAGATTTGGCTGGAGCGCTTGACTCAGGCGAGTATAGGGCAGTTTTTAATCAACACCCATTATCTGGCAGAGCAGGTTGAGGCTTTTATTGAAACTAGCCCTTATCGTGATCAGGTCAGGTTGGTTTATGAGCGTGATTTGCAGGGCACGGCAGGCACCTTGATTGCCAATCTGGATTTTTTTCAGGGTGAGGATGGCCTGCTGATTCATGCCGACAATTACTGTTTGGCAGATTTTACTGCCTTTCAGCAAGCACACCGCAGTCGCCCGCCAGAATGCCTGATGACCATGATGACCTTTCGCACCGGTGACCCGTCATTGTGTGGCATTGTCGAACTGGATCAGCGCGGCGTAGTGATAGGCTTTCATGAAAAAGTCGCCAACCCACCGGGCAATTTGGCTAATGGGGCAGTGTATATCTTCTCTGCTGAACTATTAAAAAGACTGGGTACAGATTTACATGCCGTCACAGATTTTAGCACCGAAGTACTGAGCCGTTTTGTCGGGCACATTCATACATATGAAACTGAAGAGGTATTTATGGATATCGGTACTCCTTTAGCTTATGCGAGAGCACAAAGATTATAAGGTTTGAGGCATACTCTCTTTTATGGAGATGTATTAAGGCGTTTAATTGTGAGAAAAAAATGAGTTATTTTGATTTACTGGGTTGTGAAAGTGTTTAAGCGTTTATTTGATTTAATGCTTGGGTGTATCTTATGTTTAATCTTTGCAGTACCGATGATTTTAGTTACGGTTGCTGTTCATTTGACATCAAAAGGGAGAACTTTATACTGGTCTGATCGAGTAGGGAAAAACAACAAAATATTTCAAATGCCAAAGTTTCGCACTATGTTGATTGATACACCTATTGTCGCTACGCATTTGTTAGATGATCCAGATGTTTATTTGACCCCGATTGGTGGGTTTTTACGTAAGACTAGCTTAGATGAATTGCCACAACTATTTTCGGTGATAAAGGGTGAAATGAGTTTAGTAGGGCCAAGACCTGCACTATTTAATCAAAATGATTTGATTTTATTACGTGGTAGTATCGGGATTGATAGGCTACTACCAGGGGTTACAGGATGGGCTCAAGTTAATGGGCGTGATGAATTGTCTATCGATGAAAAAGTTGCATTAGATGAGGTGTATATGCAAAAAGCTTCAATTTTGTTTGATATGAGAATTTTGTGGATGACTCTTTTGCGAGTTGTTAATAGAGATGGTGTGACTCATTAGATTATTTTTTAAATGTGATGGTTGCTTGCTATTTTGTAGGTCTGTCATGAGAACTTATGGGATGATTTTTGGATAAACAAATTTTGATATCAGAGATTGCTTTATTTGTATTCGATTTTGATGGAGTACTTACTGATAACATGGTCTATTTGGATCAATCGGGCAACGAGTTGGTAATGTGTAGCCGCAGCGATGGGTTAGCGTTTGATTTTTTTCATAAGCTAAACAAAGATGTATGCATACTTTCTACAGAGACTAACCCTGTAGTTTTAGCTAGAGCTAAAAAACTTAAGGTACCTGTATTACAAGGTGTTCGGGATAAAGATAGTTCATTGAAAAAGCTTATACAAGATAAGGGAATAAAATTTAGTCAAGTTTGTTATGTAGGCAATGATATGAATGATTATATGGCTATGAAGTTGTGTGGGATCAAAGTTTGTCCTGCTGATAGTCATCAAATAATCAAGGACCTTGCGGATGTTGTTTTAAGTTGCAACGGTGGGCATGGCGTAGCTAGGGAATTACTCGAAGAGGTTTTTCAAGTAAATATGTTTGAAGTTTTATATGGTAAGGGATAATTAATGAGTATTGTTATAGTTGCAGAAATTGGTATTAACCATAACGGGGACATGTCGATTTGCAAAGAGTTGATAGACATTGCGGCTGATACAGGTTGTGATGCGGTAAAATTTCAAAAAAGAGATATTGATTTGGTTTATACCCAAGATTTTTTAGACTCCTTCAGAGAAAGTCCGTGGGGAACGACTCAACGCGAACAAAAATCAGGGCTTGAATTTGGTTTAGATGAATATCGGGAAATTGCTCAGTATTGTCAAGAGAAAGGAATAGAGTGGTATGCCTCTGCTTGGGATTTGAATAGTCAGCAGTTTTTGCGACAGTTTGATTGTAAGTTTAATAAAGTCGCTTCGGCAATGATTGTATATGAGGAGTTACTGGAAATGATTGCTGAAGAAGGTAAGCATACCTTTATTTCTACAGGAATGACAAATTATGATGACATTCAAAAAGCAGTTGAGATTTTCAGAAAAGCTAATTGTTCATTTGAATTGATGCATACAGTTTCGACATACCCTATGAAGGATGAGGATGCGAATCTAAATATGATTGAAACGCTCCGAAAAAGATTTCAATGTGATGTTGGTTATAGTGGTCATGAGACGGGTCTAGCTATTTCTTATGCTGCAGCAGCACTTGGGATTACATCGTTGGAAAGACATATCACTCTTAATAGGGCGATGTATGGGTCAGATCAGTCGGCTTCTATCGAGCCTAATGGGTTGAGACAACTTGTGGGTGCGGTACGTAAAATAGAAGTGGCGATGGGTGATGGTGTTAAGAGTTTCTTAGATGCTGAAAAACCAGTTGCAGAAAACCTTCGTCAGCATTTGAACTGGCAATAGTTTTATTTGAAGTGAAAAATAAAATTGTAGCGATTATACCTGCTAGGGGTGGTTCGAAGGGTATTCCTGGGAAAAACCTGACCGTAATTAACGGGAAGCCATTACTGGTATGGTCTATTGATCATGCCTTATCATCCTCTTTGGTAGATGAGGTTTGGGTCACATCAGATTCACAAGAAATTCTTGATTATGCTGCATTAGCAGGTGCAAAAATTATTACTAGACCTAAAGAGATATCGGGGGATAAGGCGAGTTCGGAGTCTGCTTGGATTGATGCGATTATACAAATCCAAGGAATGGGTAATAATATTGGGCTGGTTGTAGCTATGCAGGCAACATCCCCTATTCGCAACGAAAAAGATATAGACAATGCGATTGTTCAATTTAGACAAGAAGGGTTAAATACTCTTTTTAGTGCAAATATATTGGATGATATGAATTATTGGTCTATTAATGATAATAGTGACCTATATTCTGTTAATTACGATTATCAGAACAGAAAAAGAAGGCAGGAACTACAACAAAAATTTTTAGAAAACGGTTCATTTTACATTTTTACTCCAGACGGTATCTTAGCCAACAATAATCGATTGCATGGAAAAATAGGGTGCTATCTTATGCGTAAAAAAACCATGTTTCAAATTGATGAGGTAGAAGATATTGAAATATGTGAAGCTATTTTAAAAGGAGAATGAGAAATAAAATAGGTGTCATGCAGGGCAGTTTTTGCCTAAATATTAAAGGGTGAGTAATATCTATCTGATGCATATATGACAGGACAACATCTTATAGTAGATGGGGAGGACTTGTTGGTAATTAAGGGAATATTTGAATGTTAAGACGGTTAATTCGTGAGATTTATGAACTGATGGATGGTGAAGAGAAAAAAAGATTTCTTCGGTTACAGGTTGTCATAATTTTCACATCAATCATAGAAATCACCTCTATCGCATCACTAGGGTTATTTGTCAAAGTCATCGCTGATAGAAATGTGTTAGTGAGTAATCAGTATCTATACCAATTAAAGTTATGGCTTGGTATTTCTGATGTAGATTTTTTGTTTTATTTGGGCTTTATGGCGATAGTTATATTACTGACAGGATCAGTATTATCTATATTTACTATATGGAAAGTGTCACTGTTTTCTAGCCACTATGGAACGAAACTTGGTAATAAATTATTCACAAATTATATTAATCAACCGTGGTCGTATCATTTAACAACAAATAGTTCAGAGTTAGTGAAAAAGATTTCAGTTGAGTCTATGAGGGTGACTGATAAAATCTTGATACAACTTATGCTCATGAATGCTCGCATTGTTTTAGTTTTTTTAATTACGATTGTTCTTTTGATTTATGAGCCAGTGGTGACAATGGTAGGTTCTTTTATTTTTATGTTGTCGTATTTTTTAATATTTAAGGCGTCCTCTAAAAGGCTACATATCAATGGTAAGATTTTTAGCAATCAATTATCAATAAGATTCCGGTTTTTATCTGAGGCCTTAGGTGGCATTCAAAGTGTCATCACACTTAATAAAAGAAATAAATTTATTAAGGACTTTGAATCGAGCGGTATTCCAATGTATCGTGCGCACGGTACTAATGTTGCTATTTCCATGGTGCCTAAATTCTTTATGGAGTTTGTTATTTTTGGTGGATTTGTAACTTTAGTTATGGCATTGATTTATTTTAATACTAGTGATGTGGCATCAATTCTTCCTAAAATGGCCGTGTTTGGTGTGGTTGCCATTAAGTTTTTACCTGCATTTCAGCAAATATATAATGCACTGGCTCAAATCAAAGGTAACATCGCGGCATGGGATGATATAAAAAAGGATCTTGCGCTGTGTTCATCGCCTAATTCTGCCGATACAATAGAAAGAATGGATTTGGGGGAAGGTATTGATATAAGAAACCTATCATTTAGTTACACAGACAAGTCAAAAGTCATACTTAATGATGTGAGTTTGAGGATAACTACAAACAAATTGATAGGCATCATTGGTCCCTCAGGGTCGGGTAAGACAACATTAGTAAACCTTATTTCTGGTCTGTTGGTTCCTACATCTGGTTCTATAAATATAGGAGGAAAAGTTCTATCTAAACAGAACATTTCAGAATGGTACAATGATATTGGCTATGTGCCACAGGATGTATATTTAGCCGATCGTACTATTATGGAAAATATTGCATTTGGTATAGATAAAAATAATATTAATATTGATAAGGTTAATGTTGCTGTTAATAGAGCTAATTTAGGAAGGTTTATTGATAGCCTACCAAACAAATTGCATACCATGGTAGGTGAGCAAGGCGTCCAAATATCAGGTGGGCAAAAACAAAGAATTGGTATTGCTAGGGCATTGTATGGTGACCCAGAGGTTGTTATTTTTGATGAGGCAACCAGCTCACTAGATGGTATTAGTGAAAAGCAGATTATAGAGACTATTGAAAAATTAAATGCAAAGGTGGTAATACAAGTTGCACATCGGTTAAACACAATTAAAAAGTGTGATGTTATTTTCTTGATCAATCACGGAAGAATTATTGATCAAGGGTGTTATACCGATTTATGTGACAGAAATCCTATGGTACTAAATATGGATAAGTAGATGATGAGCTCAAAGGATGGGAGTATAGCGGTCGATAATCGCCTTAATGTCTAAAGTGTGTTTTAAATTGAATTAAGATGCTTGGATTAGAGACGTAATTCCCCCCTATGCATGGGCTAATAAGGTCGGTAAAAAAACAAAAATGGATTCTGAAAACATAAAAAAGAGATGAGTTATGAAAGATGAGCAAGGGGTAAAGGATTTTTTTTCAGGTTATGCAGAAGATTTCGATTCGATTTATGGGGATGGAAAACCACGTAATCTATTTAATAGAGTTATAGATAAATTATTTAGGCAGTCAATGTATGAGAGATACAAGAGAACTATTGATTTTTTAATCAATAGCGGTGTGGAAACTGTGCTTGATGTCGGCTGTGGTTCTGGTCGGTACTCCTTAGATTTAGCTATGAATGGCATGGCTGTGACCGGGGTTGATTTAGCGCAAGAAATGTTAAATATTGCTCAAAATAATAGCAAAAAAGCGGGTTTTGAAAATAATACCTATATAGCAGGAAGTTATTTTGATGTTCAAATTGACAAAAAACATGATGCTGCCATTTTAATGGGATTATTTGACTATATCAGTAATCCAGAAGAGTTATTTTCTAAGCTAAAGAAAGATACAGACAAGTATATTTTAGCTAGCTTCCCTAAACCAGGTGGCATTTTAGGTTGGCAGAGAAAGATTAGATATAACATGAGAAATTGTCAACTTTTTTACTACTCCAGAGCGTCTCTTGAGGAGTTGATGAGCGTATCCGATATTTCAAATTATGAAATACAAGACAATCATCGTGAGTATTTTTTAATCGCAAAGTTAGGCTAAAAAGTAGTGAAAAAATACGCTGTATTATCTTTGGATGTTGAAGATTGGCATCATCTTGACTATTTTTCCTCAATAGAAATTAATAAGAGTTATTCAATGTTGGATGGTCTGAATAATTTTCTAGAAATAGTCGATGACTACAACATTCAATCAACATTATTTACATTGAGTAATATATTACCTGCAGTTAAGTCCGACTTATCATCTGCCATTAATGCAGGACACGAGATTTCATCACACGGCACGTCTCACAAGAGACCTCTAACAATTTCTAAAGATGCTTTTATTCAAGATATAGCTTATAGCAAGAAAATTATTGAGGATACGTTATCTACAGAAGTTTTAGGCTATAGAGCGCCCTGTTTTAGTATTAATAACGAATTACTTGAGGAGCTAAAAAACACAGGGCACCAATATGATTCAAGCATGATTAATTTCGCATCGCATCCTTTGTATGGCGGCATTGATCCAAAGTACTTTATTAAGAGAATGGATAATGTTTATCAGGATGGGGTATTGACTGAGTTTGAGCTTCCTACAGCTAATCTGTTTAATCGCAAGATCCCAATTTCTGGTGGAGGATATTTAAGAATCTTTCCATGGCAGGTGATGAAAAAATTAATCTCAGATTATTTGGCTGCTAACCAGACCTATTTTTTATATATTCATCCTTTTGAGTTATCAAAAACATCACCCTTATCAGTTGATGGGGCGGGTTACTTGCGTAATTTTAGATTTAAATATGGTCAAAGCAAAACACCTGATAAGTTAAAAAAATTAATTGAATTGTTAAAAGCGAATGATTACGAATTTGTCACGTTTAAATCTTTAATGCAACTTTCAAAACAAAATGTCTAAAATACTTATAGTTTGTAATTATGATTTTACTTTTAATAAGTATATGATTCCACTTGCGAATAAACTAATGGAGCGTGGCTACAAAGTTGGCGTTTTGTGTGATGGAGATCAAATTGATTATGAGAGAGTTGCAGGTGGGGTAATAGATTTCCATTTTATTTCAATCCCCAAAGAAATCTCATTTTCTGGTTTTTTTTCTGCAATTCGAGAAATGAGAGGAATTATAAAAGAAAATCATTATGAAATTGTGAATAGTAACAATAGAAATTCCAGTTTTATAGCACGTGTTGTATTGATGACAATGCCGTTTAGCAATGTTAAGAATGTTTATACAGCAAGAGGTATGTATTTTCATGATTCTCAGCGTTTAATCCCAGGCTTAATTACATACTGGTTAGAGGTATTTCTATTGTTTTTTACTGATTTGCTTATGTCACAAAGTAAAGAAGATGTTGACAGAATGATTAAAAATCCATTGGTCAATACTTCTAAACTTCGGGTGATTCACAATGGCATTAATACGGACCGTTTTTCTGTAAAAAGGATTAAGCCACTTAATATTAAATTATCTGGTACTGTTATTTGTACTGTGGGTAGGATCGCAAAAGAGAAAGGTCTTATGGATTTATTAGAGGCTTTTTCTAAGTTTTTACCGCATGAACCCAATGCTACGTTATTGCTCATTGGCGGAGTGTTACATAAAGAGCAAGACTCAGTGCTTTCTGCAATTATGCAGTATGCAGATCAATTAAATATTAAAGATAATATTTATATCACTGGCTTGGTAGAGAATGTTGAAGATTATTTGTCTCTAGCAGATATTTATATCCATCCATCATATCGAGAAGGTGTTCCGCGTTCAGTTTTAGAAGCCATGTCATTAGAGAAAATAGTTATTGCTAGTAAAATAAGAGGTTCAAATGAGATTATTGACCATGGTGAAAGTGGGATTCTGTATGCCAAGGGGGATGTAAAGGAATTAAGCGAAAAGATGGCAGAAGTATTTCATATGACTCATGATCAAAAAACTACCATGGTAAAGAAGGCAAGAGAAAGAGTTTTGGATAACTATACTGAGACCTCTTATGTAGATAGGCAGTTTGGGTTTATAGATTCGTTAAAATAAGTAAAAAAACTTCTTTTTATACTATCAGCCTTAGTCATATTAGTGCTTTATTTCAATCAAGTCGAAAATAAAATCACTCAAGAGGATGTGAGTTTTATTACCGATAAGTTTTTAAATCTTAAGGTGTATTTATCTCTGCGCCTAGAAAAATTATAAGACCCCATTGTTCATACTCAACTTATAAATAAAATAAATTTGAATTAACTCACAGATAAAATAAATACAATGAATGAAAATTTAATATTGGTATGTGGTGGCGATGGTTATATTGGGTGGCCTCTTTCTTTTAAATTGGCCTTAAACTACCCTGAAAAAAGAGTTGTTATAGCAGATAATTTTTCAAGAAGAAGGCAGGTGGTGGCAGTTGGGTGCGATAGTTTGATTCCAGTTCTTTCATTAAAAGAAAGAATAATTGAATCAAAAAAACTTTTTAATATTGATAATCTGTCTTATATAGATATAGATGTATCTTCAGAGAAAATTACAGATTTCATTGCAGAAAAGAAACCGTCCATAATTTATCATTTGGCACAACAAGCATCTGCACCTTATTCTATGATGGATAGTGAAAAGTCATTATTTACTTTATACAATAATGAGATGGGGAATATGAGGATATTATGGGCAATTCGAAATTTTTGCCCTGATGCACATCTTATTAAATTAGGTTCTTTTGGCGAATATGCAATGGGGGGTATTGATGTTTCTGAAGGAGATTTTAAGCCTGTATATAACGGAGTAATGGCTACATCACCTGTGCCATATCCTAGGCGTGCAGATGATTTTTACCATGCTTCTAAAATCAATGATAGCAACTATATTTCGATTGCCTCAAGACAGTGGGGCTTGAGAATTACAGAAATAATGCAATCAACAATATTTGGATCTTATATTGATGAAACAATTGATTTTAAGAAATTGTATAGTAGGTTTGATTATGATGAATGTTTTGGTACAGTTTTAAATAGATTTATAGTTCAAGCCATATTAGGTGAGCCGTTGACAATTTATGGCACTGGAAATCAAAGAACAGGTTTAATGGCTATGGTTGACTCAGTTAACTCCCTTGTTAATATCTCTGGACATTACTCCATACGTAGTGAACACCGAATTATAAATCATGTAACGGAATTAAGTTTTTCTATTAATGAAATTGCTAATATTGTTGTGGAAACATGTAAAGATCATGGCATTACCGTTTCATTTTCTCAATTAATGCACGACCCTAGGGGCGAACAGGTAGAGACTAAAATGGATTACAAAATAGAAAATAATTACATTAAAGAAAATGTAAATAGAACTCCAATTCGAGACGTTATTTCTAAAACTATTGAAATTCTAATGCCACTAAAAGATAGAATAAATCCAAATGCAATCTTGCCTAGGACACAGTGGTATTAATTGTCTTGTGAAGTCATTAGAAGTTTATAATTTTAACCCTGGGACATTGGCCTCTCCAACTGATAAGTCTATTATGCGAGGGTTGGAATATTTTCAGCATGATGCACACCTTTCGGCATTATCTCAATACCAAGTTGCCAGCGAACAGGCTGAAAAAATAAAATTTAAGATAAATACAATATGGCAGTCCAATTTGGATGTTTCAATTATTCATTCCGCGACTACATTTTCAACATTACTTGCATATGCATTAACAATAGATAGTAATAAGAAGCTTACAATATTAACATCTTCACATGAGCACTTTGGAGGGATCCGGGCGTTTCAAAATTTACCAAATCACTTTTTAATTATTTATCTAAAAGATGAGGATATAGCTAACCAAGACAATTTTTATAATGCAATTGAATTGTATCAGCCAGATATACTGTTTTTGTCACATATACTTTATGATACTGGGTGGGTGCTTGCAGTTAGTCAATTTGGAAAAATTTTAAAAAAACTTTTTCCTGAATCAATATTTATTGTAGATGTAGCACAATCTTTAGGCTTGATTAATCTGCCAGAGGCTACACATGTTGATGTTATGTTTGGGAGTGCTCATAAGTGGCTTATGGGCCCTCAAGGTATTGGTGTCTTATGGACCAGTTCTTTTTTCAAAAGTAGAGTTAAGTCGATTTATCTGTTAATGAATAATCCTGATAATCCCGATGATGGGTTTTCAATTGTCGGAGGCAGGGATTTTAGTTCTTATTCTAGGATGTTGTTTGCATTGGATGAATATCAGAACACTGGAATAAGCATAATTGAACACAAAACAAGAGAGTTATCAGATTATTTTTGGAAATCAATCAATGTTTGTTTTGATAAATTTAATATTAATAGCAGGAGAATGGAAAGTGGTAGTTCGCAACTAAGTTCTTCTCCATTCTTGGTTTTATACTTTCAAGATTATAACCCATACGAACTTTACAAAGAAATGAGTAATGCAAATGTATGTGTTAAGTGCATAATTGATTGTAATGTTTTCGGAAATAAAGTGCACATTCTAAGAATAGGGATCCTGTACTTTGAAACAACCGAGAGAATATTGAAATCAGTAAATATTGTTGAAAATTGCTTGTATAGCTTGCAAAGAAGGGGGGGGGATGATCAGTGAGTTTAAAGAAGTTATAGACATTTGCGAAGAGTATGCAAAAAATAATCCTCTGCCAACCAAAGTAGAGGATGTTGTTACATTAATGATTGATGTTAATCCAATACTTTCAAAAATAAAAGTAACAAAAGAGAATTTACCTTATGGAAGATACTTAATCCATCAAGATAAATATAATGAGTTTAACATTCAAGTCCATGTTTTTTCCCCTCGTTATGAAGGTTATATTCATTGTCATACTACATGGGGAATAATGACAATTATTAAAGGTACAATGTGTGTTACAGACTGGGTCGAGGATGTAAATAGTTTTGAATGTATTCGATCATCATTGGTTAAAAAAGGTGGCTCAGTCTGCTTCTGTCCTCCAGCTCAAGATTGGCACAAGACAGATACATCAACATCTGACTTACAAGCAGTTTCAGTCCATATCTATGGCAAAGGATGGGATATGGATAATGGGATTTATGTGGACAAGTCCTTTTTAAAAGTGGAAGGCTCTAGAGGTGAAATTAAAGATAATAGCCTATTATTTCCTTACATAATTTCTATGGATAATAATTAAAAAAATAGAGGTTGTAAATGAGTGGTTATAGACCAAAAAATAAAGAAGAAGATTTTAGTTATAGACATTATAACGAGATTTTGGCGCATCTAAGGTCTACGCACAAACCATTAACTTTTAAAGATGCTTATTCACTTAAAAATGATATATTGAAGACAGAAAATTATATCTTGCTTAGGCATGATGTTGAAGAGAGTTTATTTCGGGCATTAGATCTTGCAGAAATAGATCATAAAAATGATTTCCGATCCACTTTTTTTATACTTCTAACGGGGAAATATAATTGTTTTAGTGAGCATAATGCAAGAAACATTAGGGAGATAATTAATTATGGTCATGAGATTGGACTGCATTATGATGTGACAAAATTAAATGATTCCTGCAGCCTGGAAGATCAAATTGTCCAGCAGATAAAGATGATAGAGGTTTTTTTTGATATAGATGTTAAATCAATAGCTCCGCACATGCCAATGAGAAATGGGGGGGTGTTAGATATTGATGGTTACATAAATGCATACAATGATATTTTGTTTAGAAAGACACTATATATTACAGATAGCAGTCAGAAATGGAGAAAGGATGCATTTAATAAATTATTAAAACACAAAGGAGGTATTCAGCTCTTGATTCATGATAACACATGGTCTAAAGATTCTCATTCTATTCAGGCAATCTCCATATTGGAGAACATTGAGGAGCTGCAGTACAATATTGATTCATCTTTAAAGTATATAAATCAATATCGTTTCGGAATTGACATGAGGAAGGTTAACGATAAGTGAAAACAATAGGATTCTTTTTAAGAAACAATAATCTTACAGATGTGGATTTTAGTCGACCACAAGAGGGTAACCCCGGTATTGGCGGGAGGGAGTATATGAATAGTTTAATATCGTACTCTATTTCACATTTCTGTATAGATAATTATAAAGTTAATTTGTACTCTCAAGCTAAGGTAAACACGCCGAAAATTCAGTCTTTAACAATTGTAGAAACGCTAGAGGGTGCAATAAGTCGGGCGTCAGATGATAAAGTAGATTATTTTGTTTTGGATGTTTCGATTTCGAATTCAAATGTTTTAAGTTTTATTGATGCGGCTCGTAATTATAAAGTAAAAATCATTGTTAGGCTGGGATTGTTGCCCAACTATCAGATCTTATGTATGTTGGCTGAGAGTGACTGGGTGGTGGCAGTTGTATGTGTTGAAAGAGAAGTGTATGAAGTGATAAAGGATCATGAGGTTTCATCGAAATCATTGATTATGCAAAATCCTATTGCGATTGATTCTTACGTGCAAGGGCCTGTTCCGATTTTCGATCGTGATCTTTCAGTTGTTTATATGGGGAGTCTCGTTCCACAAAAAGGGTTTCAAAGATTGGCAAGAGTATGGGGTGATGTTTTAGACAAAGTTCCAAATGCCAAATTAATAGTCCTTGGATCAGGGACACTTTATGGTCGAGACAATAAATTAGGACGCTGGGGTGTAGCTTCAGAATCTTTTGAAGAAGTTATTAGACCACACCTTTCAGATAAAGAAGGAAATTTGGATAAGTCAGTGTGTTTCTTAGGAAACTTAGGGAAAGAGAAAAATATTTATTTATCTAAAGCAACAGTTGGCATTGCTAACCCGACTGGAACAACTGAGACTTTTTGTTTAGCAGCTATAGAGATTCAAGCAAACTATACACCTGTTATTGCTGGAAAGATTGGTGGATTGTTCGATACGGTCAGCGATCAGTATACTGGATATTTAATTGATAGTGATGAAGAGTTGAAAGACAAAATTATCTTTCTACTAAAGAATAAACAAAAAGCCTATCAAATGGGGATCAATGGAAGAGAGTACGTTGAGCATAGATACCATTTTAAGAAAGTCGCTCATAGATGGGCAAGTTTATTTGATTCTTTAAATAACGGCGTTGTTTCTCCAAAAGATGATTATTATAAATATGGAAGATCAATTTATTCCAAATTATCAACATATAATCGCCTTTTTAAAAAAACTATAGGGTTTTGGAAGTATTGGCCATCTACAATGGCTATTTATTATTTTGTCTCTAAATTTGTTATGACACCATTAAGAAAATTAAAAAAGGTATTTGTCAGGTGAATTTAAAATATTCTATTTGTATGTGCAATTACAACATGGAAGATACTATTGAAAGATCGCTTTTAAGCATTCTAGATCAGGTCAATGAGCAGTTTGAAATTTTATTGGTTGATGATGGTTCAACAGATAGCAGTGTAAAGATTGTTAAAAAATTACAAGCTAATTACAATAATTTAAGATTAATTAGACTCAGGCGCGATAAAAAAAGAAAACTAGGGTTTACGAGAAATATAGCAATTGAAAGTTCGAAAGGTAAGGTCGTCTTACTTCATTTGGATTGTGACGATGTATTTGGTCCATTTTTGCAAGATTTTGTTCTAATTTTTGAGAAAATAGAGCAAGCGGTAGGTAAGCACATTTTGTTATCTGGTCAGCATATTAATATCGCTGATAGAGATTTTTTGCTTTCATATGGTCCTTATAAAAATATATATCGTGGTGAAGATCGCGATCTTTGGTCGAGGTTGGCAAAAATAGACAGCTATATACCTTTTGATCACATAGATTTTGTGGAACGTATTCCCAAAAAACTGAAGAAAAAAATCCTTAAAGCCATTTATGACACATTTGATCAGATGATCAACGATTTCAGGTTTGGTACATCGTTAAGAAGATACTATTATTTAGAATTTAAAAAAATTGGGTTTTTTAGTCTAAAATTATCATTTCTTAGAATGATTATGATCTTTCCCGCCTGGGTGGTTTCCTTGTGTTGTGAAAAATTATCCACTAAGGATTCTTTGGAGGGGTTTGGAGAATTTGCAGAGTACAGAGAGAATAAGCGTGGTACATATAGGGATTTAATGAAAAGATATAATGGTGATTTTGATGTGTCATTCTTAAGTGTTGAATCTAAAAATATATTTAAGTGTTAAGCGAAAAGATGGCAGAAGTATTTTATATGACCCATGATCAAAAAATCACTATGAAAAAAAGGCAAGAGAGGGAGTTTTGAATCAATACGCTGAGTCTTTTTATGTGGAGAGGGCGGTTGAGACTATAGGTTGGTTAATATAAGTGAAAAAACTAATTGTTATCATACCAGTCTTAGCCATATTAGTGCTTTATTTCAATCAAGTCGATAATAAAATTACCCAAGAGGATGTGAGTTTTATTACAGATAAGTTTTTAAATCTTAAACGGGATGATCCGTATAAAAAGTCTTATCAGAAACAATTACAGTTAATTAGTTTAATACAGCATTCTGTTTTTGTTGTCGCGCGCCCTATGGTAGGGATCGAAAAGGGGAAGCCTAGAGAACCAAAAGATTTGTATCTTAAACAATCAGGATTATGCTTTGACAGAAGTAGAGTGATTGAGAAAATACTTCGTTACTACGGTTTTAAAACCAGACATATAGCCCTGTATTCAACAAAAGATACACGTTCAGTACTTAAGTCGCTAGTAATGCCAGGTATTGCTTCTCATGCCTTCACAGAGGTATCAACGACGAAAGGGTGGTTGGTCGTGGACTCTAATTCAGAATGGCTTTCTTTAGATAAGCACAATAATCCAATATCAGTAGAAGAAATCCATAACAATAAAGAGCGTGTTATAAATAAATTGAAAAATGAATTACCTTCATTTGTTTATGAAGATGATTTTTTGATTATTTATGGTTTGTATTCTAGGCATGGAATGTACTATCCCCCATATAATAATATCCCTGATATAAATTATTCCGAATTTTTGGATAATTTCATTTGATAGCAG
>Ga0209494_1000285_pt1 | contig 21727 bp, 18 predicted proteins | sample EN1Hudseemescosm_FD_184628 | JGI IMG/M metagenome (GOLD analysis project Ga0209494, IMG submission 184628) | Methane-oxidizing microbial communities from mesocosms in the Hudson Canyon - EN1B Hudson Canyon (SPAdes) (version 2) | ecosystem: Environmental > Aquatic > Marine > Cold seeps | place... | reverse complement strand
ATTAAGCAGAGCCTCGGGCAGATAACCCATGCGTTGGTAGTAAAGAATACTAGTTGGGTTTTTACGTTTAGATAGCTTGCTCTTGTCAACGTTACGAAGTAATGGCAGATGACAGAAGACTGGCGTGTCCCAACCAAAATATTGGTAAAGTAAAATATGCTTGGGGGCTGAATTAATCCACTCTTCACCACGAATCACATGGCTGATCTCCATCAGATGGTCATCCACTACGTTCGCTAGGTGGTAGGTAGGCATGCCATCGGCCTTCAACAATATCTGAAGATCAATTTGAGTCCAGTCAATACTGATTTCACCGCGTAACATATCATTAAAGGTGCACTGCCCTTCTCTGGGCACCCGCATTCGTACCACGTGTGATTCACCTTGTGCTGCCCGAGAAGCTGCCTCAGCTTGATCTATGTGCATACAATGACCGTCATAGCCCAGCTGTTGTTTGTTTTCCATTTGTGTTGCACGTAATTCATCAAGACGCTCTGAGGTACAGAAGCACCTGAACGCATGGCCACTCTCTAGAAGCTGGTCAGCATGTTTGCGATAGATTTCTGAGCGTTCGCTTTGACGATATGGGCCCTTCGGGCCGCCATTATCAGGGCCCTCATCCCATTCCAAACCTAGCCAGTGCAGAGCATCTAAAATCGCTTTTTCTGATTCAGGCGTAGACCGCGCTTGATCGGTATCTTCAATGCGCAGTAAAAACTCACCGCCCTGACTGCGAGCAAAGGCCATATTAAATAGCGCGACATAGGCTGTACCAACATGGGGATCACCTGTAGGCGATGGAGCTATACGTGTACGAACCGTCATGCAATTTTCCAAATCTTTATTAATTTATATGAAAGCTGTGTTTTGCTTACTAGTGAAGCATTTTAAATCACAAACTACCAATTGTCCCGACGAGATCGCAGAGCAATGAATACGTCTTTATCCGAACCATCAACACGCCCAACAGATTCACGAACAACCTGATTACTTAAACGAAAGAAGGTATTCAATTTTCTTTCATCACCTATTGTTGTGGTCAAAGGCGCCACAGCTGGGTCTGCCTCCATGGCTTTAATCAGCCAAGCTTGTGCATCTTTATTGTCTGCCTCTAAGCTCAGAGTGAAACGCAGATTATTTTCCAGATACTCATGACCTGGATAGACGGTCACACCATCATCCAACGTGTGAAACTGATCGGCAATGGTGTGATACATAACTTCCACATCACCACCATTACCACAGTTACCCACACCCGCATTAAAAAGTGTATCTCCGGTAAACACAGCCTTTGCTTGGCCATCTTCTATCACAAGGAAACACAGGTGAGCAAAAGTGTGTCCCGGCGTATTAAGTACCTTGAGTTGAGAGCCTGCCTCAATATCAATTATCTCTCCAGCAGACAACATTCTGGTTAAGCCTGGTATTTTGCCATGTCCATTCTCATGAGCCCAAACATCGCAGCCATGCTCGCTAATAAGCGCCTCATTCCCTTGGGTATGATCCCAGTGTTCATGGGTATTTATAATGGTTGTTAGCCGCAGCTTATTATCAGACAGAACACTGTTCACTATTTCCGCTTCCCAAGGGTCAATAACAATGGCAGCGCCATCATTAAGCTCAATTAAATAAGTGAAGTTACGCAAAAAACTCTGAGTGTATAACTGGTGAATCTTCATCAATAACCCTTAGTGGATATTTTGTTATCAGAAGGGGATCATCATACCTGATGCAACAAAATTCAAGTCATTCATTCTCGGACATCCATATAAACAGATTTGGGTCTTACCGGTCAGTCTTTTAGCAGAGTCCAACAAAAAGGGCTGCACATGCAGCCCTTTTAGAGTTACCTCACCCCTTCATGAAAAATCGGGGTTTGTTGGGTCATAAAACACCTTAGAATTATAGACATCAGGATTCACACAGGTGGCAGTAGCATCAAATGCTGCCTGTACCTCTGCACCCGTAGCCTGAAAGCCTTCAGTGCCAGCCTTCATAGTCTCGAAACTCTCATGGAAATTACCCCAAAAGTAATCAACACCTTCGGTTTCAGTTTCAGGACGGGCAGGATAAATACCATAGGCATAAAAGCTTGTAGATTCAGGATCCAAACCATCTAACCAGGCATTGTAGAGTTCTATACTTGCCTCAAGATCCTCAAAGCCCTTACCTTCATTAAATGAGCAAGCAATATATGCAGAGGCAAACTCTCCTGACTCAGGCGTGGGTCCAAAACTATCTGGCGCGCGATAAAATTGAAAGTCCCAGCCGTATTTACTGGGTACATCGCAAGCCATCACACTTTGGTACTTCGTTGACCACGCTTGGGCTTCTTCGTTTTCTGCCCACTGCGCCCATACAGCATCTGCTGCCTCTTTAGATGGCCAGCTCACTTCCCACCAACCGTTAGGGAACTGATTTTGATCGCTTGCCGGTGCATAGCCCCAAGCACCTAAAAGGTCAGGAGCTAATCCTCCTGCTCTCCACTCAGTAACCATTGCATCCACGGTAGCTGGACTAAAGTCAGGGCCCGCTGTACAAGGAATAAACTCATTATAAAAAACCTCTCCAACAACATCCCAAGTCATTTCTTGCTCAGCCAGGGGAACAACTGCCGTCTCTTCTTTATTTCCTGAGCATGCGGTAACAAACAAACATGTAAGCCCTAGTGTTAAAATTTTGTTCATGGTAGTCCCTCTCTAAAATTCGTATTCTCATAAAATTTATAATGATGGTAGTTCTACTCCAACCAAAACTATTTTTCATCGTCTAATTAAAGATAGCACAAATATTAGAACTATCCACTTATGCATGTACTGGAAGGTTAAACCTTAGTCGAACTAACTACTTTAGACTTAGGATGCACGGCGAGAAGCCCGCATAAGACCATTAGCAATGCTCCACAGGCAACCATCGTAAAATCCAAACTAAAGTCGATGGCAAAGCCCATAATGGCATCGGCAATGGGCACCAACCCGAGCGACATAAGCATCAACACGCTCATTACTCTGCCTAATAGTTTCTCCGGCGTAATCTTTTGAAGCCACGTAGTGAAGTGCACATAGAAAAATGCCTCAAACACTCCGGAAATAAAAAATAGTACCATCGCCCACCAATAGGCATCGTAGAAGATAATTAACGCCAACGTTGAGCCACTGAATACGTAGGACCAAAACATATAAGGTATTAATTTTTTGTCGTCAGGCGCTGCGAGATAGGCGCTACCAATAGCGCCAATAAAAGCGCCCAAACCAAAAGCGGCTGTCACTAAACCATATACATAAGCGCCTTCTAAGAAGCGCTCCTTGGCCCATACTGGAATACCTACAAACACCATAGGCATAAAAAAGAAATGGATAACAGCCATGCCAACAAAACCAAGGCGAACAGCGGGAATAGACGATACCCAGCGAATAGCAATCTTGATCTCAGCATACATTGAGGTCTTGACTACATTAGCGGAGGATTCTTCCAGCGATCTTACTCTGACGAATAAGAGGGACAAAAACGAAAGTGCAAATGTTGCTCCATCTACAAGAAATGCTCTAGCCAGGCCTTCCCGATCAAGCTCATAATTACTCACTACACCATTATCTAACTCACTGTGATGGCTGATAGATGAAACTTCACCGGCAATAATAAGGGCAGCTAGCATAGGCCCAACAGTCATTCCTAAGTGAAGTGTTGTTTGCAAAACAGCATTACCCGCCTGAAGCTCATCACGAGAAACCAAGCTTGGTAAAATCGAAATACTAGCCGGATAAAAAAATGCGTCCGCGACACCAAAAGCAAAGGCCATTAGAAACACTGAAGTGATATCAGCTGTATCTTGACTAATCATATACGCCAAATAAACAACTAAAATCATTCTTAACCCATTAGACACCAGCATGACAAGTCGCGGGCTTGTCCGGTCTACTAGCGCCCCTCCGGCAAGCATGAGCGCAGCTCTGGGTATTCCTTGCACGGCAAACACTAAACCAGTTAATGCCGCGCTGTTAGTCATTTGCAAAATCAACCAAGGAAAAGCGATCAAACTAATTTGATCGCCAATGACTGATATGGTCTCACCCAACCAAAACAACGAAAAATTACGCTTTTTAAATAGGCTGAACATAGGCTAACGCAGATTAGAAGATAGGAGCGATTTTATCGAATAAGCCTAACTCAGTACACAGATTATTTGTTACGAGATACCAGAGATCTCTTCACACCAATACCCCGATAATCGGAGTATTGGTGTGAAGAATTATTAGTCTGCAGAGCTAGCCGTAGTGAACGCGTTAGGCACCGCAGTGAAACTTTTACCATCACTATATACAATCGTTTGAGGCTGATTAGTAAAGTTATACACCACGTATGTCCTGGTACCATTCTTATCAAACGCCAAAGCGGCAGGATTGTTGGATGTTAGTTCGCCAGTGCCTGTTTTCAAATGACCGAGCGCACTATATGTATGTATCCAATGGTAGGTATGAGCTTTTGACTCTCCAGCCTCTGCTCCATAACTTGAGCCTACGGTGTTGTAGTCTGCAATTGCTGCATCCGCATCAGTCATGGCCCACAGATTCCACCAAAGATCGCGCCACTGGTCATCAATCAATCCAGAGGGTTTCCCATTACTCGATTCAGTCAAACCAAGAGCAACGTAATCAGCCATATAGTCTGAATATTGGCTGACATGGAAAATTAATGGGCTAGATGGAAGTCCTTGAATACCTAAAATATGAGCATAAGCCCCGCTAAACCATGTAGCAAAGTCAGCGCCACTAGCCCAAATAATTGACGTAGTAATCTTGTTGTACCCTGAAGGAAAATTATCGTGGTCACCGCCCCTATTCTTGTAACCATCAATATTATTCCAATATTGCCAATAAGCTGCTGCTGTTGAAGCGTGTAGATACATTCCTTTTTCAATTAGCGCATCATTACCAGTAATCAAACCATATAAGACAATCGCGCCATAGGCATTGGCCGCCTCAGAAGTGGACTCATTGTTGTTACCTTGAAGAGCATCAGCCTTTCCGTCCGCCCATGAAAATCCATTCGCCGGATCAAAATTACGTAAGTATGGGAACATGTCATCGTCCTTGCTACCTGCATAATCGCGAATCAACAACTCAATCATAGGTCCAAATTGATCATCACCACACCAAGACGCATCAACTCGACACACTTCAGCTGCAGCTCTCACAAAGTAACCATAGTGGAAGTGATGGTCAGCCAAGCGCTGATGGGATCCATAAGCCTCCTCTAAGCCTAATAATGTATCCCACTCCTGGTCATAGACAAAATAACGAAAAACATCTAGTTCTCCATCAGTCTCAGCAGTAAACCAATCTGATAGTTGAGCCTTTAACCAATTTATAACCTGTGTTGCCTCACTCTGCATTCCAATCGAGTCAGCAATAGCCGCCAACTCGGCAGCTTTACCATATGCCTTCCCTGACCAGTATGTATCAGTGCTATTAATCCAGGAGTCTTCTCCCTGATCAATAAAGTCAGTCACTAGACCCTCCAGAACACCCTGATCATAGGTGTTTGCTATTGAGGGCATTGTTGGTAGCACACCGACATATGGAATCTCATAACTAAACTCGTTTAGTTGAGCAAACTTGATAATCCCACGGGCACTGCGAATCTTATAATCGGAGGTCAGTTGAGAAGAGTGCTTCCAATGCAAAGGATGCAAGCCAGCAATAGTTTCAATACTAGCTCCCTGCTCATCGAAATAAGAGTGGCTCACTGTCACCATGTTAGTTGAGCGATCTACTGCATAATCAATATCTACTGATGCCACAACATCCCGAGCATTGGCAGCAAAGAAGCTAGACATGGCGTCACTAGGCTCGCCACTTAACACTGGCAAATAACTCAGGGTGAACTCATTAGCTGCATTGCTAATGGTAATTTCATTGCTTGCAACGTTTGAAAAGGTCGTATTACCTTCACCTGTCACCAAAAACGAATTTCTCACTCCCGCAACATCCGTCCACACACCTAAGTGATCTCCTGTTTGATAGAACGTCCCTTTTTCTCCGCTATCTGATGCCTTAGTCCGGAGAAGAGCGTCTCCCTCATAAATTTTAAAATAAGCGTAGGGAGACCCATGAACGAATGTTGCATCCATCACCGCTGTGTCACCGGACTTCCACTGCACAGTTACAGAGCCATCACTGTGATCTTTCAAATAAGCATTTAAGTTGCTATGTGCGGAATTTGCGATAGCAATCCCATCAAAAACCTCATCAAATGGGACTGGCCCGTCGTATCGAGGAAAATTTCCTATAACCTTGTATCCACCTGGAATGCCCATAACACGAGCGCCTTTATTGCTCACTCGGACGCGTATGGGATCAGGTGTTAGATACGCTGGGTCATTTGCATCACCAATTGTCATTTCGCCTAAGAAAGGAATTGATCCCCACCATTTGTGTGTTGGAACAGGCCTGGTTAGCGCTTCACCAGTCAACTGTGGATGGAGTGGCGTAGGCGTACCCGTAGGTATTCTTGTCGATGCATTACACGCAGCAATGGCAGGCTCCACCAATCCTGCATTATAAATCCAGTTACCATAATCAACTGCACAACGATAACTTGCAGGATTTATAACATTTGAAACGTTACCAGCTCCATATTCCAACAAAGTGTAATCAACCGGTCCGTTAGGGCCACCGCCCGATGGATCTGTGGGGGGCGTTGCGCCATCACTAATGCCTGTAAAGCGAACATTATCTATTTGATACACAAGGCCAGCGCCAGTTTGAAATGCCGGGAAAAATACCATAGGCGCCGTTATACCTGAGAGATTAAGTGCGCCACTTGCTGTCAAAGAAGACACCGTAAAATTGACTGACTCCCACTCCCCTGTCGCATTAATACCTGGTATAGGTAACTCACCAGAATTAGCACTGCCACTCTCTACTTTAACTAGAAAACCGCCAGACAGATTTGCGGCACCATCATCTATAATCTTAATATCAAAAGACAGGCTACCCTCTGCATAATCACTCAGATCAACGGCCGCTGTTGGACCGACGACCAATCCTGCATGACCCGCATCTGGCAGATAGGTTACCTGAAGAACGTCGCCATGAGTCTCATCTCCTACAACTTCCCAGTCAACACTGGCACAGGTTTCAGTTCCTGCTGCCTCATCTGTACAATCACCGTAGCCATTTTTTTCATCAAAAAAGGATAATAAAGAGCTCCCTCCCCAGATATCATCAACTAACCCGCCGTCAAGAATCATCACATCCAAACTGCCGGGTTCGCCTCCTGTATCAGCTTCAATAACCGTGACAATACGGTCAACACTGGCAGAATTACCCCCAGCATCAGTCGCCGTATAGGTCAGAGTGTACTCTCCAACCTCGGTTTCTACTGTCCCACTAACAGACACATCTAAGGCTCCGTCAACCGAATCAGTTGCTGTAGCACCTAGATCTGAATATACCGTTCCTTGCTCAATAGTTATGCTAGCTTCACCATTTAAGGTAATGACTGGTGGAATAGTATCCTGAACCTGAACTGTGCGTGCTGCTGAAGAAGAATTACCAGCTTGGTCAGAGGCTGAGTAGGTGATGGTGTAAGTACCTGCAACTGCACCATCAACGCTACCTGAGACCTCTACAGACACATCCCCATCGACATTATCTGTTGCTGTTGCACCCGCATCCGAATAGGTAGTGCCTTGCTCATGATTCACGTTAGCATCACCTGAAATTGTAATCACCGGCGGTGTAGTGTCAGCGGGCGGGCCCACTGGAGTTGAAGAAGAGCCTCCCCCTCCACCACAGCCTTGCAAACTGATAATTAAAACTAAAGCGCTAACAACATGTTTAAACATTTAAAGACCCTTGGAGTAGTTGGAATGATATTTTAATAAACGCACGATAGAGGGTAACCCTATGTATTATCACTTATTGCGACGGTAAGGGCTTTTTAGGCGACCAAAAGGAAATTGCTAGGCGCTCTATGCAGATTTGAGTGGATTATCAAGCTCTGATACCATTTTAGCCACACTAGAAACTAAACAAGAGGATTACTAATGAAACGAATAGCCCTATTACTCACCCTGTTAATTTCAACTTTTCATTTTAGTGTTTTTGCACAAGATATGACCTTAAGCAAAGATTCTTTCGAAGGAAATTTCGTAATTGATTCCACTTTTACCAGAGATGGAGGCAAGACTTTTGAGGTCTCGGCATCTGGCGATGCAGGCCCTTATGGTCGGGTCTACTTATCATATGTATTTACTGACAAACAAAATCTAGGTACAGCAGGCGAGTTTACGGGGTTTGCTTGGACACAAAATGGTGAAAATGTCGTCACCGCTACTCTTCAAGGCGCCTATGTAAAACAAGGTAAAGTCTTCAAAATGTACACCTTTGATCCTACAAGCAGTGGTAAGCTCAATTTTGCTACGGGTATCGTTGATTTTGTTGCCAAAACTATGAAATTTAAAGTGAGTGAAGTTGACACCAGCTTATAGATAAAGCGCCTTCTCGGTATAGTAGTTAAGCAAAGAGACCTCTATAGATCGTAGTTTTTGGGACGATTTTCGGCTCTGTAACAGCCGGTCCTAATTCGAAAATGGTGGGCCGTGCGCGACTCGAACGCGCGACCAATTGGTTAAAAGCCAATGGTATTTAGTATATAAATCAATGATTTATAGGCTTTTAATGTCGGAATTTTGCTGTTTGTAGCTTATATTAATCAATTACTTAGACGTTTAATGTCGGAACAAAACTACCTCGATCTAGTGGCAATATTTACCTCTAAAATTACAGAGCAGGCATTAAGGTCTCCAAATGCGCCTCAATCTCCTCTGCAGTCGTTCTTGCAGCATCATCTGCCACTACTCCATTAATGAGCGTATCACCCTGTAAACCGAACAGGTAACGCAGAATAAGCAGTCCATCTGTGAGTGCGTCAATATCACCATTTCCATCGATGTCTGCAAGATCACCAAGAATCTCTATACGAGATTCAATATCCACTGATTCAGTATAGACAGCATCGGAGGCAATAGTTCCTACTACCAATGCACTTCCATCTAATCCAAACATTCCTCTCAACAAAAGAAGACCATCTGTCAGAGCGTCATAGTCTTCATTACCATCTATATCAATAGAACCTGAAGGTATGCTTCCTGCTAAGAATTCGTCTAATGCAGTCACACCATCGTTGTCCTGATCACTTGCAGCATCGGAGGCATCATTGGGGTCTAAGCCGTAACGAGTTTCCCAAGCATCGGGCATCCCATCAGAGTCGCTATCTGCAGAGTAAAGAGCATTATTAGGGAAAGCATCAGAATTATCGCCCGTGCCATCACTGTCACTATCGACTGTCTCAGTTGCATCATTAGGGAAAGCATCAGCATTATCTCCAACGCCATCGGCATCTGAATCTGAACTCTCTGTCGAATCTAATGGAAATGAATCTTCCGTATCAACAACACAGTCACAGTCATCATCGATTTCTATATTATCTCCAATACCATCACCATCAGTGTCACTCCACTCGCTGCTGTCAAGCGGATACGCATCAAGACTGTCAGATATGCCATCATCATCATCATCCGGGTCGGCATTATTACCAATTCCATCAGAATCAGTATCAGTAGTCTCAGAGGCATCAAGCGGAAAAATATCGCGCCAATCATCATGTGAATCATTATCATCATTTGGATCACGATTGTTCCCAATTCCGTCCCCGTCCGTATCGACTGTTTCGTTAGCATCGAGAGGAAATTCATCCACTGCGTCATTCACACCATCGCCATCTGCATCAATATCAGCATTATCTCCAATACCATCACTATCATTATCTGAAGTTTCGGAGGAATCCAAAGGAAACTCATCAGCACAGTCTGGGACACTATCACCATCACTATCCGTCGAGTCGTCAGTGTCACTCGCAAATGCGCAATATTTTCCTGACACGCTATTACCGCCCCAGTCAATAATTGATCCCTGGCCAAACTTAATCGAATAGTTTTTTTCTCCGTTCATGACGCTCGTGATAATTAAGTTCTTACCTGAGATATCCGCTAAAGCTGTGCCACCCCGACCATCCCAGCCATCGCTATTCTGTGGGAGACGGTTTAATGAGATTGAAAAACCTTGTTCATTACTGTAGTCACTTTCATATACTGTTATTTTTCCCTTACCTAGAGTGATGTTCTCTGAAAACACCAAAGTAATTTGATCTTTAATGCCTTCTGACGTCGAGACATTATTGGTGACGGTGACAGATTCAATTGATGGCGTTGTGATATCATCAACATCCATAACGGGCTCGAAGACTACTCCACCTTGAAAATAAGACTTACCGTCTCTTATAAAAGTACCTCGATTTTGTATCAACGTTCCTTTGTGTAATTCCTGATACCGGTGGCATCGAGTCGGATTCTGGTGCTCATCCAGGCAATTGAAATCATTTTTTTCCGAAAGTCTAAGTAGATACTTTCCCGCCTTATCTGAACTCCCACTGTAATCAGTTAAACGGTTTCTATCATCTGTAATATTCTCCTCCGTAAGCCACTTTGTAATATAAATCCTATTCCATATAGGGTAGGTGTCAATTGGTCCATAAGCGCTTCCGTGCATCATCGAATATTCAAACCAAGGCTCAATTGAGTCACTATCATGGCCTCCATGGCCATATAAATGAGTTAGTTCGTGAACCATCGTTTTTGTGCGACTCGATGTGTAGGTCTGCAAATCGACAAATGCGCATTGGTCGCCATAATCCTGAGATATGTGAATATTCTCTAATTCCTGTCCCTCTGAATCGACAAGTCCAAATCCGCGGCATCCTCCAGCCCATGCGCCAGCGTATTCGTCATATTGGACGCTGGTGCTCCACAAATAAATTATTTTTTTATACTTTTCATGATTGGCCGGCAATCGCACATCTTTCATCATTGCATTTGCAAGCCCGTCAGCTTCTGGCTCAGCTGAGAGAACATAATCATCCATGCCTCTTGATTCAATCCCACCGTCAAATATTTCATATGAGTGGGTCTCTAGGCTGAGAGCTCCAAGGGCGGCAACCACTCTTTGTGCTTCTGTGTTAAAGCTGTTGATACTAGGAATAGCAGTTCCACCACCATATCCCTTCATAACAAAGGCAATATCAGCGTTAAAGGTATGCTCAGGTAAAGGAAGATAGCCGTCACAATCATAAGTTGGATAAATCAGCGTCTTGTCACGTCCCCTTGCCCGATAGAGCCAGGCCTCATCACCTGGCCAACCAGAGGTTTCGCAGTACGTAATCCGTTTCAGTTTCAAACCTGTGCCGAAAGCCTCCTCATGGATCTCGGGACGACTACCCTCGAAATGATAATAGGCTGCCTCATTATAGGTGAATGCTAGTTGACCAATGCTCGTGACATTTTTTGGAATGATAATACTGTTGAAATCGTTTGAATAAAAAGCTGCTCTCCCGATAGTTGTAACACTTTCAGGAATGGTCACACTGGTTAAATTATTATGAGCGAAGATTGAGTCCGGCAGCACTACCCAACCATCCGGTATGACAACACTTGTTAAATTGTTATACGAAAAAACACCGTACTGCCCAATGTCGGTAACACTGTCGGGAATAGTTACATGAGTTAATTTATTGCCTTGGAAGGCTCCAGAACCAATGCTGACAACAGTGTCAGGAATAACTATCTCAGTTATCATATTATTATTGAAAGCACCCCAACCGATGGAAGTCAGACCATCTGGTAACTGGATTGTTTGAATAGCGTTGTCTGCAAATGCCTCCCAGCCAATCTCTGTAACGGTACTGGGAATGGATACATTAATAACTCCGCTATTTTTAAAGGATGAATTACCTATTTTAGTAACTGGATAACCATCGACCTCATCGGGTATATTTACATCAGCTGGACAACTATTCACCCGACCAGTAATTGTGGCGGTGCTCTCATCGAGTGAATATGCCCACAATCCGTCATCAAGCGCCTGGGTAACTGATGTTAAGCAAGATGTGATAAAAAAAAGTGCAAGGTAGCACCACAAAAAACAAAATCTGTCTGACCAAACCGTTTGATGGATCGTTTTAACAAATACCTTTGATCGGGAACTGCTCATAAAAACCTTTCCTTAACGTTGATCGAATAACCGGATAGTTGGCCTTTAGTCAATGACGGTTGGGGTTAAGTCACTAAAGCAATCTTCAATACTTTGTTATAACAAAAGTTTTTATGCTTATTAGCATAAATTATAAAGAAAGGAATAGGTGTAATTCTGACAGGAATACCTTAAAAACATGACATTGCAGAACTCAAGAAAGAGATTGAAGAATTAAAAAAGAAAATAAATCAATCTAAGACCTTTAAGTAGTTGCCGTTTCGGGAGGGCCACCTCAATCTATCCCTGATTTGACTGAATGGGCTATTCGGCTATGATTAGGTAATCAATAAAGGGAGTTACTCATGAAACGATTACTTCTACTTATAGCATCTTTACCTCCCTCCATTTCGATCGCGCAAAGTTCAGGTATACCTTACATGGGGGAGGCTTTTTCGCTTAGAGGGCTGATTGTGCTGTTCTTGTTTGTGGCTTTGGTAGTTCTATTAGACTGGATTAAAAGCTCCTTAAGGTTAGAAAAGTGTAGCCAATGTAATAAGTCCAAGGGCTTCTCTAAAGAAAGTGTTTTACTGAGTGGTGAGCAAAAGAGTTATCTCCAAGAGAAATATCCGCATCGCTTTAAGGAAATAGGGCTGAGTTCATTAAATTTCTCAGATTTCGATGTAGTGGAGACTCACATTTTATGTTCTGGTTGTGGCTATGAGGTTGAAACGAAACTAAAAAAAGCTAGAAGCAACAGGACATAAATCAAAGCGTATGTTGGACATCTATGACAAGTCAATTGCGCGCGTAAATACGCCAGAATAGCTATTTAATGTCGGACTTAATGTCGGATTTAGGTGATAGGTTAGTGGGTGCTATTGTTGAAATGCTATAAATAATGGTGGGCCGTGCGCGACTCGAACGCGCGACCAATTGGTTAAAAGCCAACTGCTCTACCAACTGAGCTAACGGCCCTCAGAGGAGGTGCGTATCATACTGATGGGAAGTTAAAATTCAAGCACTATTTTTGTACCTAGTGGGATCAGGAATACCTGCCTGATTAAAACCTTCAATGCGCAACCGACAGCTATCACATTTCCCACAAGCTAACCCCTCTAAACTAGCCTGATAGCATGAAACTGTTTGGCTATAATCGACTCCTAAAGCGGCGCCAGCACTGATTATCTCACCCTTGGTCATGTCGATAAGTGGCGCTTGAATAGATAGCTTACTCCCCTCAACACCTGCCCGCGTAGCAAGGTTAGCCATTGCTTCGAAACTAGAAATATATTCAGGGCGACAATCCGGATATCCCGAGTAATCGACAGCATTAACGCCAAGAAAGATAGTATCTGCCTCAAGAACTTCAGCCCAACCAAGCGCGATAGATAAAAAGACAGTATTTCGTGCAGGAACATAGGTAACAGGAATACCAGCAGTCTCTTGTTCAGGAACGTCTATTGTAGTGTCAGTCAGGGCAGATCCGCCAATGGTTCCCAGGTCAAGCCTAACAATTTTGTGCTCTTGAACTTTCATTAGCTCAGATACACGCATAGCGGCCTCTAACTCCGACCGATGGCGCTGTCCATAATCAAAGCTTAAGGTGTAACATCGATAACCTTGTTGTAAAGCCAGCGCTAGAACAGTAGACGAATCTAATCCACCGGATACTAAAACAACGGCTTTATCAGACATAGATAGAAAACCTTACTGGAAATTTGTATCGAGGAAGCTACGTGCTTTGCTAGCCACCCCACCAGAACTTTTGGCCGCAGCTTCAAGCAGACTTTTCGCTCGCCCAATCTCACCTAATTGAAAATAAATCTTACCTAGCTTAAACCTAGAATCCATGACCTTAGGATGATTTTTATGTTCTTCCGTTATGGTCGTAAAAGCTTGACGAGCTAATTCAGTTTCACCCTGCAAAAGGTAGATTTCACCCAACCAATAATGGGCATTTGCAGTAAATGGACTATTAGGGTACTTTTCCAAATGCGTATTCAGAGACATAATTGCCGCTTCTATATCTCGATCCTTGAGTAGCTTGTTGGAAGCTGCTTCATAATCTTGTTTTACCGCCGCTTCATAGTCATCCAACTTTAAAGTATCAGAGACTGCGAAATCTGAAGACTCTTGAGGTACTACAGACGAACTTTCTTCGCCAGTTGGGGAGTTTAAGCTTTGCTCTGGGGAAGAATCTGGAACAACATTGCCTGCAGGAAGATCACCATTCAGAATTCCTAAACGGCGATCAATGTCTAAATAGTCATCGAGTTGCCGCTGTTTAACTTGCTGAAGCTCATAGGATAGTTCTTCAACCATACCTCTTAGCATTCTGACTTCTTCCCGAAGGTCTTGCATGATATCGAAACGATCTGACGCACGCTTAGCCGCAGCAGACATTACTGGACGATCAATTACATCATCGACTGGGAAAGTTGATGCTTCCGCATCAACAACGGGCGTTAAGTCCTGGGATACAGCAATCATGGGTATGCTGAACGCAAGTATACACAGACCTTTATTAAACTTAATCACAAGCTAAGAACCTATACAAAACCACCAGATGATGAGGCCAGAGCAAAGAAGCTCTGGCGACAGATATAACGCTTCAATCTAAACTAAGTTACTTAAGCTCAACTCGGCGGTTCATGCTCCATGCCGCAGCATTACTACCAAACGATGCTGCTCTCTCTTCACCGTAGCTAACAACCTCAATCATACTCCCAGCAACGCCTTGAAGAACCATGAACTCTTTAACTGCATTAGCACGTCGCTCACCAAGTGCCATGTTGTACTCACGCGTTCCGCGCTCATCAGCATGCCCTTCTAAACGAATCGTCGTTGGGTAGTCCATCATGAACTGTGCGTGCTCAACAAGGGCAGCGCGGGTCTCATCACTGAGGATAGCCTTGTCGAATTCGAAATAAAATACAGTTGCTGCAGTATTAGTTGGCTCTTCAATCTCTTCAACCATTACTGGCGCAGCTTCAGCTTCCGCCTCTACAGATGCTGTCTGCACTGTCGTGTCTTCAATCGTGGAAGTTGTTTCATCAACAGGTGCTGAGCTACAACCCGCAAGCAATACCGACAGACAAAAAACCGGCAAGCCAAGTTTAGTTAGAGAAATATTCATGTAAAGCTCCTTTTAAAATATGTTGTTCATTAAATTGCATAACCTAATTCTACCTCAAAAATGGTGACCAAGCAGGTTCTCTTACGTCACCAGACTTCGCCGGCAAGGAATACTTAATGCCCGCATCAAGAGAAACCGCGGACAACACTCCTCTATCACCCTGTTTCGTAGCGTATATCAACATAGCCCCATTAGGGGCCACCGTGGGAGACTCATCAAGTCTAGTCTCCGTCAATTCTACCATCCGTCGTGTCTTTAAATCGAGGGTCGCTATATGGAAAACATCCGATTCTCGATGAACAACCACTAAGGTGCGTCCGTCTGGCGCCAGACTGGGCCTAGCATTGTAATTACCTCTGAATGTTATTCTTTGCACTGCCTTAGATGCAACCGTTAATTTATAAATTTGCGGAGTTCCCCCTCTATCTGAGGTAAACAATAAACTTTTTCCATCGGGCTCCCACGTCGGCTCAGTATCAATGGCGAAATGACGAGTCAATCTCGACAATTTATTAGACATCAGATCTAAGATATAAATCTCAGGATTTCCATCTTTTGACAAAACCATAGCGAGTTTTTTACCGTCTGGCGACCAAGCGGGGGCACCGTTAAGGCCACGAAAGTTAGTCAACTGTTTGCGAGCAGCAGTCACAAGGCTCTGCCGCCATATTGCGGGCCGCCCGGTCTCAAAAGAAACATAGGCTAACTCATCACCTGATGGCGCCCACGCTGGAGACATGATTGGCTCTGATGATTCCAACATTAATTTTTCTCTGGCGCCATCTGAATCCGATACATTTAATTTATAGACGAAATTACCATCTACCTGATCAGCTGTTACATAAGCAAGGCGAGTACTAAAAGCTCCTCGAATGCCTGTAATTTCTTCATATACCTTATCGCTAGCCATATGGGCTAAATCTCTTAACTGATCTTCTGTGCCCCTAACACTATGCTTAAACACCGTATTTTGGGCATTGACATTAAGTAGGCTAAAACTCAGTTCAATAAGATCATCACCCTTTGTGACAGCACCAACAAGCAGATACTCACTCCCCAGCAATCGCCAATCTCGGAAATAAACATCATCAGCATCAGAAGGGAAAGAGAGCATATTATTTCTTGGTACAACCTTAAATAAACCACTTCGCTCAAGGTCTGACTCAACAATTGAGCTAATATCCTCAGAGAGCTGTGCTCCCGCCATAACCATTGGAGGAATAGCTACAATCGTGGGTCTATCGTTACCTTGAGTGACTCTAATCACAAGTTCGCCCCATGCAGTGGCAGGCGCAATAGCCAATATACTCGACAGTAAAAATATTTTGACAGAGTGATTTAAAAACATACTTTTGTGTAGCATCGGATCTCCATTGATTACAACCTAAGGTCTTGAGGGCTAAATAAAACATCTACTTGGCGAAACTTCTTTTCAAACAAACTTGGCGACATCTTTTGTAACTCAATAAATTGATCCGCTTTGAATGCAGCCTGTTCGACGGATCGGTCAAATGCTGAATCCCCACTAGACTTAAGTACTGTGACGCCTACCACGCGACCCGTAGGCACTAGCTGCAATCGAATCATCGTTTCCATACCTCTTCGCGCACTAGGAGGTCGATTCCAATTTTCGGAAAGTCGTTGCTGAATGAGCTGTCGATAGCTATTTGCCTCGCGCTCATCTTGCTGGGCACTTAATAAACTCTTCTCTTCAGCAATAGCGTCAGCAAATTCCTGCTCCTTTTGCTGTCTTTGCAATTCAGCTAGTCGCTCCCTCTCTGCTTGTTCTCTTTGTTCTCTTTGTTCTTCTCGTTCTTTTGCCAGACGCTCTTTTTCTTTTCTATCAATCTCTGCTTGTCGTTGCCTGTTCTTAAGAGCATCCGCTTTTTTCTTCTCAGCCGCTCGTCTTCGTTGACTGTCTCGTTTTCTTTGGGCGGCGTTTGCGTCAGCGTTTTTCTTTTGCTTTATTACCTTTTGCTTAGGTGCTAGTTCAACCAGTTTTGCATCTATAAATCGAGGCTGAATCACTATTCTCTCTGGTTCAGCTTTCCACCCTCCATACATAGCAGCAATAATTAGCCCATGTATGGTCAAGCTAAACGTAATACCTAATGCGTAGCTAATAGAAACTTTCATGCTACTGAGGCGGCGGCTCTGTCACCAAACCTACAGATGTGGCACCGGACCTTTGTAACTCGCTCATAAGGTTCACAACCACGCCATAATCCACTGAGGCATCCCCCCAAACCAAAATAGGTGTTTTAGGTTCCTGGCGAATAATCTTGCTAACTCTATCTTTAATTAAATTCAGCGGCCTAGATTGGCTAATTCCCTTGTCATCAATCCAGTATGTACCATCACTTTTAATTGAAACAATAAAGGGTTCTTGATCTTCGCTATCCATGGGGCTTGAGTTAGCTTGCGGCAATTCAACTTTAACGCCTTGCATCAACAAAGGGGCGGTGATCATGAATATAACCATCAACACTAGAGTCACATCAATGTAAGGAACCACATTGATTTCGGCTACTAATTTGCGTTTTTGCTTTTTTCTATTCAATCTATCAAACTCCGGGAGCTAAATTATCGAGAGTAAACCTGTCTATGTAGGATACTAGAGAACTCGTCCGAGAAAGTTTCATAACTTGCATTTATTGCCTCAACTTTAGCCGCATAACGGTTGTAAGCGATAACGGCAGGAATGGCCGCAAAAAGCCCCATTGCTGTTGGTATCAGCGCCTCGGAAATCCCCGGAGCCACCGCTGCTAAGGTTGCCTGCTGCATCATACCCAAGCCTCTTACCGTGACCATAATTCCCCATACAGTGCCAAACAGGCCAATATAAGGACTCACTGATGCCACATTCGCAAGAAACGGAAGATTAGTCCCCAACTTTTCATCCTCGCGGGACAGCGCCACACGCATTGCTCGATCAGCACCTTCCATTACAGCGTCTGGATCGGTTTTGTCAGACTGGGTTAAGCGGTTAAACTCTCTAAAGCCTGCTCTAAACACATTTTCAATACCATTACTAACACCCGACTCTTTCGCCTTATCCGTTAGCTCCTGATAGAACTGAGCCAGATCCACTCCCGACCAAAATGTATCCTCAAACTCTCGGAAACTAGTCTGCGCATGATTAAGAAAAATACCCCTCTGAACAATCATGATCCAAGACATGACTGACGCGATAAGCAAGATCCCCATCACCGCCTGAACCAGAACACCTGCATTTAGAATTAACGCTAAAATCGACAAATTTTCTTCATTCACTGCTCTAAACTCCACTTTCAGCCTAAAAGGCCCTTTAGTTTTTGATACATTGGCGCCGGCATTGCCGCTGGTTTCTTAGTTACGGCATCTAAACAGGCCACTTTTATCTCACCCTCAACCAGTAAGCTGTCACCTCGATAAATGGCTTGGCTCATTAAAAATGTTACCCTACCAGCTTTTATCAATTTCGCTGACACCTTAAGCTCATCATCAAGTAGTGCAGGACTATGATATTTAATACGCAGTTCGTGCACCACTAACTGTAAGCCATCAAACAGTGCTGGTTTCCCGTAACCTAGGGTTCGCATTAACTCCGTCCGAGCACGCTCCATAAATTTCAAATAATTGGCATAGTAGACAATCCCACCCGCATCCGTATCTTCAATATAGACACGCATCGGCCAACAAAATTCAGTCATCCATGATATCCATCTGCTGTTGAATACGTTTGGGGCTTTTTAAGCCAAAATGTTCATATGCCATGCGGGTCGCCATGCGTCCTCGAGAGGTTCTCATTAAATAGCCCTGCTGGATCAGGTAAGGCTCAAGCACATCCTCAATGGTGCCTCTTTCCTCGCTCAATGCAGCCGCCAAGCTATCCACACCGACTGGGCCTCCATCAAATTTTTCCATCAGGGTTAATAACAGGCGTCTATCAAGATGATCAAAGCCGCTCTGGTCTACATTAAGCATATTTAAGGCTGCATCAGCAGTCTCTTTAGTGATCGAACCGTTGCTCTTAACTTCAGCATAATCGCGGACCCGTCTTAGGAGCCTATTAGCGATTCTTGGCGTTCCTCTTGCTCGACAGGCAATTTCTTGGGCGCCCTGTTCATCAATATTGACGTCAATGATATTTGCCGCTCGCTTCACTATGCTGGCTAGATCTTCGATCGAGTAAAACTCTAGTCGCTGAACGATTCCGAATCGATCTCTCAAAGGAGATGTTAGTAACCCTGCTCGAGTTGTTGCGCCAACGAGCGTAAACGGGGGCAAGTCTAACTTTATGGATCGTGCCGCAGGTCCCTCTCCGATAACAATATCTAACTGATAATCTTCCAATGCGGGATACAGGATTTCTTCTACAACAGGACTAAGGCGATGGATCTCATCAATGAACAAGACATCCCCTGACTCCAGATTAGTGAGCAATGCGGCAAGATCACCTGCCTTCTCTAACACAGGTCCAGAAGTTGTTTTGAGATCAACCTTCATTTCATGGGCAATAATATGAGCTAAAGTAGTTTTACCAAGCCCCGGAGGACCAAAAACCAGCGTATGATCTAGAGGTTCCGTTCGTCTGCGAGCTGCCTCAATAAAAATCTCAAGCTGCTCCTTAACCGCTGGCTGACCTACATACTCCTCTAAAGTAACCGGGCGCAGTGCTCGATCATAGCGCTCCTCAGAAGCAGAGATGTCGGGAGAAATTAAGCGATCTGGTTCTATCATTGGGCAGCATCTCAATTTTGGCTATAAGCATACATTGCTAGTAGAAAAGTTTCACTATAAGCAGCAGTTAAAGACTTAGTATTTGAAACACTTTCAGTGCTACTTAGCCACCATGGACTTTAGGGCACGCCTAATCAATTGCTCAGAGGTAATAATTTCATTATCTTCGACCCGGCTAATCATCTTAGCGGCATCTTGAGGCTTATAGCCTAGAGCTATGAGCGCACTCTCAGCTTCTTGCTGAATGTCTGGCTGTTTCTCAACATTTGTCCTGCTCTCACTAGAACTCGAATCAATATCATCGAGTCTATCCCTCATCTCAATAACTAATCTCTCTGCGGTTTTCTTGCCTACTCCTGGGAGTTTAACCAAAGTTGCAACATCATTAGTTTGGACTGCGTGGGCAAAATCGCTCGCTGACATACCTGAAAGTATGCCTAATGCCATTTTTGGTCCTACGCCATTCACTTTGATTAAGCTCCGAAATAGCGCTCGCTCCTGTAGTGAGGAGAATCCAAATAACAATTGGGCATCGTCGCGAACAACAAAATGGGTATGAATAGTGCAACTTTCGCCTACTTCTGGAAGATCAAAAAAAGTACCCAGAGAGACCAAAATCTCGTAACCAACACCCTGAACGTCAACAAGAACATCAGGCGCTAGCTTTGAAACGATTACCCCTTTAATTTGTCCGATCATATTTAACTAGTCTCTTAAAATAAGCTGTTGGATTTCTATTTATGCCTGCCCCTAGCATATCCTTTGGCTGCATTGCCTAAAGCCTCTTGAGTATGCTTACTATGAGCATGACAAATAGCGACTGCAAGAGCATCCGCAGCATCTTCGGAGGGCGACTGCGGCAGTTTCAATAGCTGCATAATCATCATCTGCACTTGCTTCTTATCCGCAGCTCCTGTGCCTACAACGGCCTGCTTAACACTTCTCGCCGAATACTCACCAACATCGAGACCAGCATTAACACCCGCTACAATAGCAGCTCCTCTTGCTTGACCCAGCTTTAACGCTGCGCGGGGATCTTTAGCAAAGAATACTTCTTCAATACCCATTTGCTCAGGCTTATATTGTTCGATGATTTCGCTGATACCATCAAATATTATTTTTAATCTGTCTGGCAGAGATTTTTCAGGAAGCCTAATGATACCGCTGGAGACATAGGCAATTCTACTCCCAGCAACATCAATCACACCATAACCGGTGCGTCTTGACCCTGGATCAATCCCTAAAATTCTAATCATCATTACCTTCAATTAAAACCATGAGCAGAGTGTTGCAATCCCATCAGTTGGAGTCAACTAATAAAAAGCCCCCTGAATATGATTCAGAGGGCTTTCGGTGTTACTTTAATTCAAACTGAAGCGACTAATCTTCAGATTTTTTAGCAGGCTTCGCTTTAGCCTTCGCTTTAGGAGCAGCTTTTGCCTTCGCTTTAGGGGCAGCTTTTGCCTTCGCTTTAGGAGCAGCTTTTGCCTTCGCTTTAGGAGCAGCTTTTGCCTTCGCTTTAGGAGCAGCTTTTGCCTTAGCTTTAGGAGCAGACTGTTCTTCCGCAGGAGCTTCCTCAGCAGGAGCTTCCTCAGCAGGAGCTTCCTCAGCAGGAGCTTCTTCCGCAGGAGCTTCTTCCGCAGGAGCTTCTTCCGCAGGAGCTTCTTCCGCAGGGGCTTCCTCAGCAGGGGCTTCCTCAGCAGGGGCTTCCTCAGCAGGGGCTTCCTCAGCAGGGGCTTCCTCAGCAGGGGCTTCCTCAGCAGGGGCTTCCTCAGCA
>Ga0209494_1000282_pt1 | contig 22113 bp, 21 predicted proteins | sample EN1Hudseemescosm_FD_184628 | JGI IMG/M metagenome (GOLD analysis project Ga0209494, IMG submission 184628) | Methane-oxidizing microbial communities from mesocosms in the Hudson Canyon - EN1B Hudson Canyon (SPAdes) (version 2) | ecosystem: Environmental > Aquatic > Marine > Cold seeps | place... | reverse complement strand
GTGGGTGCCGTGCTTCTCGTCGACCTTTCATGCCCCGGGTGCGGGGCTGCGGATGCTCCGCGGCGGCGACCGTGATCGCCTCCCGACGGATGGATCGCGGCCGTTCCGTGCGGTTGGAGGCTGGAACTGCCAGCCACACCGGTCTGATCCGGGCCTCCAACCAGGATTCGGTCGGCCTGGTGGAGGGCTTGTACGTGGTGGCGGACGGAATGGGGGGCCACCGCGGAGGCGAGGTGGCTTCCGCTGAGGCGGTGGCTGCCATGCTGAGCGTGTTCGACCGACGCGATCGGGCGGGCCTTGTGTCTGCGGTCCGGTCGGCCAACCGGACCATCCTCGAGATGACGGTCACGAGGCCGGACCTCTCGGGAATGGGAACGACCCTGTGCGCCCTCGCCGTCGCCAACTCCGCTTCGGGCGACGAGGTCCTCGCCGTCGCCAACATCGGAGACAGTCGGGTGTACCGCTTCGCGGCCGGTGAGCTGGTCCAGGTGAGCGACGACCACAGCCTGGTGGCGGACCTGATGCGGGCCGGGGAACTCACAGCGGAGGAGGCGGCCCGACACCCGCAGCGCAACATCCTCACCCGAGCCCTGGGCATCGAAGCCGATCCGGTGATCGACAGCTGGGAACTCGAGCCGGCGCTGGGTGACCGGTACCTGTTGTGCAGCGACGGACTGTTCAACGAGCTGGACGACGGAAGGCTGGCCGAAGTGCTGGCTGCCGGATCTGTACAGGAGACGGCGGACCGGCTGGTCGACGAGGCCGTCGAGAACGGTGGCCATGACAACGTCACGGTCCTGGTTCTCGAGGTCGTGGCCGGACCGGAGGCCCGCGAAGACCGTCGATCGGCGGTTCCGGCCGCCCGATCGGAGTGGTCGACCCCCACCCTGGGAGAGGCCGACCAAGGTCGGGTCGCGTTCGGGACAGCACTGGCCATGGCTGTCTGCGTGCTGGCGACCGTCGTCCTGGTGGTTGGCCTGTACGCCCGCCAGGGATGGTTCATCGGATCCGATGATGGTGACGTGGCTGTCTTCCGTGGCCGTCCGTCCGGCCTCCTCTGGTTCGATCCGACCTTCGTGGAGGGTGGAGACCTACGGCTGGCCGGCCTGGACGGGCCGATCCGTATCGCCGTGTACGAGACGATCGTCGTCGGGTCGCTCGACGAGGCCAGGCGCCTGATCGAAGGCTTCCGGGCAGGGTTGGAAGCCGCTCCCACCGATCAGGCCTGACCGACAGCCCGGAGAATCCGGCTGGCGGTAGAATCCAGCGCCGTGCCAGCGCCGGGACCCACAGTCTTCAACGACCGTTACGAACTGCATCGCCAGATCGCGCGCGGCGGCATGGCCGACGTCTACCTGGCGCGGGACCTGCTTCTTGATCGCCCGGTCGCCGTGAAGGTCCTGTTCGACGAATTCTCCGGTGACCCCAGCTTCGTGGAGCGCTTCCGGCGAGAGGCCCAGGCGGCGGCGAACCTGAACCACCCGAACATCGTGAGCGTCTACGACTGGGGCGAGGAACAGGGCACCTACTTCATCGTCATGGAGTACGTCGAGGGCCGGAGCCTCGCCGAGATGCTGCGATCCGAGGGGAGCATCCATCCAGACCGGGCCGCCGACATCGCCGCCGACATCGCCGCGGCACTGGCCTTTGCCCATCGCAGTGGCCTCGTGCACAGGGACGTGAAGCCCGGCAACGTGCTGGTGGCTCCTAACGGACAGGTGAAGGTGGCCGACTTCGGCATCGCCACGGCCCTGGTGGGTACCAGGAACGACCTCACCCAGTCGGGTTCTGTCATGGGTACCGCCACCTACTTCTCGCCTGAGCAGGCGCAGGGACGTCCGGTGGATCCCCGCAGCGACCTGTACTCGCTGGGCATCGTGCTCTACGAGATGCTCCTCGGTCGGCCCCCGTTCACGGGCGAGACGCCGGTGGCCATCGCCTACCGCCACGTTCAGGACAGTCCCATGTCGTTGAGAACGGCAGGCGCTGCGGTGGCGGATTCGTTGGAGGCCATAACCCTCAAACTGCTGGCGAAGAACCCGGTGAACCGGTATCCCACCGCCGAGGACCTGAGGGGTGACCTTCGGCGCTACCGGGAGGGGGCGCACGACCTTCGGGTGGGTGCTCCGGCTCCCCTTCCGCAGACCAGCCCGGCGTCGGCCATGCCCGCGCCGCTCAAGGACTTCGGCAGCGGTAGCCGCCACCGGCGCGATGACGGCCTCCGTCGGACGGCGCTGTTCACAGTCGTGCTGGCAGGGCTGCTCGTCACCTTTGGTTACCTGGTGTTGGAGTTCTTCGACACTCTGGGAGTCAGCGGCGACGATCCCGCTCCGGTCGGGATCACGCTCGTCGAGGTGCCCACCCTGATTGGGCGACCGTTGGACCAGGCCCGCGACACGCTGCGAGACGCCCACCTCAGCGTGCAGATGGACTACGAGGTGAACTTGGACTACCCGGAGAACACCGTCTTTCGCCAGGAGCCTGTGGCAGGTACGAAGATCGAGCCGGCGGAGACGGTCCGGCTGTGGGTCAGCCGTGGAACGGGTCCGATGGTGCTCCTCGACGTGTTGGGCGACCTCGCCACCGATGCGGCCCGCGACCTCGAGGCAATGGGGCTCAAGGTCGAGACCGTCGGACAGGAGCACCCGGTCGTTCCGGGCGGCGAGGTCATCGACCAGTCGCCGGATCCGGGCTTCGAGATCGCGCCGGGAGCGAGGGTGATCCTGTTCGTGTCGACGGGACCGGCTGTCGAGGAGGTCCCGGACCTGAGCAACCGTCCGGTGCTGGACGCCATGAACATTGTCTCCAGGTTGGGTTGGCAGGCCAGCACGACCGAGGAGCGCAGCCGGACGGTGCCGATCGGCCAGGTCGTGCGGACCGAGCCGCCCGCCCACAGCGAGCTGGCGCCTGGAGGCACCATCCAGATCGTGGTCTCGTCCGGGCTGCCGCTGGTCATGGTTCCGTCGGTCGAATCCATGATGGAGGAGGCCGCCGTGATCGCCCTGGAATCGGTGGACCTGGAGGTGAATGTCCGTTATGAGCCGCTTCCCGCGTTCAGCCCCAACGACGGGCGGGTCATCAGCCAGAGCCCGCTCCCGGATGCCGAGGTGGACTTCGGAACGATGGTGACCATCGTCATCGGGCAGGCTGACGACGGATCGGACAATGGCAACCCGGTCGGGGACGCACCCGGCTCTACGGACTGAGTGGAACCGGGGCGGTTCAGCCCACGCGTGCCAGGAAGTTGGCCAGCAGGTCGTGGCCTCCGGTCGTCAGGATCGATTCTGGGTGGAACTGCACGCCCTCGACGTCGAGCTCCCGGTGGCGTAGTCCCATGACCAGCCCATCCTCGCTGGTCGCCGTGATCTCCAGCTCGTCGGGTACGGACTGGCGATCGACGATCAGCGAGTGGTAGCGGGTGGCCTCCAGGGGATTGGGAAGGCCGGCGAACACCCCGGTGCCCTCGTGGTGGATCCATGAGGTCTTGCCGTGCATGACCTCCGGCGCCCGCACGACGTCGCCTCCCCAGGTGCTTCCGATGGCCTGGTGGCCGAGGCACACGCCCAGCACCGGTATGCGGCCGGCCGCCCACCGGATGGCAGCGGTCGAGACGCCGGCATCCTCTGGTCGCCCCGGGCCCGGGCTGATGAGCAGCGCATCGGGTTTGAGAGCGGCTATGGCGGCCAGGTCCACGGCGTCATGGCGGTGGACCATCGGCTCTGCACCCAGTTCCCCCAGGTACTGGACGAGGTTGTAGACGAACGAGTCGTAGTTGTCTATGACGAGTACCCGGGCGCCCACGCGCAGCACGCTAGCCACTGGTACACACAGCGCTGCCGGGGAATTGGTTCCGACCACCCGGGTCGGTCGCCGGTTGCCCTATCCTCCGGGCATGTCGAGTAGCGAGAACGTCGAACCACAGGACGCGCCGTCGCGGCCCGGTCCGGCCAAGCGCAAGGTCCAGGGTGGTCGGGTCACCCCGAAGGGCACCCGGGCAGGAGCGCGCCCGGACTCTTCGATGTCGGCGGGCCACGAGCCTTCTCCGACCTGGCTTGCAGTACTCATGTTTGGCTTTCTCGGCTTGGGCATTCTGATCATCTTCTTCAACTACGTGGGTTGGATGCCGGGCGGGACGAGCAACGGCATCCTGCTGCTCGGCCTGGGGTCGATCCTGGGCGGGATCATCACCGCCACGCAGTACCACTGAACCAGGGCTCGTTCGCCGGTACACCGGGTCGAACAACACCGATGTGATTCACCCACAGAGTTGTCCACAGGCTGTGGATGAAGCCGGTTGGTCGCCTACAGGTCCTCGGTCTGCTGGAGTTCCATGTCGTCCATGCAGTGACGGGGAGGATCGGGTGCCTCCTCGGTGGCCACTGTCATCCGGACCTCGGTGCCGCACAGGCTGCAGCGGTACTGCAGTTTCACCTTGCGTAGGTCGCCGGCCGGCGGCGGTTCGGGTATAGGCGTGGCCAGTGCTCTGAGCACCGCGATGCCCATGCGGAGCATGAACAGGGCCACCCCGATGGCGAAGGCGATCTTGAGGACCATCACCCGGCCAGCCTACGGCCGGGTACCGGGTCGGACGGGCGGACCAGAACCGCTTCGGGGACCGCCGGTAGTGTCCGGCCCGCATGCCGTCCGAACGCCGGGCGGGTCGACCGGGAGGAACCCACATGGAGCCGACGACTGCGACCGACCTTGCCCTGCTGATCCTGCGGTGCGTCATCGGGTTGACCATGGCCGCCCACGGCTGGAACAAGTTCACTGGGGGCGGGAAGATCCCCGGGACCGGTCGGTGGTTCGACAGCATCGGCATGCGACCGGGTCGCCTGAACGCATACCTGGCAGCTTCCAGCGAGGTGGGGGCGGGCCTGTTGCTGGCCGTCGGGCTGCTCTCGTCGTTTGCAGCGGCGGGGATCATCGGCGTCATGACGGTGGCCTGGTGGACCACGCACCGCTCCAACGGCTTCATGATCCTGAAGGAGGGCTGGGAGTACGTCTTCGTGCTGGCCGCCATGTCCCTGGTGACGGCGATCCTGGGTCCCGGCTCCTGGTCGGTGGATGACGCCATGGGCATCGCCGGCGACCTCGACGGCATGACCGGGCTGTGGATCGCGCTGCTGGTGGGTGTAGGCGGTGGTGTCGCCCAGATGCTCACCTTCTACCGGCCATCCAGCGTGGCGCGGGGCGACTGATCGAACCGACGAATCGTGCCAGATCACCTCAGGGGCCCGCTGGACGAAGACCTGGACCTTCGGGCATTGGAGGAATGGCTGGTCGACCGCCTCTCTGACGACGGGGTCGGGGCCGTGCGATTGGCGGCACCGGTCCGACCCGAGGGTGGCTACTCGGGAGAGACGCTGATCCTGCCTGCCGTAGTCGAAAAGGATGGCCGGGAGGTGGAGGAGCGCTTTGTCGTGAGGCGTGAGCCTCCGGAGGCGGCCATCTACCCGGCGCAGTCGCCGACCACCACCGTCGAGGTGGAGCTGCAGTGGCGGGTGTTGCGGGGACTGGAGGACCACTCTGAGGTGCCCGTGGCCCCTTCCGTCGGCTTCGAGCCGGACGGGAAGGTCCTGGGCGGACCGTTCTTCGTGACCGGCTTCGTAGCTGGCGACATACCGCGGGAGGATCCGGCGTACGTGGCCGAGGGCTTCTATGCGGAGGCCACGCCTGAGCGCAGGCGGGCCATGAACGAGGCGGCGGCGCAAACCATCGCCACGGTGAACCGGGTGGACTGGATGGCCGCCGGCCTCGCCCACCTGGTCCCGGAGGGGTGTGAGCCCACGAACCTCCGCCAACTGGACCTGTGGGAGGAGTTCGCCTCGGGCGAGTTGCGCGGGCGCCTGCATCCGACCCTGGCCGAGGGTTGGCGGAGGCTCAGGGCCGAGGTTCCACCCGATGCCCCACCGGCCCTCTGCTGGGGTGACTGCAGGCTGGGGAACATCTTCTGGGATGGAGCCAGGCCGGCCTGCACGACCGACTTCGAGGGGGCGACCATCGCCCCGGCGGAGTTCGACCTGGGATGGTTCCTGAGCTTCGACCGGTGGATCCACGAGGCCTGCGGGAACCCCCGCCTTGGCGGCGAGCCCACCCGTGAGGAGCTGGTCGGGGTGTACGAGCGGGCGCTGGGGCGCCGTGCGGTGGGTGTGCGCTGGCACGAGGTCTTCGGCGCAGCCCGCTACTGCGTCCTCGTCCTGCGGGTCATGAACCGCCTGGAGGAACGCGGCCTCCTGCCACCCGGGAGCGACCTCTACCTGGCCGGCGGGGTCACTGATGCCCTGCGGATGCAGTTGGAGGAACGCTGAACCGGCGACCCACCTACGGTGACGGCATGCAGGTCATCCTGAGCGACGACCACCGTGCCCACTTCCCGTCAGGGGAACTCTTCGAGGGTGGCCTGGTTCGGCCATTCGAGTGTCCGGAACGATGGGACCACGTGGTGGCCGCCCTGGATGCGGCCGGGTTCGAGGACCGCCGCGATCCTGAGCCGGTCGACCTGGATGGGGTCGTCCGGGTCCACGACCCTGCCTATGTCGACTTCCTACGGACATTCTGGGAGGACTGGACGGCATCCGGGCATACGGGCGACGCCATCCCCACGATGTTCCCGGTGCGGGGACTCCGCCACGACCGGGTGCCCCTCGAGCCCGATGGTCGGCTGGGGTACTTCGCCCTCGCCGCTGAGACGGCAATCACCGCCGGGACGTGGAAGGCCGTATCGGCTGCTGCGGCAATTGCCCAGACCGGGCAGCGCCTTGTCGCCGCCGGGTCGCCGGTGGCCTTCGGACTGTGCAGGCCGCCGGGCCACCATGCGTCGTCCGACCAGTTCGGCGGGTACTGCTTCCTGAACAACGCGGCCATCGCCGCAGAGGGGTTCCTCGTCGACGGGGCCGATCGGGTGGCGGTGCTGGACATCGACTTCCACCACGGAAACGGCACCCAGGAGATCTTCTGGGAGCGGGCCGACGTGCTTTTCACGTCGCTTCACGGGCACCCGGCTGACGCTTTCCCGTACTTCCTCGGTTATGAGGACGAGACGGGGGTCGGTCTCGGAGAGGGCTGCACCGCCAACTATCCGATGCGCCCCGGCACGGGCTTCGCCGAATGGTCGACGGCCCTCGGTGATGCCTGCCGACGGGTCCTCGCCCACCGACCGGATGCCTTGGTGGTGTCGCTGGGTGTGGACACCTTCGAGGGTGACCCGATCAGCTTCTTCCGCCTGGCCACCGCTGACTACCTGGAGGTCGGACGCCGTATAGGCGCCCTGGGCCTGCCCACCCTCTACGTGATGGAGGGTGGCTACGCGGTGGACGAGATCGGTACCAACACGGTCAACGTGCTGTCGGGCCACCTCGAGGCCTGATAGTCGCGAGGAGTTGTTCCGAATGCCGGTCAGCCGGCGTCGAACTCGGCAGTGAGCCGTTTCGGGGCGGTGAGCCGCCAGGACTCCTCCACCACCACGGCCACCTCGTCCCAGTCGAGGTCCACGTCGAGCCTCAGGCCGACCCAGCCCCGTGGGCCGACGTAGGGAGGTACGAAGAACCGTTCGGGTTCCTGATCGACGAGCTCGGCCTGGACCTCCGAGGCTGCCTTGAACCAGATGGTGGGTCGCCCGTCGGCGGGGTGCTCGTGGAGGTTGCAGAAGGCGGGGCGCTTCACGACGCCAAAAGCAGGAGCTCCGTGGTTGAGGCGTTCCTCCACGCCGGGCAGTGCGAGGCAGATCTCCCGGAGCCGGTCGAGCAGGTGCCCGTCCAACGGATCTCGGGGTGGATGGTCCATGGTGGAGCTGATGGGAATCGAACCCACGACCCCCTGCTTGCAAAGCAGGTGCTCTAGCCAACTGAGCTACAGCCCCGTGTGGTCCCGTCGGGACGCGGCCCAGCGTACGAGGAGGGTGACCGTGGTCGTTGGCGAATCGGGTCATGCCGGCGGATGCACTACTCCGCCAGCGATCAGGGAATTGCGACCTGGAGCGAGGTATGACGGGCGAGGACGCCGAAGTCGATGTTGGCGTGCAGGATGGGGATACGGGCCTCGATGGCGGCGGCGAGGGTGTTCAGTGCGAGGTTCACTGCCTCCCGCTTGGTTTTCAGCTGGTAGCGGGCCATCACGACAGCGCAGGCGTCGTCGATATCTATGTTGGTGCGACTCATACACCAATAGGTTTTCGGCCTCGTGCCGGATGCGGGTGACAGCGCCTTCACTCCGGTGGTTGACCGATCCCGATGACGGGAATGGGGCACGATGGAGGGATGTCGACCACCGGTCAGGGCGCCCCCGCGAGCAGAACGGCGTGATCAAGTACCTGGGGTCGAAGCGTCGCCTGGTCCCGGTGCTGGGCGGGCTATTCGAGGCATCGGGCGCCCGCACGGCGCTGGACCTGTTCACCGGCACTACCAGGGTGGCCCAGGAGTTCAAGCGGCTGGGCGGCATCGTGACGGCAGTCGACACCGCCCGCTACGCGGAGGTGTTCGCCCGTTGCTACGTGGTCGCCGACGCCGACGAGGTGGATCGCAGCGAGGTAGCCGGGGCCCTACAGCACCTGGCCGGCCTCCCGGGTGAGCCCGGCTACTTCACCGACACCTTCTGCGAGAGGTCCCGATTCTTCCAGCCCTTCAACGGCGCCCGCGTCGATGCCATCCGCTCTGCCCTGAACACCGATTTTGCAGGCTCACCGATGTTCCCGATCCTGCTGACCAGCCTTATCGAGGCTGCCGACAGGGTGGACTCCACTACCGGACAGCAGATGGCCTACCTGAAGGCGTGGGCCCCCCGGTCGTCCAGGGACCTGGAACTCCGCATGCCCGACCTCCTGGCGGGGACCGGTACGGCCGTGCGGGGCGACGCCGTGACCCTGGCCGGCGACCTGGGGCCGTTCGACATCGCATACCTGGATCCGCCCTACAACCAGCACCGGTACCTCACCAACTACCACGTCTGGGAGACCCTGGTGGCCTGGGACGCGCCGGAGCACTACGGGGTGGCCTGCAAGCGGATCGACTGCCGCGACGAGGCCACAAAGAGCGTGTTCAACCGGAAGCGTGAGATGCCTGGGGCCCTGGAGGCCACGGTGGCGGGCCTGCAGGCCGACGTCGTGGTGCTTTCGCACAACGACGAGTCGTGGATCGGGCTGGAAGAGCTGGTGGAGATCTGCCGCCCGCGTGGCGAGGTGGTCATCTTGTCGTTCGACTCGAAGCGCTACGTCGGCGCACAGATCGGAATCCACTCACCGGCCGGCGAGCGGGTTGGTGAGGTCTCCCACCTGCGGAACGTGGAGTACATGCTGGTGGCCGGCGATCCGGCCCGGGTCCGGCGCATGGTGGAACCGTTCGCCGGGAGCCCCGCGCTCAACGAGACCTGATCCGGCCGGGGATCTCGTACCCGGATCAGGAGGCGGGTCGCCGCCGGTGGATCTCGCCGGGTCAGGCCGCCATGGGTCGCCCGAACGGCAGGTCAGTGAGCCAGCCGGCCATGAAGGCCTCGGCCCGTTCGCAGGCACCCAGGAGAGGACCGTCCCCGTGGCCGAGAACGTCACCGATGATGGTCGACACCGTGTCACGAACCGCGTCCGCCTCGCCGACGAGGGGGCCGGCGGTGGTCACGAAGTCCGGGAGGGCCAGCACGCCGTTTCGCCGGCAGTGGGCTACCGCCCTCGTGGTGATCGGGAGAGGTCCGGTGGGAACCATGACGCGGACCTGCAGGCGGTCTGCAGCCACGTGGTCGATGGCCCCCACCCCGGAGCCGACAAACAACAGGTCTGCCGTAGCCGTGAGTGGGTCCTCGGCTTCGACGAACGACAGGCCACGCCCGGCCAACTCGTCGAGCAGGGCCGGTCCGGCCGATCCATCAACCACGGCGGTGCCGGCGTCCGGGCATGCGGCGAGTCCGGCGGCCACCGCCCCGGCGGCGAGCAGGACGGCGTCGGACGGGGTCTCGAGGTCGCCCAGCTCGCCGGCGGCAACGCCCTTACCGGCGGTGAGCCGGTAGCCGGCGTCCCATCCGGCCACCTCGGCGGCGAATGCGGCGATGGCGGCGTCGCGTCCGTCGGGGGTGGAGTTGACGCCCGCCGAGACGCCGGTCTCACGACGTTCCAGCGAGGCCAGGGCGTACGTGACCGAGCGGGCGAGGTCCTTCGCACCACCCTGGAGGATCTTCGGTGCCAGGCGCACCACCCCGTGGCCGGGAACGTCGCCGAGATCGACGGCCACGAAGGCGTCGGTGGTGGTGGTCTTGCGGATGAACACGGCGCAGTCTCCCGGATCGCCCAGGGTCAGGACCCGTCGGGATCCGGTCCGAGGGATGCCACGACCTGCTCGACTCGGAGGCGGGCGTCGTCCAGGCGGGACCTGCAGTGGCGGATGAGCACATCGGCTCGTTGGACCCGCTCAACGAGCTGGTCGACGTCGGTCGCCTCGGACTCCAGCGACGCCAGGATCTCCTGCAGCTCGTCGAGTGCGTCGGCGTAGCCGGGCAGTACGCCGGCTTCCTGGTGTTCGTCGCTCACGGCGCCTCCTCGCGGCCTGCCGGTTCCGTCCCGTCGACGGTGCTGGTGACCGTACCCCCGGTCACATGGGTGACCAGCGTGTCGCCGACCGCCGTGTCGGTCACGGACCTGACGAGGGTGCCGTCAGCGAGGCGCGTAATCGACCATCCCCGGGCGAGGATCCTGGCCGGGTCCAACGCCCGGAGGTTGTCGGCGATCCCGGCAAGTCGTTCGGCCTGCCGGTCCAGGGTGGCCATCGGCGAGCGACGCAGTCTTCCGACCAGGTCGTCGAGTCGATCGGCCCGGCGGCCCAGCACGGCGGTGGCCGACCTGGCGGTCCGCTGCGCCAGGTCGTCGAGCAGGTCGGCTGCCCGGGTGGTGCTGGCGCCGGCGCGCTGCGCGATTGACTCCTGCAGGTCGGCGACAGCGTCGGCGAAGGCAGCCACCTGTCCGACGATGGCGGCAGCACACGCGGTCGGGGTCTTGAAGGCGGTATGGGCCACCTCGTCGGCGACTGCGCGGTCCACCTCGTGTCCGATCCCGGTCACCACGGCCACGTCCAGGGTGGCGATGGTCCGCGCCAGGACCTCGGCGTCGAAGGCCGCCAGATCGGTGGCCGAACCGCCACCCCGGACCAGGGCGATCACGTCCGGCCGGTGGGTGGCGACCATGTGCAGGGCCTCGGCCAGGTCGATCGCCGATCCGTCGCCCTGGACCCTGGCGTCGCGCTCCAGGACCGTGAACGGGAATCCGCTACGAGAGAATTCTTCGCTGAAGTCGGCGTGGGCGGCAGATCCGATGCTGGTAACCAGGCCGACGCGTAGCGGCGGCACCGGAATGGGGTTGGCCCGGTTGGCCCTCAGCAGGCCCTCGTCGGCCAGGGCGTGGAGCAGGCGCTCGCGTTCTGCGGCGAGGCGGCCGAGAGTGAACCCGGGGTCGACGCCGTTCATGATGAGCTGCAGGCGACCACTGGGCGGGTAGAAGTCGATCCGGGCCCGGATGCGGACCTGCATGTCGTTGGCCAGGGCCAGCCCGCCCGCTTCGGACAGTGTGCGGTCCACCCGCCCCCGGACATTGGAGAACAGCGCCACGCTGAGCCTGGCGGCGACGGCACGTCCCGGCTCGTCTGACGGCTCGACCAGGTCGAAGTAGGCGTGGCCCGATCGGGCATCGTGGAAGCTGGACACCTGGCCCTCGATCCACAGGTCGCCGGGGAAGAGGGCTGACAATCCCTCTTTCAGGAGTTTCCCGAGTCGCCCGACGGTCAGGACCACCGGGTCATCGGATTGCACTTCGGCTTCCGGGGTCACGACGGCGACCCTACCCACCGCCTGAGACGGGCCCCTGTGGACCCGGGGTCCTGCATGTTGTCACCGAATCGTCACTGTCCGAGTTGCGATGTGGCTGGAAGCGGTAACTACGTTCCGGCGGTCGGCAGTCACTTGTTCTCCTACAGACGATTTACGAATAGACGATCATGGTGGGACGGTCTAGGTTCCGACGGCCGGTCAGTGGGTACAGGGGGGGACTGGAACATGACACTGGTGGTTGAGGAACGTTCCTCCACGGATGCGCCGACCCCGACGGTCACCGTCGCCAGCCTCGCCCGCGACTGGGGAACCAGCGACCCGGGCCGCATCGCCATGCGGGAGAAGGACTTCGGCATCTGGCAGGAGTACTCCTGGGCCCGTACCTGGGATCTGGTCATGGACGCGGCCCACGGCCTCCTGGCCTTCGGCATCGGCGTAGGCGACCGCGTCTCGATCCAGGCTGAGGACCGCCCGGAGTGGGTCATACTGGACCTTGCAGCCGTGGCGGTGCGTGGCATCACCGTCGGCTTCTACCCGACGAATCCCGCTGCCGAGGTCGAGTACCTCCTGACCGACTGTGGATCGACGATCCACCTCGCGGAGGACCAGGAGCAGGTCGACCGGGTCCTGGAGATCGATCCGGCAGCGGTTCCGAACCTCAGTCGGATCATCTACTGCGAGCCCAGGGGTGTGCATTCTTACCCCGACGATCGGCTCATGGACTGGGAGGACTTCTTGGTCGCAGGTCGACAGCACCGGGCCGAGAACCCCGATGCGGTGGTGGGCCGCATGGCCGAGGCCCGACCCGACGACGTGATGACGCTGGTGTACACGTCAGGTACCACCGGCCCACCCAAGGGGGCCATGCTCACCAACGCCAACACGGAGTTCTCAATCACGCGGATCATGGGCGAGAACGGGCTGAGGGGAAAGCGTGTACCCACGGCCGACGATCTCGTGGTCACCTACCTGCCGCTGTGCCACGTGGCGGAGCGCATTTTCTCCACCTGGCACATGGTTTCCTGTGGTCTCTGCCTCAATTTCGCCGAGTCGATCGAGACGGTCACGGTGAACCTGCGCGAGGTCCAGCCCACCCTGTTCTTTGCCGTGCCCCGCATCTGGGAGAAGCTCCACGCCACGGTGCTTATCAAGGGCAGCGACTCCTCGCCCTTCAAGCGGCTCTGGCTGCGGTTTAGCCTTCATCTGGCCACCCTGATCGGCCGGGAGAAGGTGGCCAATGGTGGCTTCCACACCCCGAAGAGCCGACTCCTGAACCTGATCGGCTACCCCCTGGTGTTCCGGGCCCTCCAGGAGCGCCTCGGGTTAAGACGCTGCTGGCACGCCGGATCGGGTGCGGCGCCCATTGCCCCCGAGGTACTGGAGTTCTTCACCGGCATCGGGGTGCCTGTCTACGAGTTGTACGGCATGACCGAGAACTCCGCCGTGGCCACCGGGAACTTCCCGGGTCGGATGCGGCCCGGCACCGTCGGCGAGCCGTATCCGGACATCGGCTTCCGTCTGGATGATGAGACCGGGGAGATCCAGACGAAGCACCCAGGCGTCTTCGCCGGCTACTGGAACCGTCCTGAGCAGACGGCCGCGACGTTCACCGAGGACGGCTGGTTGATGACCGGCGACGTGGGCGAATGGGTAGGCGGCAGCCACGTGCGAATCATCGACCGCATCAAGGACATCATCATCACGGCGGGTGGAAAGAACATCTCTCCGTCGGAGATCGAGAACAGCCTCAAGACCTCGTTGTACGTCAAGGAGGCCATGGTCATAGGCGACCGTCGGAAGTTCCTCTCGGCGCTTATCGGGATCGAACTGGACACCGTGGGCGACTGGGCCCTGCGAAGGAACATTCCCTACACCACCTACCGGGACCTCTCCGAGAAGCCCGAGGTCCTGGAGCTAATCCAGGGCGTGGTGAACGAGACCAACGAGAAGTTCGCCCGGGTGGAGTCGATCCGGGAGTTCCGGATGATTCCCAAGGAACTGGACCACGAGGACGGCGAGCTCACAGCAACCCAGAAGATCAAAAGGTCTTCTATGGAGGAAATGTTCAGTGAGCTCATAGAAGAGATATACGCGTGAGTGGTCTCCCCCTGGTGTTGGCTGCCAACGCTTTTGACACCTTTGTCCAGACTCTCTTCAAGGCCCTAGCTCTAGGGTCGCTTTATGCGCTTCTGGCGCTCGGCTTCGTCCTCATCTACAAGGCCACCCAGACGGTCAACTTCGCCCAGGGAGCGCTAGCTCTTGCTGGGACCTGGTTCCTGTCGATCATCTTCATGGACTGGAACGTCCCCGGCCGTTGGATCGGGGGCCCCGGCTGGGTCCACTGGTTCATCGCGTTGGTGCTGGCCGCAGCCGCTACGGGGGTGCTTGGGCTTGTCATCGAGCGGCTGACAATCCGGCCAATGATCGGTGAACCCATCTTCTCGATGGCCGTCATCACCCTCGGGCTGGAAGTCGTGATTCGAGTTGTCGCCTTCGACGCTGTCAACACCACCCCGCGGAGGCTTGGCATCCCATGGGGGATGGAGACGTTCAAAATCGGTGGCGCCATGGTCGCTTGGTCCTACATCGCAGCCATTGCAATGGCCGGTGTCGCCTTCCTTGGCACCTGGCGGTTCTTCAAGACCCGGACCGGTGTGGCCATGAGGGCCACCGCCTTCGATCAGGAAGCAGCGCTTGCCCAGGGCATCAACGTTGGTCGGATCTTCGCCATTGCCTGGGCGGTTGGAGCCGCCTTGGCTGCGATTTCCGGGATCTTCGCTTCGATGCCTCCCTGGGGCCCGGCGGGCTTGGCCAGCCGGGACGGTGCCTTCTTTGCTTTTCGTGCACTGCCAGCGGTGATTCTCGGCGGTCTTGACTCAGTTGTCGGGGCACTGGTCGGTGGCCTAATCATCGGATTTGCCGAAGTCTTTGCTGGCCAGTACCTCGCGAGTTACACGGGTGTCATCGGCGTGGGCTACCAACAGGTGGTGCCCTATGTCGTCATGCTCATAGGCCTCCTGGTCAGGCCATACGGCCTGTTCGGGACAGCAGAGGTCCGCCGGGTATGAGGGGTCGACCGAACCTTTACACGTCCTACGAGGCTGAGTCGCAACTCATGCCTACGCGCACCAAGAAAGTCATTCTCGGCCTGTTTCTGGTCGTGGCCGTGCTGATGCCGTTCGACCTGCCAATAATTGACCAACTCCCGGTCGTTCGCTTTCTAGGTGACAACGTCTGGCTGCGCCTCGTCAATAGGGCGCTCTGCTTCACGATCGCTGCACTCGGCTTGAACATTCTGATGGGTCTGGGTGGCCAGATTTCGTTGGGCCACACGTTCTTTGGCGGCGTTGGTGCCTACACGGCAGTGCTGATGGGGGGGAAGGCGTCTTCGAATTTGTGGGGTTGGGGCCTTCCCATGTGGTTGTGGCTTCCGGCTGCCGGAGTCGTTGCCGCGGTAGTCGGTATAGCGGTCGCTCCCGCAGCGGTTCGGGTCCGTGGCCTGTACCTCGGCATCGTCACTCTTGGCCTCGTTTTCATCGGGCTTCACCTCTCACGGGTGTTTCCAGAGATCGCTGGTCCCGGCGCACTGGGCCGTAAGTGGCCTCGGATGGAGCTCCGACTCTGGAAGGAGGATGAACCATTCCTCGACTTTTCTCGAGATGGGCATTGGCTGTGGTTCGACATCAACAAGAACCAGAAGACCTACCTGTTCCTTCTGGTCATCGTCATTGTCATGGCTTGGATGGCCGCCAACATTGCTCGGACTAGAACCGGTAGGGCACTTCAGGCCATTCGCGATCGCGACGTCGCCGCCGAGATCATGGGTGTCCCCGAATACCGCTATAAGACCACCGCGTTCGCGATCTCGTCCTTTTACGCCGGGATCGGCGGGTCCCTGTTTGCCTCGCTCTCTGTGCAACTACCTCCGGAACAATGGAGCCTCATCGGTTCGGTCACGTTCATCGCAGCACTCCTCATCGGAGGAATGGGACGCGTGTCAGGAGTTTTGATGGGCTCATTCTTCGTCGTGACATCTCACCGTTTCGTTGAGGAGATCGTGGACTGGATGAAGCACCAGGCCGAGGAGGGGGGCGTGTTCTCAGGTTTCTTCGATTTCCTGATCAGCACGGGGGAGGGCGACGGAGGCTTCGTTTCCGTGATGGAGACCGCCCTGGGCTACCCGTTGCCAGTGAGTGCCCTTGATGACATCATCTTTGGCCTACTGATCATCTTCTTTCTACTATTTGAACCTCTAGGGCTCTATGGAATCTGGATCAAGATTCGCAACTACTGGAAGGGGTGGCCGTTCAGCTACTGAACCGCCGCTGCAGAGATCTCGGGACCCATCGGGGTCCGCCGGGAACCGACAAATGAGGGGAAACCTGACATGAAGCATTTGACAAGAGGGTTGGCTTTGGTGCTGACGCTCGCGATGGTCGCTGCGGGTTGTGGCAGCGACGACGAGCCGGCGGCTGCACCGGCTACGACGGCTGCACCGGCTGCACCGGCTGCGACCGAGGCTCCGGCTGCGACCGAGGCTCCGGCTGAGGCCCTGTCCGAGTTGAACGTGGCGTATTTCCTGGAGTGGCCGACGGCCAACCAGGTGGCGCAGGTAGAGCAGACTTATGACGGGCGCCTGGGTATGACGGTGAACTGGTTGCCGTTCGGTTCCGGCGGCGACATGGCCCTTGCCATGGAGTCTGGCGACATCGACATCGCGTATTCGCAGGGCCTTACGCCGTTCGCGAACTTTGTGACGTCGGGTTCTGAACTTGAGATCGTCGGCGTGGCCGTCAGCTACGCGGATGCCGATAACTGTGTGGCGCATCCGGACTACGGGGTCACGGCAGCCAACGCTGCTGAGTCGTTGGCAGGCCAGAAGGTCTACGCGCCGGTCGGCAACGTGACGCACTACAAGCTCCTCAAGATGCTGGGGCACCTTGGTGTGGCGTTGGACAGCTTTGAGCATGTCCCGTCCGACGGTGGTGCTGCTGCGGTGGCTGCCTTTGAGAGCGGTGACGTTGCCATGGCGTGCGCGTTCGGTGGCGGTGTGCTGAGGATGTTGGCTGCTGGCGGAAACCTGGTGATGACGGGTTCGGAGCAGGAGGCCATCGGCATCCGCGTGTTCGACATCATCTCGATACCGACCCAGTTCGGTGTCGATCATCCGGACGTCGTCGAGACGTTCCTGCAGGTCACCGAGGAGGCCAACGCGGCCTATGCGAGTCACCGCGGGCCTCTTGAGGACACGATCGCTGAGGCGGCGGGTATGACGGTGGAGGGTTCGAACGCTCTGCTGGACATGTTCTCGTTCCCGGACCGGGCGACCCAGTTGTCTGACGCGTGGCTGGGCGGAACCGTCCAGGACGTGATGAAGCAGCAGATGGACTTCTTCGTCGAGCAGGGAGAGATCCCCGAGGCTCTGGACTCCTACGACGCCTTCGTCAACACCACATTCCTGGAGGCAATCGACGACGTCGAGGTCGTAGTCGTTCCTACCGCCTACGACTATGGGGTCACAGATGACACCATCCGAATTGGCGCTATTGCCGACCTCACTGGCATCTTCGCCCCGCTGGTCATCCAGATCATCGACGCCCAGACCTCGTACTGGGACATGGTCAACGAGAACGGCGGTATCGACGGCAAGCAGGTCGACTTCGTCGTAATGGACAACGGCTACGACGTGCCGACCCACCTTGAACGCTACGAAGCGATGAGGGATGAGGGCTCTGGTGTCGTATTCCTCAGCCAGTCGACGGGTTCGCCGCACACCGCAGCGATCGCTGAGGATCTGGTTGCGGACGGCCTGGGAGCTATTCCGTTGTCTTGGTACTCCGGTTGGCCTGATCCGGCGTTCGGTAAGAACGTTTTCGAGTCGTACACCAACTACTGCTACGAGGCGATGAACGGTGTGGACTGGCTGGCCAGCAATGTTGTTGAGGGCGACGCCAAACTTGCCGTCGTCTCCTTCCCGGGTGAGTACGGGCAGGACGGTGCGGCCGGTGCCAAGATGGCCGCAGAGGCCCTGGGCATTGAAGTCGTCTATGACGGAGAGGGAGCAGTCATCCCCGGTGCCGATCAGACGCCGGTTATTGCCGGCCTGGTCGCGTCAGGTGCCAACCTGGTGTGGGCAACCGTGGGACCGAGCCAGTTCGCCGAGATCTTCGGCGGCGCCGCCGCTCAGGGCTTCATGCCGATCTGGTCGGGCAACTCGCCGACCTACAACTACATGCTGCTGGCCACGCCGCTGGCACCGGCGCTTGACGCGGTCTACTACCAGTCGAGCTATGTGCTGGCGTGGAACACTGGTGACGCACCAGGCATGGAGAAGATGGTGGCGGAGCTCCAGGCCCGGATCCCGGACAAGCCTCTCTCGGATGTCTACGCGGTGGGCTGGACTGAGGCCATGGCCGCGCACCAGATCCTCGAGACGGCAGCCAAGAACAAGGACATGACCCGTGCCGGTGTTATTGCGGCGGCCAACGAGACGGTCGTGGACTATCAGGGCCTTGCTCCCAACCAGGGCTACGGCGGTGCTGTGAACGACTTCATCGTGCGGGAGTCGTACATCTTCGACATCCAGGCTGACCTGTTCGATGTCGCTGCCACGGTTGCTGGTGGCGGAAGCACAGGTTCGGTATTGCTGGCTGACGGCCCGATCATGTCGGACCTGGCCCGCGATCACGTCTATGAGAGTGCCTGCTTCTCTGCTGGCTGATCATCTGACGAAGAACCGAAATTGATGGAACGAGGGGGCGGCCGGCTCGCCGGTCGTCCCCTCCGCCCGTCGCGCCGGGGCCAATCGGTAATTAGGGGTCGTTGATGCTTGAAGTGGCCAACCTAGAAGTGATCTACAACGAGGTCATCCTCGTCCTGCGCGGCCTGTCCATCGAGGTGCGAGATGGGCAGATTGTCGCTCTCTTGGGGGCAAACGGTGCCGGCAAGACAACGACCACCAGAGCCATCACCGGATTGTTGGACGTTCATGAGGGCAAGATCACCAAAGGGACCGTCACCCTTGACGGTGAGCGCATCGACGACCAAGACCCGTCGCAAATTGTGCGGTCAGGGATCTCGCAGGTGATGGAGGGTCGCCGTGTGTTCGCCGAATTGACGGTTGACGAAAACCTTGTGACCGGGGGTATTACCAGTAACGACCGCAAGGCAATTGCCGAGTCACACGACCGGGTGATGACAATGTTTCCCCTCCTGGCCAATCGACGCAACTCAACGGCGGGGTATCTATCGGGTGGTGAACAGCAGATGCTGGCTATTGGTCGGGCCCTGATGTCCAACCCGCAGTTGCTGATCCTCGACGAGCCATCCCTAGGCCTCGCCCCGAAGTTGGTAGCACAGATCCGCGACCACATCGTCGAGATCAACCAGTCCGGGACCAGCGTCTTTCTTATCGAACAGAACGCCAATATGGCCCTGTCGATCGCGGACTACGGCTACATCATGGAGACCGGAAAGATCGTTATGGATGGTGAGGCTTCCAAACTCCTAAAGGACGAGGACGTGAAGGAGTTCTATCTGGGCCTGCACGGAGACGAGGGTGAACGCAAGTCATTCCGCGACGTGAAGCACTACAAGCGGCGCAAGCGGTGGCTGTCGTGACCGAATCTCGGCTGGCCCACCCGCTTCTGGAGGTTGACGGGATCAGCCTGTCGTTCAAGGGTGTCAAGGCCATCACCGACGTGTCCTTTCAGGTAGGTACCGGAGAGTTGTTCGCCATAATCGGTCCCAATGGGGCCGGTAAAACCTCGATCTTCAACAGCATCAGCCAGGTGTACCACCCACAGACGGGCGACATCCGGTGGAAGGGCGAGTCGATCATGGGCAGCCGCCCAGACCGGGTGGCCCAACGGGGCATCGCCCGTACGTTCCAGAACATCGAGCTCTTCCCACACATGACGGTGTTGGAGAACCTCCTGCTGGGCCGCCACATCCGCATGGAGCGATCGTGGTTGGCCGGTGCCTTGTGGTTCGGGCCAGCTAAGCGCGAGGAGACGGATAACCGGCGGGCCGTAGAGGACATCATCGACTTCTTGGAGATCGAACAGTGGCGCAAGCACCCGGTGGCGCTGCTGCCCTACGGCTTCCAGAAGCGCGTGGAACTGGGCCGGGCACTGGCCATGGAGCCTGAGTTGCTCCTCCTGGACGAGCCTGTGGCCGGCATGAATCTGGAGGAGACCGAGGACATGGCCCGGTTCATCCTCGACATCCAGGAGGAACTCGGCATCACGATCGTCCTGGTAGAGCACGACATGGGCCTGGTCATGGACATCGCCGACCGGGTACTGGTGCTGGACTTCGGACAGCGGATCGCCGAGGGCCCGCCGGCCGACGTGCAGCGAGATTCGGCGGTGATCGCCGCCTATCTGGGCGACGAGGCAGGTTTGGCTACTGCCGACCCATGATCGACGGGCCTCGTTTCGACCCGTTCCTGAAGCAGGCCACCGACCGGGTGGCCGGGTCGGATCCTGGCGTCGACCTAGATCTCTTCCGTCTGTCGTTCGCCCTGACCCGGGCGGCCAACCGGTTCACCCGACACGTGGAGTCGGCGGTCCACCGGCCGCGCAACCTGTCCACGGCCGGGTTCCGCATCCTGTTCACCATCTGGGCCTGCGGCCCGCTGGCAGCGCATCGGATCGCCGTGCTGGCTGGCCTGTCCCGGGCCTCGGTGTCCAGCGCAGTCAATACCCTGGAACGCGACGGCCACGTGGTGCGCTCCCGGGAGCACGACGACCGCCGGATGGTGACTGTGTCGCTTACCAGTTCCGGCGAGGCAGCCGTCCGTGACAGCTATAGGGGACAGCACGAGGTGGAACGCGCTCTCTATGCCGGTCTTGAGGAGGGTGAACGCGAAGAGCTGGCTCACCTTCTGGAATCCCTGCTCGATGCCCCACTGGATTGACCGGTCCGAGCGACCGGGCCGCTCCTTTTCCGCTACTGCCTAGAGGCGGAGCTGCAGGCTGTCCGGGTCGTAGAACGGTCTGTACGAGGCGGTAGCCGGGATGCGCACGCCATTCACGTCAACGTCGAAGGAGCCCTCTAGCACCTGAGCCCGTGGTGTGTCCGGTTCGCAGCCCACGTAGGCCATGCCAAGGGCGCCGCCCACCGTGTGGCCGTACATGCCCGAGGTGATGCGGCCCACCAGGGTGCCGTCGCGGAACACCGGCTCGTCGTGATAGAGGAGCGGCTCGGGGTCATCCAGACGGAACTGGACCAGCCTCCGAATTACGCCGGCCTCTCGTTGTGCCACCAGGGCGTCGTGGCCGATGAAGCCTCCGGGCTTGTCGAACGCCACACCCCACGAGAGGCCGGCCTCTAGAGGCGTGTCCTCATCGGCGATGTCGTCGCCCCAGTGGCGGTAGGCCTTTTCCATCCGCAGGGAGTTCATGGCGTGGTAGCCGGCCGGCGTAAGGCCAGCCGGGGCGCCGGACTCCCATAGGGCATCGAAGGCTCCGAGGGCGAATTCGGTGGGCACGTAGAGTTCCCAGCCCAGCTCGCCCATGTAGGTGCGGCGTATGGCGATGGCCCTCGCGTAGGCCAGGTCGACCTCTTGGAGGGTGCCAAACGGAAAGGCCTCGTTGGAGAGGTCGGCGTCGGTGAGTGGCGCCACAATGTCACGGGCCTTGGGACCGAACACGCCGAGAACCGCGTAGCCCGACGTCACGTCGGTGACCGTCATGCGGGCGCCGTCCGGGGTGTGGCGGGCGATCCAGTTGGCGTCCTTGACCTGCGTGGAGAAGGCGGTCACCACTAGGAACCGTTCCTCGTCCAGGCGGTTCACCGTCAGGTCGGCCTCTATGCCTCCACGGTCGTTCAGCCAGGTCGTGTACACCGACGTGCCCGGTTCCACGTCGACGTCTGCCGACGAGATCCGGTTCAGTACGCCACATGCGTCAGGACCCTGGACGAGCAGCTTGGCCAGGGAGGTCTGGTCGAAGTAGGCGGCGCCCTCCCTGCAGGCCCTGTGCTCGGCAGCCGAGTGTTCGAACCAGTTCTGGCGACCGTAGGTGTACTCGTAGACGGGCTCTACCCCCTCGGGCGCGTACCAGTTGGGTCGTTCCCAGCCGCCGCCCTCGCCGTGGCAGGCCCCGAGGCCCACCAGGCGGTCGTGTACCGGCGACCTCCGGACGCCCCTGGCCGTCTCGACCTGGCGGAACGGCCAGTGCATGGCGTAGAGCAGGCCGAGGGCCTCGATCGATCGGTCGTGTAGGTACCGGCGGTTGGTCTGGAAGGGCTGCATACGGCGTACGTCGACGTCCCATAGGTCCATGGGGGCTCGACCGTTGACGATCCACT
>Ga0209494_1000270_pt1 | contig 22459 bp, 14 predicted proteins | sample EN1Hudseemescosm_FD_184628 | JGI IMG/M metagenome (GOLD analysis project Ga0209494, IMG submission 184628) | Methane-oxidizing microbial communities from mesocosms in the Hudson Canyon - EN1B Hudson Canyon (SPAdes) (version 2) | ecosystem: Environmental > Aquatic > Marine > Cold seeps | place... | reverse complement strand
GTGAATCATTACCCATTAAATCAGGTAACGGCATAAACTTTCTCGCTTCTCGGTACGCTTTTTGGCCAGCTAGCGATAACCAACTAAAAACATAAGGCGAAGAAACCGGAATACACGTACGTTGCCAGGCAACAGCTGCAACATCCGGCGCAGCGTGCTTTAAAACATCCACATACAATCGATGTCGCTTACGCCATTCGTGCGGCACAGAATTAATCGCATTCATTAAGTCCACATCCATAAAAGGCTGTTTCACTGTAAACTGCGTTCTAAAAATTTCAGTCCCGCCTACCGTTACTCGCCTAACACGGTTATCCATTAAAAACGCCATCACAACATCCATACTGGTTTCACCTTGGTATTCTGCATAAGTCTGAGTAAATAGTGGCTTAGCATCCTTAATAAAACCAGAAACTTCCTTACTTTGCTGAAATTGCTTTACCGTACTATTTAAACGCCAATCCCATAAACTATCCGCTACCTCAGCTTGATTAGAATGATTAAACCAAGCCGGTTTAATAAAATTCCCCCCTAAAACAGCATCACCTGCATAGCCATCTAATAGCGTTAAATTTCCATCCTCAGTTAAGCGCTCGACATACGGCAATACATGAAAATTAACCACAGGAATCTGGCCTTCAGTAATCCAAACGCCTTTACCTGCATAATCTTGTAAATAATTAGGCGAAAACTCAAATAAATCATGCGCACAGTTTATTTTTTGCGACGTTTTTTTCGCATAAATTAAATCCCTACAACCAGGTACCCCCCAAGTATAAGCATGAACTTGCTTTTCTTTATGGGCTAGACCTAAAATAAATCGCGAATCCAATCCGCCACTTAAAGGGATAGTTAAAGTATCACTCTGTTTAACCGCACGATGAACAGATTGCTCTAATGCAGAGCCTATTTCAGTTATCGCCTGTTTTTTATTTTTTGAGAAATCTTGTTGATAGCTATATTGCCAGTATTGATGTTGCTGCAAGCCCTTAGCATCAATCGACAAAACAGAACCTGCCGCCAAGGTTGTAATGCCAGACACCAAGGTTTGATTACCCACCATTTCACCAATCGATAGCATCATAGCAACCGCTTGCTTGTCTAGCTCTGGCTTAACGGGTAACGCCGCCAACAATACCTTAATTTGCGTAGCGAATAAAACAGCCTCTTTATATTTAACTATATATAAAGGGTGACGCCCGAAATGATCATTCACAATAAAAAATCGTTGTTGCGACTCATCCATTAACGCCCATACAAAACCACCACGCAATAAAGCAATCTGCTGTTCCGTCATGCGATCCAAACGGGGCATGGCATCACCCACTTCAAGCGATTCAAACTCGCCAGTCATCACAATTCTTGCAGTTTCCGCACAATCATAAACATTAGTTGCATCTGATTTTTGCGCAACAACACCCAAACCTGAAAACTCAGTCTGCCATGCTTGCTGATTACAAGCCGACGGCACATAAGCCGCCGATAACATAGTTTCTAATGTTGTTTCTGGTAATTGTTTTTTTACATCAAAGTATCCAACGATTGCCGCCACTTTAAATCACCCTATTTGAATAGTTAATTATAACTTTATGCCTTTAGAAAAAATGGCACGGGGCGCAGGTTTTAAGCCGCACTCTTAATATCCTCACACACTTAAAGATGAAATTTTTTCAACCATCATCCACACATGCTTTTAGCGTCGATCTACTAACACCATACTCCCACTAAAATTATGCAGGAGGACAGGAAGTGGAATCCCTCCATCTTCAAGTAACTTGGGTATACAAACATAACAAAATCAGACAATTTCACCTGTCAAAACTTCATCATCAACAATAACACATAACTTATGTCTATATAGTTTTCGCAACACAGCTATTCAGCGCTAATAGCATGTAATCTACTTTGTTTCGGCAGAAACAAATTAAAACATAAGAATTATCAATAATTTCATTAAATGCTTTTCTTAAGCTCAAATATTACGTGAGAAACTCAGGTAAAGCAGTATTTTTTTCAATTGCCTCTAAATATTTCTTTAAGAAATTCACAGATGATTGCTCCATAAACCATTTTCCTGAGAAATCAGTCGCCTCTTTACTCATGATTTCACGCAACTCATCATTATTTATAATCTCATTTAGTTTAGTAGACATAGACTCAACACCGCCCAACTCAACATAAAAACCATGATGATTATCTATAAAATAATCATCAACCGTATTAATTCTAGTGACTAATTGTGGAATACCAAACTGCATAGCAGACACAATTGTGATATGTCCTGCGCCTGTTGATACATCCTTAATAGGCACAACACTAACTAATGAGTGAGCCAAAACACTCATTGATTCCTTCATAGAAATGTCATTCTTGATTAATATATTATCAGGTAAATTAATATTCGATAACCTGCCTTTAGGGCAAACTAAAATCGCATTCAACTGCGGATTCACTCTCATCACGTCAATAAACGTCTCAAAGTCTCGATTATTTCTTCCCATACATGAAATGTAAGGTTTAGAATTAACAATATAGTCCTTTGCAAACTCATCTAACTCAGGTCGGTTTACAGCCCAATGACAGAAAGAAAGCTTATTAAGCGGTATACCATATTTCTCATTAAATATCATTCTCTCAGCTTTTGAATACACAACAAAACCACTTGTATTCTTTAAAACCTTTTTAGCAACCAGCAGATACAACCCCTTAAAAAAACGCCCATTACCATGATTAAAACTAAAGGCAAAATGCCTTATTTTTTTACCTTGTCCTGTTATAAATAAAGCAAATGCAACAGCCAAAGTCATATAAGGCGCATGTGTTATAACAATATCATACTTAGAAACTCCTCTAATAGAGGTTATGGCCTTAAGAAACCAAAACGGTAACTTAACACCAAATAAATCATTATTATTGATAGTCCATTCATGCTCTGGAAAATAGCCAGAAAGCCAAGCCCACCCATTATCTTTAAATGGCGATATTAATAATATTTTCATCACTCTCTCTATTTAGTTTTATGGCAGGTACGCTCACAGCAGTCACACTATCAGAAATAGTCTTTGTTATCACGCGATTTGCACCAATAACCTTCAAAAGCCATACATATTTCTGAAATATAAAAGGAAAATTATATAGAGCCTCCCGAGATAAAGACTGACTTATTTTTAATAGGCTCACAGCTATTTATATTCAATAAGCGCACTTTTTTTACCCAACAATTGATTAAAGAAAAACTTCGCTTGACCTATCGCTTGCGGAAACTTCACTAACACACAAAAATAAGCATACAACCAATCTTCTTTCATAGCGATACGCACCACCTGTACAAGGTAAATGAGAAACAAACCTAACAAACGAATATCATATAAAGATAATAAGCCAAATACGATAGGCAATAGTAAGCCCCAACCAAAAATACGCGCATTATGCCTAAACCAATATTTTTCAGGAAATTTCCGATGCCGCCAAGCCACTTCAGCAAAGGCATGACCTGTTCTAACAGCGCGGTTAGCCCACTGAGAAAATTTAAGTATATTAACATCGTGCCAAACCATATCATAAGGAATACTTAATATTTTCCAACCCACTCGCCTTAAACGCAAACACAAGTCCGGTTCCTCTCCAGCAATCAATGCCTGATTAAAACCACCGACCGCATTGAAAGCCTTGACTGAAACAAAAGTATTGCCGCCACATGTTTCAGTGTAGCCAGCTGGAATTTTCCAGCCACGATCTGCTTCATAATTATAAATAGAGGCATTTGGGAAACGCTCTTTACACAAACCAAAAACCACGGCTAAAGATTCTTTTTCTTTATCAAGCATAAAAGCAGACAGCGCATTTTCAAACCAACCCTCAATAAACTCACAGTCCCCATCCACAAATTGTACATACTCAATATCAGGCGATTCCGCTAATAGCTTATTAAAACCTTCATTTCTCGCTCTAGCGGCAGTAAAAGGTTGGCTCATATCTAAACCAACACTATGTACCCCCAAACCACTCGCAAACAAAACACTATTATCTGAAGACCCGGAGTCCACATAAACAATATGAGAAGCTACTCCAACAGCAGAGTGTAAGCATTTTTTTAAACGCTCACCTTCATTTCGGCCGATAACAACCACACCAATATTTTTATATCTCATATATTTCTAATGAATGAGTAATAGTAATCATAAATAAACTAGGCAAGATATTAACCTTTAAAGCACTACATATACAGATAAAAATTCACCTGTACCAAGGTACAGTAACATTGCCTTAAATCTATTGTTATAATTTGAATCACATATACCACCATCCAAGGGGAAACCTAATGAATCTCAAAACCATCAGCTTAGTCTTAGGGCTAAGCATTACCGGCAACCTAGCTGCTGCCGAGCGTATGTGCTTCGGGCAAGTACCCGTAGAAACCAGTACAGATTTAGTTGCCAAAATTACAGTTGCAGAAAACGAGTATTTCACAACTAATAAATGTAAAAAATACTATTCCTATTACGAAAAACATTTAGATTTCAGCCAAGCAGACTGTGAAGCTAACAAAGATCAACTTTCCTTAGATAAAGGTTATGCTCCCTTCGGTGCCTTTTTTCGTGGAACAGACTCAACAGGCAAAGATAATATCGCGTCTTATGACTGGGAAATTAAAAACATTGCCACAAATGAAATTTTAACAACTTATAATGCATTCAATGCGTCTTATGTATTTGACGAGCCAGGCGAATACAGCGCAACCTTAACCATTACTGGCAAAGATGGATCTACAAGTACCGATACAAAAAACATTACCGTCTGGGCTCGCGATGGCAAAGACTACTTCGTAGATAGTGTTATTGGTGACGATAGATATAACGGCCTAGCACAAACACCTGATAATACATGTGATGTTAATACAGCCGCATTAAACTCATGTACAGGCCCTTGGAAAACAGCGACTAGAGCACTAGGTGAAATGGCACCGTATAAGGTCACTAATTACCCTAATGGTGAATATACAGCAGATAATATCTGCGTAGGCACTGAAACTGCTGATATTGTTCGCTATAAACAAGGGAATTTCAAAGTTTTTAGAAGTAGCACTTTTCTAGAGTCTGAAGCCTTAAAAGATAAGGATGGTAACTTTTTACCTACCGTACCTACAACTCTATGTAGTGAAACAGTCCCTAAACGCAACACCATTTTAAGACCTGGAGACCAAGTTTTATTCAACCGTGGTCAACAATTTAATTTAGAAACCGGTGTTAACACGATTAGAAAATATACATCGACGAGCAATGGTACCACCTATAATTATGAAGTGCTAAAAACGAATTCTATCGCTACAGTGGGCCATTGGAGCAAAGCACAGGGAGTTCATTTTAGCGCCTACGGAACAGGAAATCCTCCCAGCATAAAAAATACAGGTAAAATATCAAACTCCGCCCTCCAGCTACAAGGCCTAGGAATGTTTGGTTTTTCTATGAGTGATTTAGAGTTTAATTTAAATTCTAGCGTACCAAACCCATTTATTACTCGCGCTACATTCATAATAATGAATGGTAACCCCATAAATACAACATTTAAAAATATTTCCGTTAAGGAGATGAATCAAGGTATTATTGCTTCTGTAAACCTTGAAAAAACGCAAGGGTTATTTATTTTTCACTCTAGCTTTTATGATTCAAAGATAACACAACTTTATATTAGTAACAGTTTTCGTGATGTGGCCATTATTGATAATACGTATGATTATTCGTACAACCATTTAATTTATAGTAGCATTTCACATGGTTTAGTATACAACAACACCTTGAGTCGTCCCGCTTTTGGACGTACCGCATATAGACTTTATGGTGGAGACTTTCAACACCCAGATAACTATGTTTGGATTTCTGATAATAAAATGTCTGGCTGGATAGACCCACGAACTTCTGCCGAATTTGGTTCAGCATTTGCCAATGGCACTCGCTATAACTATAGCTTAGTTAATATATCACCCAATAATGGACGCTTAAAACCAATCGCATTTCATGATATTGTTTTCACTCGAAATATGCTGTCTGATGCCGAGACATTCATGGGTGTAGGAGCAGGGGAAAATATAAAAATACATCATAATACATTCCAATCACCAAACCCCAAATCAGTTCCTTTTATAAATATTTCTCCGAGTGCACATAGACCTATCAGAAATGTAAACATCACTAGCAATAAGTTTATTGATAGTGCTAGCGTTCAAGATGCAGGGCATGGTGTGACTAGCTTTATTCGCTGGCGTAATTATAGTAAAACAAAGTGTACTGACCAATTTGATCATCAGAAACTTAATATCAGTGACAATACCTTTTATTCGCTTAATGAGCAAAGAAGGATTCTAATTTTTTCTGACCTTCAACAAGGTAAAGATTTGTCTGGTATAGACCTCCCAGATTTAACCTTAGACCAAGCAGAAGCATTCTTAAACAAAGAGCTCACTATGAGCAATAACCAACTTACCTCAGTAAATAATGATGCCCCTACACTACAAATAGGAGGCAATAACTCCTCTTATGATAATACTAAAGTCAGTAACGATACTATTGATTGGTCACAATACTTTCAAAGTAGCACTAATACTTATAGGCTTTACAATAACCTTAGCCAGTTCACTCAACAAACTACAGGCGGCCTGAAGTGGGCATCAACAGACTCACTATCTATTGACACCCTATTAGCTTCTAATGAAACAGGATTAATTAGTCAGCCAGTGCCCGCTCTAACTTGGGACGATATTATTACCTATGCAGAAGAAAATAATATTAGTCCAGCTGATTTAGAAACAATGATTCTTAATCAAGTTCTAGCATCAAACCCAACCTATTCAATGCCAGGTGTTAATTATTCATCTGACCTTGGCTCCCTTGATAGAATAGGCAATTGGTTTGCATCCATTCCTTCTTCAATTGCTAGTTTATTTGAAAGCGAAGAAGATCAATGGAATGATGCTAAACAACTGGCTACTAGCAATAAGGTATCCAGTGAAGCAGTTATGGTTTCTATGACTAAAAAATAGATTTATTTCAATAAGTTAGTTTTCATAAAAAAGCCCTACATGGATAATATCCATGTAGGGCTTTTTTATTCCTGAAAAAATACTACTCGTTCAGGCGTAAGAACAGTTGTAATCCCCCCCATAAGCACTACATTATCAATAATCGTATATTATCCAACACTACAATTTGCGGGTACCCACAAGGGGATACCCCTATAAAATCACACACCGTACGGGCAATCCTTTATGGTTGCCCTCAATAACACAACATCCGTAAACACTTACAAATAACTCAATCGATATACCTTACGAAATAAGAAATAAGTACTGATAACAAACAGCAACATAGCACCACCCAACGCAACCCCGCCTGAAGCACCATAAAAACTAAAAATATCCTTAAAAGGCAGTACTAGTGCATGCGTTATAAATAAAGGAAATGCCAGCATACCCAAAACAGAAAAAAACTGAAAACAAAACTGAAGAACACGACTATACTGAGCATAACCTACTAACAAATAGTCAACTACCGATAGCATCAACAAGACTACGCCAGCATAAAATACCCAACGCCATACATAGTTATACTCACCAGGCCAAACCAGCCAAGTTCCTCCATGCCCAGCATGCACAGAAAGTACAATACCCAATGTAATCAGCGTAACACCACCCACTGCATAAATACTTAATGACTTACTGCTTTCAACCATCAGCTTCCGAGTAAAAATACCGATAGCAACACCAAGCAATGTTCCATTAACCATCAAAAAATAAGAATACTTAGCCGTTAATAATAACTTTAGCAATTCAAGTACTCCTTCTGCTCGATACAGTCCAATATCACGGATAACAAAAGTATGCACGGTATACAAAAAAACAGCGACACACACGCTAAAAATAGCGGGAGTAGATGAATAAGAAATAAGCTTAAACCAAAGGAACAAACTCAAGCTAATTAATACATAATACGTCAATACAGAATAAAAATAGATAGGAAAAATAGCAAGCGTAAGCGGTTCATGAAACACAAATGCCTTCAGAACCTTAACTGATGCCAAAATCACAATACCCACCAGCAACAACCAGACTGTTTTACTTAAAATAGCCTTCAAACGAACAGGGTCAGACTGAAAAATAGGAAACATAGAAAAACCAGCCCCCACCCCGTAAATAATCGCAAATCCCGGCGTACCCATTGCAAAGGCAGGTGCTAAAATCATTGATAACACATCAAAGCTAGCCGGTAAGCGCTCTAAAATACCCTCAGACCAATGACCACCAATAACAAATAAAACCAACAGGCCGCGCACAATATTAATTGTCATCCCCACCTTAAGCTCAGGTGAGTTAATTTTATGCTTATAGCGCGCTACACCCTCCTGCTCACTTAATTGCTTCGCTACTTCCCGTACGGTTAAACCTTGTAATATCCCCTTAGACACCTCAAGCGGAACATCATCCATCTTTTCAATCGCAACGACTGCACTGATCGCCGTTAAAGAATCCCCGCCTAACTGATAAAAATTAGCATCTAAATCCACGTGATGAATCGACAAAACCTGTTGCCAAACCGACTGAACCAAAGCCTCCTCAGCCGTTAGCTTCTCGCTTGCATAACTCTCATTATTAATATCGCCACCCGCGCCTTCGGTCAAAACCTCAACATCATCGCCACTACAGTGATGTTGATACAATTCAGAAAGTGCCTTTCTTTTAACCTTACCAGTGCCCGTTAGCGGAAACTCATCAACCGATATCACCTTAATCACATGCTTATTATGAATACCATAATTCAGCAATATATCAGCCAGTGCAGAAAAGAGCGCCTGCTTATCTAAATCTAGCGATTGCTGAAAAGCTAACAGAACACCATTCCCCGTCAACTCATCATCATAACTGGCAATGGCTATCCCTTCCTTAATCATCAAACACTCGCGTAAATCATGCTCTAATGCATCAGGCGATAACTTAACCCCACCACAGTTAATCAAATCATCTGCACGACCCTGAAAAAACAAATAACCGTCTTCAATACTACCTAGATCACTGGTTTGTAACCAACCGGCATCATCAACATTATCCTTATGCTCACCACCCACCAATAACTGCTGTGCAATATGAGGCCCTTTAATACAAATACAGCCTGAATCAGAAATCTTTATTTGTGTAGAACCAATAGCCACACCCACAGACTCTAACTGCGCATCAGTCGCTTTATCAATTCTTAAAAAAGTAGTCCGAGAGGCTTCAGTTAATCCATAATGTTGCACAATCACTGCATTGGGAAAAAGCGCCTTTAATTGCGATTTTTCCAAGCCAGACATAAACTGACTACCAATCTCAATCCACTTTAAATTTAAAGCCTCAACACCCAAAATAGACTGATTTTTTAATAATACTCGCCACAAAGTAGGCACCGCAGAAACTGAATTAATCTCCCCCGCCTGCAACATATCCCTAATTTCGACAGGATTAAAACCAAACTCAGGTAAAAAAGCACGTCCTCCCACAGCAGAAACGGCCCGAAACCGCCCTAGCCCAAACGAAAAATTAGTTGGTACCCCCACATACTCACGTACTGAAGCATCTAGCTCCATTACCTCATTCAGCCGCGCGGTCACATCAGACAGCATCCTATGCGTTAATAAAACGCCTTTAGGCTCACCTTCCGTACCCGATGTAAATGAAATTTGCGCCAACTCGTCCGTATTATCAAACGTATAAGTTGCTTCAAACCAACCAAAATCAGCTTTAGGATCAATGACAGTTTTCACACTCATTTGATCAATACGGCTTTGGTCATTTACAGAGCGTAACAATACAACCGCTTGCTTATTTATGTATGCATCAAAAATAGCCCTTACATAAGATAAAGAGTTTTTTGAAACCACACCGACATTATTTAGCATAAATTTTTTCCTTCAACACCGCGCTAGCAATTATTTATGGTTGCCCTTATAAGCACTACATTCACAATAATCGTATATTATCCAACACTACGATTTACGGGTACCCACAAAGGAATACCCTTACAAAACTACACACCGTACGGGCAATCCTTTATGGTTACTCCCATAAGCACTACATTCATAATAATCGTATATTATCCAACACTACAATTTGCGGGTACCCACAAGGGGATACCCCTACAAAATTACACACCGTACGGGCAATCCTTTATGGTTGCCCCCATAAGCATTACATTCACAATAATCGTATATTTGCGGGTACCCACAAGGGAATACCCCTACAAAACTACACACCGTACGGGCAATCCTTTATGGTTGCCCCCATAAGCACTACATTCACAATAATCGTATATTATCCAACGCTACGATTTGCGGGTACCCACAAGGGGATACCCCTACAAAAACCACCCCACCTATCTAGTCGCTCTAGTCGCCAGGCGGGTTTTAAAATACAAGAACCACAATAAATAACTACGCTTAAAAGCCCCCAACAAGCCAGGCCCAACTTTTAATTTAACAATACTCTTTACTAAATTAACAACATCGACCAAAGTCGATAAAATAAGATGAGTCAATACAGCGATATGCCCCAGGTTTTTACGAAAATAGAGCAATTCACTCTCATTTTTCAGTATATCCAACTGTTTACCAACCGAAGATAAATTACCTTCCGTCTTTGCACTCTCCCCTCCAATATGCACCACTGAGGTATCAGCATAAAAATGCACCTGCCAGCCTGCTTTTTTGCTTGCAAAACAATGATCAACCTCTTCATAATAAAGGAAGTAACGCGGATCAAATAAACCCACCTCGTCAATTACTTCTCGCCGAACCAAGTAATAGCAGCCAGGTACCCAATCACATTCACGTGACTGATCATGCCCCCAATCCATATCATCTATATCTTTCACATCTTTAAAGAAGGACAACAGCCCCACACTACGTAGAAATATACTCCACGGCGCAGGAAAATAACGGCACGAAGGTTGTAACTCTCCTTCCCGCCCCCGCAACTTAACCCCCAAAACACCACATTCCGTATGTTCATCCATATAAGAAATCGTCTTATCAATGGTATCTTCAGACACAAAAGCATCAGTATTTAACAAAAGCACATAGCGCCCATGAACAAAAGGAATACATTGATTATTCGCGCGTCCGAAGCCTACATTTTTATCATTAAAAATCAATTTACAATCCGAATACTCACGCTTTAACAGAGAAACAGAGTCATCCGCCGAAGCATTATCAAGCAAAATAATCTCATGGGTAATATTCTTAGCAGACTTCCGCAAAGCACCAATACATTCCGACAATAAACCAGCGGTATTGTAATTAACAATTAATGTCGTTAGATCCATAGTAATTTTATCCAAAATATTGAAGTCGATGCTATAGCGGAGATAAAAAGCTTTCAGTCGCCAAATCAGCAAACTGCTCACACAAAGCAATTTCACTAACAGATAGCTTATTCCGCCATGAACCAGATATAGTTTCTGATGTCTGTGCGCTAGCTAGCACATGATTTTTTACATCCTCAGTGATTACTAAACCAATCGCCTTATATAATTTATCTAAAACATTAACAGGCTGTTTAGTTAATTCTTCATATTGAATCAGTGTATAGGTAGGTTTTCCTTTTCCTTCTTCATAAATCACCTGATTGGCATAGTACCAATACCATAACTCTGACTCATTCAAACCTAAATTACCTATATCACCAAAAATGCTTTCCCATCGTGCATCTTCACGAGCAACCGTCTTGAGCCTTTCTATATTAGCTGAATGAACAGCCTCCCTCTCTTCGGTTGATAGATACCTATTCTTCCATGAATTTAAAAATCCACCTGGATGCCTTACAATATGAAAAATATTAACATTATTTTTTCTATTCAATAAAAAAACTGTCCAGCCTGGCGACTGTACAAACTTGAATATTTTATAGGCCTCATTCCATTCATCTATTTTTACAGAGCGAAGAGGAAAAACCCATTCATCACCTTTTAATGATTTGAAAAAACAACTTAATATTTTCCTTATTTTATTGCTACGAATAATTATATATAAAACTTTTTTCAGATTAAAATATTTCTTATTTGGTTTTATCCATTCGTCATAAACGCCCATTCTATTAGAAGTGCTATCTATAATATTATCCCAATGACTAACTAATTGAGCTTGATCTTTTCTAACGACCACGCGATAGCTATTTAATTGACTTATCGGTGAAGCCAATAACTCATGCGGTTCATTGCGACAGTATGTATCCTCACTATAATTAAATAACTCAAGAAGCCAGTTTGTCCCTGACCTACCGTGCCCTACTATAACTGCGTATTTACTCATATCCCCCCCCCTATTCCCTAAAATTAATCTGGTGTTATATTTTAAAATATTGAACATCGAGCGATAGAGATACTATATCTCCTATATCTCCTATTCTCCTAAATTAGAGATAACCAGCTTATTTCTTTCCTTTATTTGCTTAGGTATCGAAGAATTATCAAAACTATACCCTAATAAACCAATATCTTTTTCGTAGACAGTAGCAACGATCAATTTAGTCTCTTCATCAAAATAATCTTTATAATCTTTATGTATAGATTGGTTTTTTTGTTCTAATATGGATTTAAAACCTATCTTTTTACATATAACCTCAAAATCATCATCAATATTTTCTAAAAAAGCAAAATAATCAATTTTTAACTTTTCATTATCACCCATAAAATACAAGTATTGTGGGCGAAAATGATGATATTTAAATATATTGTCTATATTTAACCATCCCTTAACAAAACTTTGAAAATCTTTATATTCCCCTATATTATCTTCCGCCCACCTCTTATCTGTATCATTCATTCCTCCATTTGAAAGAAAATGGTATGCGGATACAACTCTATCCCAAGGGTTTCTCACAACAGTAAATTTAAAATAACTATTAATATCTTTGGGGGGGAACACTAGTGCGTAATCGTTAATAGTCATATGCCCACCCGCTCTGTTACCATAAAGATGGTTAGATATGGAACTTCCAGCACACTTAGGAATATGTACAAATATACTCTTAGTTTCATCGAATGATTTAAAAGTAAACCCATCTTTAGTAATTTCTTTTCTTCTATTTTGTAGAGAAATATAATTATTTCGTTGCAATAAAAACACTTTAAATCTTTTAAGATGAAGATATAAATTTAAAGGTATCAAGTTTATACATTTACTTTTTATAGATGACATTAAACTACCTTGTTTATTAGTTAAAAATAGCACTAGCGCCACTGCCTGGCTCACTAAAGGTTTTGGACTCCTGTCGCAAAAATCGATTCGCCCCACGGCGAATCAACAGTACCCTAAGCACGCCGTTTCAATAAACTACCCCGCCGCAAGCAGATGGGGTATTAAGAAGAGTTGTGATGAAAATCATAGATTTTCATCACAACTCTTCTATCTATTCGCAGCAAGCTGAGAGAAATAGAACCCCAAGAGATTAAACCTACCTCAAATGGCTCTACGCTCTACGCTCTACGCTCTACGCTCTACGCTCTACGCTCTACGGGATAAATTTTAGCCTCCCGAGCGATATTCCATATCACTTCGGATTCGCAAATAAAAGCAAGAAATATTGATTCTTCCCGATTTCGCAGGGTGATCACTACATCTAGGATTAATAGGTATTTTGGCTATTTCATAACCCATGAAATAATTTGTTAAGTCAATAGGTTAAAGAGAATATTAATAACTTCTCATTATCCACCGACGCCTTTAAAATCAAAAGGTTGAAGAGGATTAAAAAATTTAAAAAAATGATTTCTGCCGAAAAATCACCAGCAAGTCATTGATTCTTTATTTTTAAGAAACTTAAAAAAGAAGTTCACGACTTTTTACCTTTATAAGTTATTAAAAAATAACCTGTCCGTGGATAATGAGAAGTTACGAAATTTATATTTAACCTATTGCATGAAAAACTACATATTAATTTTACCCCGCGAAGTCGGGAAGAGCCAAAACTTCATATTAGCCTCAAAAATATTCATCTATGCTTCATTGCAACTCAAGCCATTTATGATGCTTTTCAACCCCTTCTCTCAATGAAAATTTAGGTTTCCAGTCCAGCAGTTTTTTTGCCAAAGAAGTATCCAAAACAACTTCTTTAACATCAAAGCCTCTACTAGGTTCAAAAATGATCTCAGAATTTTTTCCTGTACAGTATTCAATTTCTTTAATAATATCAAGCAAAGAATCACCCTGTCCGCTACCAATATTAAAAACACCACTCTGTTCTAATTTCAATGCAGACATACAGGCAGAAACTGCATCAGAAATATAAATATAATCCCTAATGATAGAGCCATCTCCCCAAATTTTTATCGGTTGCCCTTGCATGATTAGCCTTAAGAAGGTACCAATCACACCTTGAGAGCCTAAATGTCCCTGTCTTGGCCCATAAGGATTTGAAAGTCGCAAAATAACAGGCGTCAACCCATATAATTCTTGATGCATAAACAAATAATTCTCTATCGCCAACTTGATAATGCCATAAGAACTAATTGGATGGGTCGGGTGACTTTCTAAAATAGGCAGTTGATTAGGATTGCCATAAACCGTTCCACCTGATGAAAAATAAATAATACGTTTAACACCAGCCTGTTGCATGGCCTTAAACAAATTCACCGAATTCACTAGATTAGATTGAATATCTGCCACTGGATCTAAATTAGAAGTTCCTGGTACGGTACTACTGACTAAATGAATCACTGCATCAATCCCTGTCAACGCTTCCAAGAGCACCAATGAATCAGAAAAATTTGACTGGATATATTCAACGCGATGCGGGGATTGAGTATTTATATGCTTGAGCGTACGATCAATGACTTTAACGGTATGCCCCTCATTAAGAAGCGCATCAACAATATGTGAGCCTATAAATCCCGTGCCACCTAATACCAAAATACGCATTTTATTTATCCTGTAGCTTTTGCATTAATAGATCTGCGCGCTGCTTACCTACCTTCGTCCATAAAAATTTATTTGATGCTTCTCTAGCTGAAATAGACTGTTCTTTTCGTAGTTGCGATGAATTAGCCAATGACTGCAAAGCATCAACCCAGCCAGCTTTATCATGCGCATCCACAATAAACCCATTTTTTTCATTAGCAATCACGCCTAAGCCCCCCATAGGCGAGACAATGCTAGGCAGCCCCGCCCCCAAAGCCAAGTAAGTCACTAACGGACTTCCTTCTTCCAAACTAGGTAAAACAAAAATATCCGCTAATTTATAAACAGCCTCAATATCATTAGTAAAATTAATAAATTGTATATTATCAACATGGCGGTATGGCTCAATAATACCTTTTATCGATTCCTCAACAGGACCAATGATTTTCAAAGTACCCTCAATACCTGCTGCGCACCAGTATTCCAATAATAAATGAACTCCCTTCCTAAGCCCAACTCGCCCTACAAATATAAACTCGACAGCGCTATTATTTTTTTTCTTTTCTTTTAAATCTAACTGCTGGGATTGATTAAGGCCATAACTAGACTCTAATATTTTATCCTCAGCGACTCCAGCAACTAATAAAGACTGTGTTACCAAAGGGCTTGGGCTAAAAATATAATCGCATACCTCAATAGCTTCATTTTCAAATTTAATTTTAGATTGAGGTATAGAGAAAAATATATTTGTAATATTTACACGCCTTGCTTCTTCATCCAAAATTTGTTTACTGGTTACTTGGTGGCAATTAATATTTTCAATGACAACAATATTCCCTTTGGCCTTTATCTTTTTAATCAACGCCATAGAAACGCCTGGCCAAAGGTAAATAACATCATCACTTTTTATCTTTCTAAAAAATAACCATTCAGATATTTTCCTAAGTTGATAAGGTGGAATTAATTTATACAGTAGCCGAGAAATAAATGAAGGAATAGTTTTTTTAACCACTTTCGATTTAATAAAGCTATCACTAGACGGCACATAAAAAAAACACCTCAATAATTCTGAATCCATAGCTTCAGTTATTGATAGCGCAGCATGCACAACACCATAGGTTGTTAAATGGGTTGGGCAATAAGTTAATAAGTTTCTCTTCATATACCTCACCTCTTACCTAGATTTTCTACCTAGCAATTTTTTGATAAGTTGCTTGAAATCATTATATGAGTGCCGGCCACTCCTTATTACACTTTCGACAGGCATCAATACATGCCCTTTTGTCCACTCATCAGGTCTAGCTCTAAAAACTGTCGAATGTTTCTCACCTTCCCACCACGCGGGTAACTCCTTTGTATAATAATATGTCGCGAATGATTTACGTATAACATCTGGTGGGCAAGTAATCGGTGTAACACCATGAAAACTTATTTCACTAGTCAAAAATCCACATGCACGATTAAATTTAGGGGCAAACGAACCATAACATTTTTTAACATCTTTATCCCATACATCCAAATAGCCACCATATTCCTCCTTCCAATCTTTATTGAAATAAATCAGAATATTTAAACGACGAAAAGATTGATTTTTTTCGTTATAGTTAAAATCGACATGCACATCCAGATGCCCGCCAGAATTAGTTTCATGAATACCACCACCAGTTAATTTCGCATCCGCCATTAAATCTGGTACACCTGTTAGTTCTGACCACATTTGCACATATTCATCTGATGCCAATAAGTCACTCAGCTTTTTAATCGCGGGAGGAAATTTTGAAGAATCCGTAATTTGTATTTTACGGTTTTCATTAACCGCACTAAATTCCTTACCTAATTTTTGCGCTTCTTGGTAAGCAGGAAATGAGTTATGTACCTCATTGGCAAAATCCTCATTTAAAAAGTTATCAATGCAAAAATATGGAAATGGCTCTCTCGCTAAAAGCTCGTTTTTAAACTTTGCTTTATCAATGGGGTTGATTAGCTCTAACATATTCATCCATCCTCTCCTTATATAAATTTATTATCTATAACTTGCCTATAAAAGACTTCCGTTTGCTTTGCAACCGTTTCTGGCGAAAATCTATCTTGACTATCTTGAATTGCATTTTTTGAAAAACGCTGCATTTTTTCTGGGTCACGCAACAATTGTGACAATTTTTCAGCCATACTTTCTGCTGACTCAGACATTGCAAGAAAACCATTATAATCATCAATAATCATCTCTTTCATTCCTCCTGCAGATGCAGCTACAACTGGCGACCCTGTCGCTAAAGCCTCTAGCAAAGACATAGGAAAATTATCATACCGTGATGGCATAAACGTAACCGAGGAACTCTTTCTTAAGGTAGATATTTTTTCAGTCTCACAGCGGCCTAAAAACTGAATGCGTTTTTTAATCTCTAGTTCTGGAATAAAAGCATCCAAATATTCATTAAATGAATAAGACGTACCATCAACCAATACACCTCTATCAGGCCCTACGAATAAAAGTTCTACCTCATGATTTTCAGATGCCACAATACGAAAAGCATCCAACGCTAAATCACCGCCCTTATGTAAATCAAAACGGCCTACAACTAATATAGTCTGCTTTTTACCTGACCTATATTGCCACTGATTTTTTTGTAATACTGCTGGCACAGGGTTAGGAATAACTAGTGCATTAGGTAGTAAAATCCCATAGAACTCCCTTACCCTATTTAAAACATCTAAGCTAGGTGCAGTAACACCATTCGAAAGCCTGATTGCTTCCCCTTCAGATTCCACGCGCATGTGGTAATCATTTTCTTTATCTAGATGCATAATCGGTCCATGAATAAACCAAGGCCCATGCAGTCTAGTAACAATAGGAATCTTAGTTTTTTTAACTAAATATTTCGCAACGCCAAAAGACTCATCCACCTCTAATATATCAACTTTATACCCTAGACTATTTATCCCTTTCAAAATAGCAGTACAATAGTTCTTTATTCTATTCTCTTTATAGAAATTTTTTATATATCTAGGTATTCCTTTAATGCTTAATAATTTATTACCAAGCCTATATATCACACCGTTATTTTTATTAAATTGCGTTAAATCTATTATTTTATATTCATCTAAACCTTTAGTCACTAATTTATTTGTGGCAATAATTGCTGTAATTCGACCACCAAAACCAGCCAGTATATTTTGAACGTAAGTCACAATTCCATTTGGAAATTCACTTAAGGGCCAGCCAGGTGATAAATAAACAACAGAAATATTAGTCCTTTTCACTACTTAACCCCTTAATTAATTATATAATAACTAAAAATTAATATAGACATAAATACACAGAGTATTTATGTACCAAATTCATATCCAAATAAATTAATGTCTTTTTCATATACAGAAGCCACAATTTGTTTAGTTTTATCATCATAATAATCTACGTATGAATTATGATTAGACTTATTTGAGTGTAGCAGTTCCGACTCCAGCCCAAGAGTAGAAGAAATAATTTTAAAATCATTTTGGATATTTTCCGTTTTACCAACAAAATCTGCTCTAATGACTCCATTTTTATCTGAAATGAATTTATGCTGTGGAATGAAATGAATAAATGAATGAATATTATCTTCACTAACCCATTTATTAACAAAATCATCAAACCCATCATATTTATTTATATTACTCTCAGCCCATACTCTATCCGTTTTATACATTCCTCCTGCTGATAAAAAATGATATGCGGAAACCAATCTTGCCCAAGGATTACGTACAAATGTAAATTTATAATAAGTACTAGCTTTTTGTGGATTTGAATCATATAGTGAGTTAAAACTTAAATGCCCTGTTTGATAGCCAAAAAGGGAAAGACACACACTAGACCCCGCTGCCTTTGGGATATGAAAAAAGATACATTTATTTCTATCAAAAGCTGATGGATACCTATCTAGTTGATAACTTAATTTCATTCGTTTTAATTTTATTTTTTTTATTTGTTCGCCAATCATTTTTTCATCCTAAAATTAATTCTATTAAATCAATAACAAACCTATTGTAACCACTTTAAAACTAAACAACTATATAAATTATAACCTTTTACAAAAATAGAACGGTTAGTATATATGTACTTAAAAAATATGAAATACCAACCACAGGAAGTACCCTTACCTCTTTAATAAAAGAAAAAACTCCCTTCCTATTCATTTCAACATATTGAATTGGAATTCCTACAAACGCACTTAGTGTAACTCCCCATACTGCACCTTCAAGCCCATACTTATTTAATAAAATAGGTAACCCAATAAAAATCATCAAACTTTTTACAAGCATGATGTGCATTCTAATTTTAGTGCTGCCTAGTGCTGTTAAGCATGACAACCCCAGCCGTGTCATTACAAAACCCACCAATGAAATTGATAGGATTTGTAATATCCAACCTGCATCGTAATACCGGTCATCATATAAAAAATCAATTAAAGTTGGCGCTATCGCTATTAACCCACCAATTAATGTAAAAACAATAAAATCTTGCCTTAATCTAATAAAATAGTATTTATCTTTTAATTTACCTGGAGATTCCGCTACAATTCGACTAAATACAGGTAAACCTATTTTTGATGTGAGCTTATCAAGAATGCTAGACACAACGCCTGCAAGCATAAAAGCAATACTATAAACACCTAATTCACTTGCTGACACATAACTAGCAAAAATTAACTTATCGCCCTGCAATGCAAGATAACTTAAAACTGATGCACCAACGATCCACTTACCAAAAGTGAATACCTCTTTTACTATTTCCTTATTCCATGCAAACTGGTGCCTATATGAAAATAGCTTATAAGTTAAAACCACATTAACCATTTTTGCCACAACACCCGCTGAAACTAACGCCCAAATAGAATGAAAATGCCAAGCTATAGAAAGCATCATTGAAATACCACAAATTTGAGAAATTAAATCAATAACTTCTAATCGCCCCCTATTTAATTCTCTACTTTCAATCGCTGGAGCCATTGTTTTATGGGCAGTAATAACCGCTGTCAAGCCTACTATTATTAATAATAAAGGAAGTTGTTCATCACCATAAATAGCTCCAATATCTATATTTAAAACCTCGCTAATAAATACCAAAGCGCCCGCTAAAACACCAACTATTAAAAATATTAGCCAGCCACGTATAACTTGTATAGTCCAAACGGTATCAAGCAATTTTTTATTCGTACCTTCTTTATTTCGTACTATAAATGCCCACAAACCCAAATCTGAAAACATGCCAATACCATGAAGCACTACCTGAACAATTGCCATCAATCCAAACATTTCAGGGGCTAATAATCTTGTTACAATGAGATTGCTTCCAAGTCGTAATAACTGACTTAAGCCAAATGCGCCTAGAATCCAAAATCCCGCAGTAAAAATTTTCTTTCTATCCATTTTTAATTAATTCTTGATTATTTTCAGCAATTATATTTTCAGCTCGGCCAAATAGTGCACCGACTACTAACCATAACCACGAATTAAGTGATGCGTTGAGAATTTGATCAACCATAATAAGACTCACTAATAACGCCTGAGCAGTGAGCAAAGTTCTTTCATTGCCTTTAACTAATTTAGCCGCTTCCTTAGCTTTAAAAATACTTATACTTAATATTCCAAATATAGCGACAAAACCTACTATACCAGAGGTCCCTAGAACACCAACCCATAAACCGTCAACCACGGATATATTTTCTCCACTCTCTTCATCATGAACTAAGTTGCGCCCCCAGCCACCCCAGCCAAATAAAAACCGTTTTCTGGCATGCTCTAATAAGATATGTTCATTATCAAATCGAAACTCTAATGAACTAGCACGTTCTGCACCTAAATATTCTGTTGCTGTTTGTACTATCGCTTGGTGTGGGAATATTTTCATTATTGACATCCCAGGGTATAGCAGTGTCATCAGCGCCAATATGGTAGCAACACGAAACTGCATTTTATAAGACACTTTCTTTATCATGAAAAAGGCAAAGACTCCGTATAAAAATGCGGCTTTACTCTTACATAAGACCAAGATGATTAAAAAATAATAACTAACCATTTTAGGTGAGAAATTACGAATCTTTTCACCTGTCTTTTCGAGTGCTGTCGCGGCGATTAAGACGCAAGCAACAAAAAAAGCAACGGCTAATCCATGCCCCATAAAGACTACTGAGCGAAACCCTCCTCCCCGCGCTTGCTGGGCAAAACTGTGCGGAAAGTAGCCATAAAATAGGGTGTGTAGCTGTGGACTCATACGTATTTCATAGAGAATGGGGATTGAGTATATTAGCCCTGCTGCAACAATAAACCTAAACATGAGTACTTGGTCTTGATAGGTTTTGAATATTTTTTTTCCTATAAAAAAGGGGGTGATTTTTATGAATACACCAATCACGGCTGAAATAGCATCATGCAATCTTAGTCCAGGTAATATATTGTTGCCTATTATGATGCGGTCGCTGTTTAATTCTGCGGTGATAAAGGCACCAATGAATAAAAACAGGACAAATACTTGAGTAAGCCCTTTGTTATCGAAATATCTAATTTTTTGTTTTTTTATCAACCAACAGCCTATTACGGCCGAAAAAACAGGCATGGAATGCTTACCTAAAGGCGGAATCAATGGAAAATCTACTGATGTTTTCACAGCTAATACCATAAAGCCGCCGATAATGGTAATTAGCGTGGCTAGCTGTAGGCTTTTTTTGCGATATAGCCATATCGAGAATAATGGCCACCCCAAAAGAACTAAATAAGCTAACGCATTTCCTTTACTCATTTAGCTTTTTGCATTTATCAAAATACAAAACATTCCATATGACAGCAAGCATACACTCACTTTATTTTGTAATTGATTCATAAATTTTCTTCATCTGCAGCCCTTTCATTTCCCAACTATGAAGTTCAAGTGCTGCTTTTCTAGCATTTGCCGATAAACTTTCTCTTAGCTTATTATCTTTTGCTAGTAACTCCATACTCTCTATGTAGGTTTTTAAAAACTGCTCTTTATCTGCTAGTGGGATTTTTACCCCTACGGTATCATCCACTAATTCAGCGGGGCCTCCGTAATTAGGAACTATTACGGGCAATCCTGCTGATAAAGCCTCTAATATCACATTACCGCCAACTTCTCTGATTGTTGGAAAGACAAACACATCAGACTCAGTCATATAACTTGCTACTTCTGCCTGTGTTTTCCAGCCGAGTATTTTGATACATTCATTTAGATTATTATCATCAATTAGTTTTTGCAGTGATTCTCTTTCTGGGCCATCGCCAACAATATCAAGATGATGTGCATCACGCAGTTCTTGGCTATTTATAAACGCTGATACTACTACATGAGCACACTTGTAAGGAACTAAGCGCCCAACAAATAAAAATCGACACGGTTTTTTGTTTTTATCTTTTTTTAGCTTTGGCTTATAAAGCTCTGTGTCTACACCTAGTTCATTAAACCTAACTATTTTATTATGCTCTGATACGGGAATATCCTTCTCTACATGCTTGAAGGCAGCTAATATTTTTGTCGCATGGGTAAATG
>Ga0209494_1000269_pt1 | contig 22466 bp, 16 predicted proteins | sample EN1Hudseemescosm_FD_184628 | JGI IMG/M metagenome (GOLD analysis project Ga0209494, IMG submission 184628) | Methane-oxidizing microbial communities from mesocosms in the Hudson Canyon - EN1B Hudson Canyon (SPAdes) (version 2) | ecosystem: Environmental > Aquatic > Marine > Cold seeps | place... | reverse complement strand
ACAGAAAATAAGTAACAAGATAGGAATTAGCATTAATCGTGTAGCTTTAAACCCACAAACAGAAAGTGCTAACCCAATTAAAAGAAATATAAACGAAAAGCGGAGCAGAAAATAAACATCCCCCACAATACCTATAAAATATAATGCCATTGCAAAAAAACTTAAAACAACGCCTAACCAAGAAGGGGTGAATTTCTCAGCTAGAATCAACTCTTTTTGTAACCATATAAAATATAAAGAAACAAAAGGAATCATATAGCCATGACTATATTCTTCCTTACTACCCCAAATTTCTAATAAATCAACAAATACATCCCAATATAAAATAGAAATCACAACTAAAATCACTAATGAGATAATATATAAATTATTTCTTTTTTTAATCATCATCAACCTACACCCACTAATATTTAACCGTTAAATTACAAACGATACCCTTACTATTCAAGTTATTTATATATAGCTTCATATGCTTTCAAAAGCATTAACTCTTCAAACTCCCAAGATAAGTCATTAACAACCCGTAACCGCCCAAACTCACCCATTTTTTTTCTTTTTTCCGGATTGTCTAATAACCCCAATAACTTATCTGCAAAATCTCGAATATTATTTTTTTCTACATACACCGAGGATTCCTGTGCTGAGAACCTGCCTTCCGTCAGGTCGTATTGAACTATAGGTTTTGATAAAGCCATATACTCCATTATCTTATTCATTGTAGATTTATCATTCATCTCATTTGCAATATCTGGGTTTACACAAACATCTGCTGTATTTAACATTTTCAGCATTTCCTCATCAGAGACACGTCCTGTAAATGTCACGTAATCTGCAATACTAAGCTTATCTGCATATACCTTCATTTCTTCAAGTGATGTACCACCACCCACAAGACCAAATTGAATATCTTTTCGTCCATCATGATTTATTATTAAATCCGCGGCTTCCAGTAAATGGTCGATTCCTTCCTGTTTACCCATAACACCAACATAACCAACGAGATACTGCCTACCTTTTTTTAGTGCTTCAACAGGCTCAAGTATTCGCATGCGATCAAGTTTGGGACCACTACGTACAACATATACATTCTGCTCATTCATCCCACCTCTTTCTATGGCTATCTTCTTGTACGACTCATTGGTTGCAATTGATACGTCAGCAAGTTTAAATGTCATGCGTTCCCAAAAAAGCATAACCTTATAAAAAAAATCTCTTCGCCCAAATTTTGCCTCATAAAGTTCAGGATTAATATCATGATGATCAAATAAGAATTTTTTACCAAATAACTTAAAAAAACCACCTATTAGAAAGATATTATCAGGAGGATTACATGCATGAATCACATCAAAACCATGCTTGAAAAAAACTTTACAAGCAAGAAAAAACTCCCAAAACAATGCAACCGAGTACTCCATAAAATATCCTAATGCTCCCTCTGCTTCGAGCGGCAGGTCATGCCGGTAAATATGAATACCCTCAATATTCTCATATTTTTTCTCATACCCCTTACCTGTGGGGCATATAATGCTAACTAAGTACCCTGCAGCAGTCAACGAAGTCGCTTCTTGCCACACTCGCCTATCAAATGGCGAAGGAAGGTTCTCCACAATTATCAATACTTTACGCTGCTTTTTTTGCTCACCAGAAAAACTCATCTCCCCCCCCCTACCAACAAATACCATCATAAGTATCATCAGAACGCCTTTCGATAATTCTTACCAAATCAACAACCTTCTTACCCCCTGATAAATTTTTAATAACATCTTTAAACTCACTCGCCTTATTACCTATCACAACCGTATCTGCATGCAAAATAACTTCATCAATTGAGTCAACCATAAGACTTGAAATATGAGGAATTGTATTAAGTATATAATCTCTATTCGCTCCAACGAGTTTTGCAATATTAACATTCTTATCATAAAGCTTAATATCGAATCCCTTACCTATAAGCCCCTCAATAACATTTACCAACGGGCTTTCTCTTAAGTCATCAGTTCCAGCTTTAAAACTAAAACCTAAAATACCAACCTTTTGATTCCCCTTCTCAGTGATCATTGATAGACCTTTCTCGATCTGACATATATTATTAGGAATAATTGAATTCAAAATTGGCGTATTGATATCTAGTGACCTCGCCTTATAAGTTAACGCCCTAACATCTTTAGGCAGACAAGAACCGCCGAATGCAAAACCGGGCTTCATGTAGTATGGAGATAGGTTAAGCTTGGTATCTTTACAAAAAATATCCATCACTTCATGCCCATCAATACCCACCGCCTTACTTATATTACCTATCTCATTAGCGAAACCAACCTTAAGCGCATGCCAGACGTTATCGGTATACTTTACCATCTCTGCCGTTTCAATACTTGTCCTAACAAATGGAGCATCAAGCTTTGAATAGAGCTCCGCAAGCATGTCCCCTGCTCGGCTATCTGACTCGCCAATCACTATTTTAGGTGGGTTATAATAATCATATACAGCTGTACTTTCACGCAAAAACTCCGGGTTGTTACATACACCAAAGTCTATGCCTGCTTTCATTCCTGAAGATTCCTCAAGCACAGGAACTACAACTGAACTCATACTTCCAGGCAACATAGTACTGCGTATGACAACAACATGAAATCCCCCCTTAGCCTTAATTGCTTCACCAATTTCCACACAAACCTTTCGTATGTAACTAAGGTCAAGACTTCCGTTTTGGAGGCTAGGTGTTCCAACACATATTAGCGAAATATCTGTATTTTCAATAGCCTCACTAGCATTCTGAGTCGCGCTCAACAAGCCATTTTTTACGGCCTTATCTATCATTTCACCAACATCCTTTTCGATAATAGGCGTTTTCCCTTCATTTATCAAATCAACTTTCGGCTTATAAGGGTCTACTCCTATTACAGTATATCCATCATTAGCCAAACACACCGCTGAAACCGCACCAACATACCCCAAACCAAATATACTTATCTTCATTTCAACTCCAGTTACATAAAATTTACTTTCTACTCGTTATTTCAACTCTACAATAGCACTAACGCCTCGGTACGACTGATTGATATTCAATACGCAATAAATACTCCGTCCTTCCCCGCAATTTCCATCTCAACTTCGCACCTGTACTAAGCCTAACTGGCTTAATTAACTCTTATGACCATTAGAGTTTTGAGCGGCTCGAATAGAATACGAGTTAACATGATATATTTTGAGACTCCCCATCACAAAAATCAGTTCGCCACCCGGCGAATCAATAATACCAATCCCAATATGTTTATACTTAAACGCATATAACAAAAATCGTCATTCCTGCGTGCTCTTAGCAGGAATCTAGCGTGTGCATGGACTCCCGATTAAAGACTTCGGGAATGACGATGACTATATTACAGTGCGTATTTATTGGGATTGGTATAATGCCCTAGTTCGTCCTGTGTCCGATTCGTTAAGCTACCTCTGCCTTGACTACTGTCAAAAAGACTACCGCTTACTTACCTCCCGAGCGAGCTTACAGCTCACTTCGGATTGGCGAATTCCCCTTTGCCTACTGCGGACTAAAACTCTTCACTTCGCAAGCGCCGCCTCCCTGCTTTTCAGCGTTAGCTAATAAAAATCACCTCTTTTACCCTCTACTTGAATCATCTCTTTCCCACTTAGTTTGCTTTGTAATATATTGATAACGCGCACGAATACGTGAGATCAAATTAACACCGACATACACAAGCAATTTAGGCCACAACTTAACATCAAAACAAAGTGATTTAAAAGCACCTTGAAAATCTTTAGCTTCATTAGCTAATAACTCAGGAAATTCATCTTTTAATTGATAACGCCCCAGTCTACTCCGTGTTTTTATCTTAATTAAACTTAATAAATCTTTTGGTGCCGTTACAATTGCATAATGCCCCTTTGTAACTGGACGCTCACTTTCAGTAAATAATGCACGCACATAGCCATCATCAGCAATAATCTCAGGAAATCGATCAAACCTAGCCCGCCCCTCTTCAGATAAAGCATAAACACCACCGCCAATCATTCCAGCTTTACAATAAGGCAAACTTAACCAAATATCATAAAAAGCTTTAACAAACCAGGAACTACTTGATAAATCCATTTGAGGTTCAACTGATGTTGCTAAAGCACCAGACTCCAAGGTAAAACACATTGCAAAAATCGCGTCTCTAGTTAACAAAATATCAGCATCTAAATATATTCTTGGAAAAAATTTAGAATGTAATTCACCAAGGTTTATAGCGCTTGTTTTTGAAGGTATATCAGTTTCTAAGCAAATAACATCTAAAAGATTTTGTTTTGCAATCTCAGCTGTATTGTCCACACACCCATTACAAACCACAATAGCTTCAAGCTCTTGTTTATTATCAGTTCCAGATAAGCTGAGCAAACAAGATGCAATTGAAGCCGCCTCATTATGAGCAGGAATAATAACAGTTACCATTTTAATCACCTTAATGTTCTTTACTATCAAGTCTCACCATAATATAGAAATATTTTTAAAAAAATTATTTCAATAATGACTTATACATAAAAAAATACAGACATCAACGTTTTATCGCTCTCCTAATGACCCTGTATATATTCTCAGCCCACAAAGTTAGCTCCCCTTTAAATCCAGAATATACTTGAAAAACCAAACCGACATCCGTCTCAATACCACCCATACGCTCCTTAAATAAATAGACAAAAGGATTATTATCCTTATCTATTCCACCTAGGTCATACCAGCGACACCCGCGCTCTTTTGATTCATTTATCACATGCCATTGTAACAAATAGGCGGCTCCTACCTTTCTGCCTGTATCATTTGTAGCACCCAATAAATATACTGAAGTATCACCACTCATACTTGATAAGTGCCCTCCGATAGGCTTTTTATCAACATAGGCAATAGCTAAATGAAACTTTTCCTGTTCTGGCGAATGCTTCTGAACAGCTTGAAAAAAGTCATTATCCATATCAACATCAAATGACTTTTTTTCCACTAACTCTTTAAATAATATTCCAAAATCATCAAAAAGAACCGAACTATCTCCAGTAACAATTTCTATATTCTGTCTTTCACTTTTATTAAGAACATTTCTCCATTTTTGATGGAATTTTTTACGAATATCCTCAAGCTTAAACGACAAATCAACTAACATAGTGGCATTAGTTTTCCCATACTCCACAAAGCCAGCCTTCTGGTACACTGATATTTCTGAAATATGTAATGAAGAAACCCTATGACACTGCGAAACCCTAAGCACCAAGCCTCTTTTTTTTATATATTCATTTTTAATAGCCACTAGAGCGGATAGTAAATTCTCTTCAATCTTCTCTCCTTCCTTATCAACTATAGGCCCACCACTAATATATGCAATACCACCACAGCCAAAAGGAAGTGCCTTAATTCTAATATTAGACACTGCGATTACGTTTCCACGCTCATCAAGCACCGCAATATGTTCAGATTTAGCGCCAAGACGTTCTGCCGCTTGTTTACTGTAAGCCCAATAATGAGTATAACTGTAATCGTTAAACTGTTTTGCCGTTGCCAGCCATCTATCAAGACCCAGTATTTCAACGCTATAATTCAATTTATTTACCTACACTTCGTCTTACTAACCTGATTATTTTTCTAAAATAAAATAACCAAGAATATGCCCCGTCAACTGTCAACCGAAACTCTATAGGCCAAACACTAGGATCCATTGAGAAACGCCCTATCTTTCCCTCAGTTTGCTTTGCTGATATCATTTGCTCTTCGAGAGTTAAAAATTGTGTCAGACCACTACTTTCTGCAATATGCAACACATTTTCATTAAAATCTCCATGAGGGAAAGCCAGCGATACAACTGTCCGTCCAATTAACTTTTCTAAATAACGCTTTGATTCAGATAATTCATCCCGCACAGATTCGCTCTCAAGACTAGTAAGCTTAGGGTGCGTGTGAGTATGCACACCTAAAGTAATCAGCGGATTATCAGCAAGCGACTTAATTTGTTCTTCACTCATTAGTTGTTCGTACTCATCATTATGTTTACTGTTCAGCAGCCACTTTGGCGCACTTCCCAAGCAACCAGTAACCACATAAATTGATACAGGAATATTCAATTCATTTATTACAGGTAACGCATTGCACAGCAAATTCTCAAATGCATCATCGAAAGTAACTACTACAGCAGGTCGAATAAATCGTTTAAAATTATCTGTGGATTCGGCACCAAGAGAGAGGCTTCTATAAGAAATTGTCCTCATTTGCTTTCTAAAAGCGTCAGCACTAAAATCATCAATACCGTGATAACAAAGTACCACTTTCCTAGACCTAAAAAGGTAACCACCAATGCTTAAAAACCAAATAACAAACGATACCAATAAATAAGTCAATCGAACTAAAATACCATTTCTAGCGTAGCTCATATGATTACATCAATTTGTCTGAAATTAAAGAATGAAAAGTTTGAATTTTTATCGAGTTTATTATGGTCTTCATAATTTTTAGTGAAAAAATTTAAATCTTGATTTACAGAGTTATAATTAATTCTGTTAGTCATCTCCCTTAATAAGATCAGATTAATTAAGTAAATAAGACTTCTTAAATAATATTTAATTCGATATTTTATAGCATAATTGTTAAATTCATTAATCTTGGTCATAATCTACCCTCTAATATATTTATTTCAACTTACACCCACAGCTTGATTATTTACAAACTAAAATAATTGTCTTTGAATCCATGATTTCCATAACGGTTGTTGAATATGAAGTTTGGGGGCCACTCGTAAATACCATATTTTATAATAAAATATATTAAGTAATGTACCTTGAAAACGAAAAATCCAGCACCGCCATAGCGCTCCTACTCTATTCCTAACTATTAACAGTGATTGGCGCTCAAATTCTTTTGCACCCAATTGTAATTTATAAGGATAATGACCTGCTCCAGCATCAACATGCGTGATTCCTTCACTAATCGCCCAATTTAACATTCTGACAAGTGACAACCTACCAAGTGACAACCGTTCTAATTCAGAATCAAATACTCGTGCTGGCAACATCCAGTGAAGAGTCTTTCCGCAAATATACATATACTGGTAGCTAATGACTTTATTAGATGACAATATACGAAATAAAAAAAACCGACCTCTATTAGCCTGTTTATTTACAAGATCAACATGAAACTTCTCGGCAAAAGGCCAATCCCCAAAATGCCCCAATTTACCATCTTGCTTCCATTGTGCTGTATGCATTTCTATAAAGTCCATAAATCCTCCCTCATCACTAAATGGACTTGATATGACATCTTCTGCTATATCATAATTTTTACAAAGGCGGTTCCACCAATTTCGATAACTTTTTCTAGTGCTTTTTCCCAAGTTTTTAGTATAATCTTCGAACGTCTTTGGACACTCGAAAATAGTATGAGGTCTTTTAGAGTGACAAACAATTAATTTAACCAAGCCATTCATATAATTAGCTCCTTGGTAAGCCAACATATTATTTTTATTAGAGATCATTGGCCCCAATAAAACAGCATCACAACCATCATTATTCATAAGTTCTGAAATAATAGCCTCAAATGATTGATCAATCCAATCTTTAAGTATTGGTGCCTCACACGTCCCAATCGTAAAGTCAGCACCTATTGTTTTAGCAAAACAAAACTTCTGCAAGCCAACCCTAATATTATCAATAAACATAGGCATGACACCTACCAGTTGATTGGTTTTAACGTCATAAATCAAAAAAATACGTAAGCTACGGTCAAGACCATAGTGAGCCCACCAACTTTGACACCAATCATATGTTAGGTAAATCCCTGAATTAGTGCTTTCAACTAGCTCATCCCAAGCTTCCTGATTCTGCGGAAAATCTTGGTAAAATTTTATTGACAACGAATCGCAATTCAATGTTATCCCTATATTTTCCGTGTTTGAATCATTCAATGATGCCACCAGTATTTCCTTTAGTTAGTTAGTTAATTAATTAAGACTATTTGCAGTCCAAACTAGAATTATCTTTTGCTACAATAAGCTACCAAATTAATATCCGTATTAGTCAACGTGCTAGCTATAAATAATACCAACCCCAATAAATACGCACTGTAATGTAGTCATCGTCATTCTCGAAGTCTTTAATCTGGAATCCATGAGCACACGCTAGATTCCTGCTAAGAGCACGCAGGAATGACGATTTTTATTATATGCGTTTCAGTATAAACATATTGGGATTGGTATAATACACTTGATAATACATCATTAAATTTCATGCACCAACAAGGCATTGCCACATGACAAAAAAAACATATATCCCATCTGGTCAATTCTGCAGTCCCTTTGGACTAATACATGGCTTGTTAAACCCAACCAAGAGCCTACCCAATTGGTGGAAAATCCCATTCAAACAAACACTACATTTCCATCGCGCTCGCACCTGCATCTCATTTGCTTGTGAATATCTAAAAATTCACCCTGGCTCTGAGGTTCTTATTCCTGCCTATAACTGCGGCTCAGAAATTGACCCACTGTTACAGATGGGAATTAAAGTTGTTATGTACCGCATTGATAGGCTGGGTCGTATCGACCTTGATGATATTGTTAAAAAAATCACACCAAATACCCGTGCAGTCTATGTAACCCACTACTTTGGCTGGCCACAAGAGCTTGTTAATCTCGCTCAGATTTGCAAGGATCAAAAAATACAAATAATCGAAGACTGTGCTCTCGCATTATTCTCACAGTCTGAAACAATGCCTATTGCCCACTTTGGTGATGCGGCTATTTTTAGTTTACCAAAATTTCTGCCAGTTCCAGACGGAGGTTTTCTTGCTCTAAAACCCGCTATATTAACGACCCATCAACACTTAAAAAAACCTTTAAGCCGTGAAGTTCTCCATGCAACCCTCCCCTTTCTAAAACGCTGGTTTCTTTCCAGTTTTAGAATGCCTTTTCAACCACATTACCAAAAACGCATTGTAAAAAGAGCTGATACCTCCCTCCTAGAGATGAATAAATTCCCCGATATGCCTAAGAGTTATTATTATGATTCCTCACGGTTTCGTCGCAGGATGTCAAAGTTAACACTCAGCATATTAAACACACTAGACATCAAAGCAGTTATTAAAGCACGAAGGCATAATTACCTAATTCTTCTTGAATCCATTACCACATCTACCTCTATACAACCTCTATTTAATGGCCTTCCTGCCGGTGTATGCCCCATAATGCTACCACTCCTTGTGAAAGATCGGCATACAATGATTACATGGCTTAAATCGCATGGCGTTCCAGCATACCCCTGGTGGAGTGGCTATCACCAAGACTTAGACTGGTCACAATTCCCTGATGCACGTTACCTAAAGGACCATGTACTTTGCCTCCCAGTCCATCAAAACTTAAATGACGAGCACCTAAATTACATGATCAAATGTCTGTCAGATTGGGAGTCAATATAAGTCTAATAAAGTGTTATGCACTACCTATACTGTTGGCTCTCTCCCTGTGAGATGAAATCGAAGGCCAGCTAATGCATAAGTAGCTTTACTTAGTGCGCTTTGATTAAATGGCGCTAGCCCCCCCCAGATTACTAACCTGATAATATTTGATAAAATAAATATAGCTTTAGTCAATAAGCAAGCTACCTTGCCTATATTATTGCGATTAAATATTATCAAGCTCTTTTGCATCTGGACAAACATTTTTGAAGCTATTTGCCGCGTACTTTTTCCGCCGCCATCCGCATGAATAATACAAGCGTCAGGGGTAAACATACACTTCCAACCTGCCTGCCAAAACCTAAAACACCAATCTGCTTCTTCAGCATAAATAAAATATGCCTCATCCATAAGACCCACGTCTTCATATGCCTCCCGGCGCACCAACATAAACATTCCAGATATTACATCAACGAAACGCTCGGACTTGCGATCCCACCATGACAACTCCGGTTGTCCAAAAAAATGTGATTTTGGGAATAGTTTTGATAAACCGACAGCAATAAAAAAAATATTAAGAGGGGTGGGGAAAGAAAAGCAAGTATTTTGAATTTTTTCTTTATTTTCTAATACTTGGCAACCTAAAACACCCACATTAGGATGATTATCCGCTATACCTAGCGTCTTTTCTAAGGCATCATCAAGTAAAATTGTGTCTGGGTTGAGTAGCAAAATATAACGCCCACTCGAACGCACAATACCTTGATTATTTGCTGCTGCAAACCCACGATTTTCTTTATTTTCAATTAAAATAACACTTGAAAATTCACTACTAACCATTTCGGCTGATCCATCACTGCTAGCATTGTCTATTACAGTTACTTCCAGATTAACCCTACTCTTAATCTGATATATTGACCCTAAACAATTCCGTAAGTGCTCAACAGAATTCCAGCTTACTATAATTATGGAGATATCATGATTCATTTGCATTTAACTCTTAGTTTTATTGCTTGAAACCGATACACAAGTTCCAATGAGTAAAAAAAACGCACTAGTCACTTGCCCAAAATATGATACCGCTAAAAAATTCATACTATGCACAAACACCATTACACCAGATGACCAAAGTATCCATAATTCTTCTTTTGAAGTCGCCCTATCCATTCCCTGCCCCAATATAACAAAGACACGCCAAATAAACAGCATAAAAAATATCATTTCAAGAAGCCCACCTCGAACCCCCTCAAGCACATACTGATTAGTAATATCCTGCAACCCCCAGCCCCAGTGGGCAGTTGACCTCCCTCCAACCAACCACCACTCTCCTACGTGGTTAATTGCTTGCTGTATAAGATTATATCTATGCCACCCTGTCGAGCCTCCACTCAGATCTATCCTAGAAATAAGATGCCATACAGGCGCCTTCATTACCATGTGTAGGATTATTAATATAATCAAACCACTCCGCCGTATTAACCCCATTTTTTTTCGAATTCCAAACATCGAAATGCCCAAAATAGAAAATAAAACCGCCATAACCGGGGTACTTGAAGCTGTATTGCCCACAATAATAGCAACACAACCGATAAAAACACCAAGTTGTAATTTATTTGCTGATCGACTAAACCAAAGCGCACTAAGCCAGGGAAGTATACTAGCCCAAAAAACCCCCGCCATTATTGGGTGTGAAAAAGGACCTTGGCATCTAAGCCTATCATTACGTATCATCGTGACTTCAGGAACCCCACCAAAAATGGAAAACATATTTAGCCCGCTCCCCCTCTCAATAATAAAAAAGATCATCATAGGTATAGCCAAAAGACCCAACATTAACGCAATACGGCGCACATCATCAATTGAACGAACATACACTCGCCCTATATAATAGGCACCTGCAGCATCTAACATATAACCCGTGCGAGTAATTAATCCCGAAAAGCCTCCAAGCAAAATACCATAAGCTAAAATCCCCCAACACACCCACCAACGGATCATAAAGTCTGGCTTCTCCATTCTGATACCTTGCCCATCTTTACGCACAAAAATACGCGCAAGCATCAACAATATAAAAATCCGTACAAAACTAAAGTCAAGTGTTGCAATAACAACTCGCTGAGCGCTTGGGATAGCTACCATAAAAAAAATCAAGGGTAATATCGCTCGATTACGCGGTTGCTTTAGCATAATAAGAATACTGGCGAGCAAAATAACAACCCCAAGAGGATTTACAACAGATTGGTTAGCCCAGTCTCCTCCTCCAAACCCTGTTGGCATCGCTCGTTGAGTCATAATAAACCTAACAAAATACGTTCAACATTACACACGCTTTAACAGTCGTTTTCGGTATACTCGCTTTACTGTACCCACGATAGACTTTAGCTTTTCAACCCAATTTAAACGAGAACACCAAAAAGAAACCATTTTAAACCCATGATATTTTGGCACAGCGGCACCAGCCAAACGCAAACCTAAAAGACGCCCCCAAAGAGCACCGCGTGCATCAAGTAAATTCGGCTGAGATTTAAGTAATAATGAAGAATCTCTGTTCATAATACTAATATATCCTGCATTAATAGCATCTTTTATTAACTGTTCCCCTAGCTCTGTTCTAACGACAATTAACGAATTACCTGCTTCATCAGGCTTTATTTTTTTATACCACGGGTCCCCTACAGAAATATCAGCAAACTCTCCTGTATGATCTGGACAAACATAACATCGCCACTGCCGATACTTCTGAAGAAAACCCCATGAGTCAGAATAACTTAATTGCCGCACACTCTTGTCCTCATCAATCCCAGCATATTCGGCTGTCCAGAGTCCTGGCCACCCTTTCCCTCTATAACGCAGGCCACTAATCAACTCCGGATCACTAATGCCCTCTCTCTCCAAAAGCTTGAGTGAGCCCTCAGTTGACGGAACTCCCGCACAAAAAAATGAAATTGTTATGCCTATATTTTTATCTAAATTTGACCTAAGCTTTCGTGCCCTTTGAACAGCCGCCACATCACAAGGCTTACCAATAAAAGCAACCTTCTCCTGCCCCTCATCAATTTCAGCAAGCTTATCACATGGACTAGCGGGAGAATAACGAGAGCCAGCACTAGCAAGAATATCTTCCCGAGACCGACTCAATACCGTTTCATTGAGATAAGGCTTATCTTTTCTAGCTGCCGTATGCAAGACACCATCCATCCCTCCTTTCTCTAAACAATAAAGAGCAAGTGCCGACACCACGCCGCCACTCGAGCCTGAGAAACGCAATTCCTCGTCTACTGCATAGCCTTCCATAACTTCATAAACAGGTCCCCAGCCCTCAAGCAAGTTATTTATAAGTTTGGGATCTTGACGATTAAAAGTGTGTTTTAAGTTGATTCCAGGACATGCGCTAAACGCATCTCCATTTTCTTCAGCCGCCCCATCTTTCAAAAAAGGTCGGCGTCCATATTGCAAAACATCATCAATATAAAAACGATCTGGTTCCATTGCCGCACACACACCACAGCCAGAACATAGCTGAAACTGAGATACATCTTGAATATTTCTTATCTTAGGCATAAATTTTAATTTTCATCCTCTATATTGATTTTCCTGATCAGAGGGTGAGTTAAAAACACCGAATTTACTAATTCAACCCATCTCCTTACACATAACTCCTAAACATTTTCATTTCCCAGTAACAGCGATACATTACCTGTGTTTCAGTCCAGCCCTGGCAGGGCTTGAGGATTGGTTAACTTAGATGTTTTTACAAAAGTTCCTCATCAATTTAACGGTTCTTTTATTAAGACGTTTATCGCTTAAATCTAAATTACATTTCAGCCAAAGTATCAGTCATCACTAATCAAATAATTACATCTTACAGCTTTACCTCAGACTCATAATTTTTGTAAATCCGATTTGAAAATATTTGATAATACGCCTCTTTGCCTTATTAATTACATCAAAACCATGTTGAATGTTATATTTCGCACGAGATATAACAAATATATATTCATTTATTCGGTATACTCCTTTAGGAGAAAATTCTCTCTTATATTTATAAATATTATACATTGGATTAGATTTATCAACATCCTCTACATAACCTTCAACATCGAAATTTTTACATCCTTTATCTTTTGCCCAGCACATAGCCTCATACCATATAAAAGGGGCTATACGTAAATTTGATAAATTATGCAATGCTTCAGGTGAAACTACAAACTGAGATACATTTGCATTATTACCTACCCTCATCAACCATATGCCGCCAAGAAAAACCCCTCCTTTATACGCATTTATTATTACACCAACATCTTGAGTGTTAAATATATTGTTATACATTTCGGTATATTCATTTTCACTAACAACCGGCATATGTCTATCGCGATTCATATCATTTAAAGCATTATAAAACAACTGCGCTTCTAAAAAAGTAGAAGCATACTTTACAGTAACTTCTTGACGAGTCGCCCTACGTACTTCTCTGCGCGCACTTTTTGAAAAATTGGCAAGAATCTCATCCTTACTTAAACTAATATCTACGATGCCTGTATATTGTCGATTACTTTCTCCTCCACGACCTTTCATCGGAATAAATCCTAAATCCCTTATAGCCTTCTCTAATACTTCCGCTTCAGGATAAAACCAATAAGGTGATATTCGAACATTACTCATATGCCTCTTTTTTGCATAATCAATAAATAGTTTAATAAACTCTTGACCTGTTTTCGCATCTAAAAAGCAAGGGCCACTCAATGCTACAGCATCTAAAATAAACCAATGAAACTTGCATAGATTATTCAAACTGAATATAGCAACAGAGACAATTTCTCCACCCTCTTCTCCCCACACAAAAATCGCATGACGCCCCTTGCCATGTTCTGCGAATGCAAACACTGGATGCTGCCTTGCATGAGAATTTTCACATCGCTCCAAAAAATCTATCCATTTAGATCTTTGGGTGCTATCAAGAGTACGCTCCACTTTTAATTTCATTTTTACTCCATAATCACTGGCCATGTCATCGTTACATGTGAAAAAACAATCAATTCTGTTGGGTGCTTAATATACCTGTATTTTAGGGTTATTTTATACTATTTCTAAGTGAGAGAACTTATTCACATTTAATGGCGACTGGGCGCGCCATCACGCACCTCATTAGCTTGACGACTGTCGAGATGAACCTTGCCCAGCAAGCTTATTACTGCTCACTCCGAAACAGCGACAGCCCTGACGTCTACTGCAGACTAAAAATCATCACTTCGCAAGCTCCGCTCCCCTACTTTTCAGCGAAAGCAATCACTACCAAGATTAAACTTTGCATTAAGCCATAGTTTTCACATCTCAAACATTAGGCTACACATTTAAGACGGAGCAACCACAAGCCCCCCCCCCTACGATAAAATAACAGCACTACAAAACAAGCTGTCCCGTCTTAATATGGCAGCCCAAAATAACCACTTTATATTTAAGTGATTTTATTTTCAGAAATGAGTGTTTAACTGTCTTTTTTAGTAAATATCACGACTTTTAATAGGTACAACAGCGTTAATTGCAAAAATAAGCCAATGTTTCACAGAAAAAAAGTGTGTTTCACGGAGAACATGTAATTTAAGATTAACTTATCTCTTTGATTTTTATTTAGTTACATATGACAAGAAACCCTAAAGAGCCATATTTATGCCCGCCCACTAAAATACCCTCTAATATTAGACAGCTCACTTTTTACTATATTTCGAAAAACAGGCAATACCGTTACCATTATAATTAATAGCATTATTTGAAAAAATACGAGCCCACCCAGTCGCTCCATAACAGTTAATGAAAAAGCATTAACACCAACCGCAATAAATAATACCATTGCAACAACAAAAGGTGGGTGTAGCGAATCACTTAACAAAATTATTGTTTTTTTTCTTACACGTTTTGCTGTAACAATAAAAGCCACCCATTCCCCAAGCGTTGCACATACGATAATCCAATAAACCGGCATCATATGTAGCGCAACCAACGCTGCTCCACAGACACCTAGCATCCTGTATATATTTGCAATCATAGGCGTAATAGTATCACCTAATGCAACAGAGGCAGCAGTAGGAGCAACCCTAAAGAGTCTCACGACAAAAAAAGCACCAAACCACTTTGCAAACATATGGGCATCTGAGTACTGTTCGCCAAAAATCATAATGACAATATCTCCGCCAAAAATGATAAATGGTAAGGCAACCAACCCTCCAATCACCGCCATTATGTTTACACCTAAGATATATCGATGTCTGAATTCACTTTGATCACCCTGCACACCCGAAAGAATAGGTAAAAAAACTGACATACTAACTTTTAAACAAACCATTATAAGCGCAACAACCAATGAAATGGCAACAGAATATACCCCTAAGATACTCATTGAATAAGTTGTCCCAATGATGAACCGATCTCCCTGCATACCAAGAAACATCAACAAACCATTAATCATTAATGGCCAGCCAAAAGCCACAATACGATTTAAATACTCTTTATCAACTGATAGACTATAAGTCCTTGTTGCCACTAAATGAGACATCACAACACTAATTAGCGTCTGCCCCAACACCAACCAAAGCACAGCCGAATAATCATTAACCTTGATAACTAAGGGGTAGGCAACAACAGCAGCCATTAACTGCGGAATAACATCCACTAATACAGTAGACCTATATTTCAGCTGCCTTTGCTCACGCGTCCAATCCAAGTGCATAAAGCCTCGCACTACTGGCACAACAGCGACCAACTGATAAGCCCACTCAGCCTGAGGCGTATTGAAAAAACCAGCCATTAAAGAAGCCGATGCATATACTATTACGCCAATTAAAACACCTCGCCCCAGCTGAAATAAGTGCGCTACCTGCTGGAATCGAGGGGCATCTCCATCTTTTGCCTGAATAATTAACATATCTACTGACATATTACTTATCATTTCAAGAAAACTAAGGATGATTGCAAAAGTTGCTGCAATCCCCATATCCTCAGGAGTAAGCATACGAGCGACAATAATATTTCTAAGCAAAGATAAGGACTGAGTCGCCACTTGCCCTACAGCTAACTGAACAAACCCTTTGTATACCTTGCTGCGCATCCCCATGTAAACCCTCTTATCTATTCCCTAGACAGGCAAGCACTATCTTATCCATTTGATCATTAGCTTTGCTTAACACCCCAGGTAACTTAGCCGCGAGGTGTTTTCGTGTTTTAACTCGCTGGTTAAAAGAATCAAATGTTAAGTCAATAACATCCTCTGTTGGTAATTCGCGCGGGTCAATCACATGAGCCCCTTGATCGCAAGTCTCAAAGACACCCAACGTTTTAAGGCTATAAGCGATTGCAGTCGTTGGAACACCTGTAGAAAGACCAGCAATGGTAGAGTGCATACGTGTTCCACAAAACCAATCTAACTTAGATATAATCCACTTTGTCTCCGACTCATTATATAACGGAGATAATATTTCAACCCGACCAGCCTCTACATCTTGCAATTGTTGCATAACCGCTAAATTAGCTGTCAAATCAGATTCATAATGTCCCTCCTTAGCATACACATGAGGAACTAATATAATATTTACATCGCTCTCACGCAAAATCCGACGTAACAATTTTACAACAACTTGCCTATAATCCGCTTTAAATCCATACCTGCTAACTGCAGCCGTAGGATCATTGTAAATCAATCCACTTATATTTAAACCGACTGTTTCCTTTTTTCTCCCTGCCAAAATCCACTCTTGCACCTTGTCGGACAATGAACACACTGGCTTTAAAGGCAAGGAAAAAGCGACATCAACTCCCTTACGATGACGTGACGCGTCAAAATCATTTCCTAATAAACCCTTTAAAACTTCAAAACTTCTATCATCTCTTGCCCATGCAGCTGTCGTATTTCGTAGTATTTGTTGAGCAATATTTCTACTACGTTTATGATTAAAGGGACCATAAGTTTGGGGAAGTAAAATAAGGGGGCACTTCTGCTGAATTGCAATAAGCTTTGATAGAGTAACTGCGTCAAAACGGTGCTTTCCATAGAGGTCAGTAAAGCTATCACCGCCACTTATATCCAGCATCGCCATTGAATTAGCAATTACTTTTACACCAGGATTTCCAAGCCCACCAAGCCATGCTGATACACGCATATTCCATAGATTCTCGCGTCGATAATATCTACGGGAGTGAGCAAGCCCGCATAAATCATAATCAACTTGCATCTCTTCGGTAATATAGCTAGCCTTTCGAACACCTCTTCCAAAATCAAAAACAGTTATCTTTGCATCATTTAATCGTGATGCGACACCAGCTATAGTTGAGCTAGATAATGCACAAACACCTAAATTTCCTGTGTCAGGTGGAGCACCATTCAGACAAACCTGTCGCTCATCCTTTTTTTTACTCATCTTACTTTCCTTTTATAGCTTTGTGCAATTTTCATAAACATCAGAACGTAAAATAACCAAATTCCACCTCTGGCTTAAGTTACATAATATTAATACGGCAACAAAATTAAAGATTAATTTTGACTAATACTATACTCGCCTTAATATAAGGGTAGATGGTAAAACCAGATTTGAAACTAAAATAATATCAATTATTTCGTAATTTTCACAGTACAACCCACTCACTAAAAAATGTTAATAACTAGGGTTTAGCCACGAGAACATATGGAAGAAGAAGAATTATTTATGGAAAAACTACTAAACTTTTCGAAACTAATTTTTTTTAATGGCAATAAGAGATTTTGATAAAAACATCACCTTCTCCCTTGACAACTCAGCATCATAAAATAATTCTTTAAACATTTTATAATCAAGCAACTTCGCACTTTCTACCGCCAAAACTGCTTCACTAACTGAATTCCTTCGAGCCCAATTTCCTAAACTAAACCTCATTATAAGAGCTACTCTAAATGGTTTAGGCAGCCAGTGAAAAAAAGGAGTTACGCAATGAGGTTCAATTGGAAACCAATAGTTTGGAGTTTGGATATAATAGCATTTTGCAAGCCGCCGAATTTCTTTAGAAAATTTCAGCATTTCACCCCAATCGCCCACATGCTCAATAACCGAGTTTGAATGTACTATATCAAACGAATTACTTTTATAACCGGAAAGATCACACCCATCACCTTCAATATATTTAAACCTTTCTTCCTTAGATGTGATATTAGTACCTGGCATATTTAGCAAGTAAATAGTAACATTATTTAAATCTAAAAAATCCATGGGTAAAATCTTCCAATAGGCTCTTGTTCCACCTATATCAATTATTTCAACCTTACCATTCCTTATATACAGATCATTTACTAAAGATAAAAATCCCTTAATCCTTTTCGATCGTAATTTAAACCCTATTGAACTAGGGTCATCATAATTAATTAATTTTCCTAACAATGACACGCAATTCCCCCTTAATTTAAAAAATAAAAATGTAAACAAACCAAAATATGAAAAAATAGAGCCATTTCAATTAAAAAACTCGGCTGCAAGCGAACCGAGTTATAATTATTAGTCTAACTCGTAAAGAGTCCCAAAATTATTTCTTTAAAATCAAATACATTGAGTTTTAGCACAATGAGAATATTTCAACCACATGCTTTTTGTAAACACCTTCATCCCATTTGTTTTTGACGTATTATCTTTTTCAATATCCCAAAATCTATCACTATACGCAAATAATGCCGGCCAGTTCCACAGATCCTCAACACCTAATAAACGAGCAGTTAAGACATGACCTAAAATTGAAGAGCCTACAATCTTACGATATGCAGCATCCCATCTACGATTATCCTTATTTTCACGCCTAAGGTGCTGCTCTCCCCACTCAGCCATCCCTCTATCTTCCATTAGGTATGTCTCCCTAAGCTTACCATCGTACTGCGTAACACTTCTACCAATATCATAATCAGTTATCAGCCATGTTTGTCTATCTTCTTGAAAAATTAAATTTTGCTCTCCATTGGCCATATTTATTATATCTTGATCGTTCAGCACCACGCCCGCTAATAGCATAGGTAACTTACGACCCTGCATATGACCACCAAGATCTTGCCATGTATTACCAGTGGCAGCCAACCCATAAGTATCAATTCCAAACTGAACGAGCCTTACCAAAAGAACTTCTTTTTCTTTATTTGTATAATCCAACATTAAAGAAAGACCTGCATCACCAATTAAATAAGCTATCTCTCTTCCATAATCAGGCATATTTGAACTAGGATGCATATAACGCCCCGTCCAATCCGACGCGTGATCAATCCATGGCCTTTCAAAATACTCAGCCTGATCTTTAGGGTGTAGTATCTCATCTGTTAAAGGTAAAGTCCCAAGCTTACTGTAATCAAGTTCATTTTTATTGTAATGAATCGTTTTATCTGATAAAGAATAAGAAGGACGAAAACTTCCCTCAGCTGGAGAAAATTCAACAACAGTCAATATAGCTGCTGTTTCTAGCTGAGGTCTACTTCCAGCAGCATCTAAACTTATTGTCGACACCAAAGAATTACTTGCTGCAATCACCAAAGGGGCTGATGCAGAAACATTTAAAGCAACATTAAGTGTATCAGCATATGAAGTATCTGTTCCGTACATTCCATACATCGCACTATCGTAACCTTGACTATACTTTTGGACTTCATTAACCGTATCAACCGGGTTAAGCATAGAACCATTCATAACCCTTTCGCCAGATAATGATTGAGGCGTAATTTTAACAATTTCAACTGGCCCTAGCACCCAATAGTCACCATTTGCAAATGTTCCAACTTGATACTCTTTATCAAAAAACCAAGTAATACCAAACTGCGTTAATGAACTAGCTTTGCTAATAACTTCTGGCTCATTTGTAACAACACCTTTTTCCGTTACCATAGCAATATCCGTTGCCGTAGCACATACAAGATCAGAATTAGGCAAGCCCATTGCCAATAAATCCACCCTTAACAGTTCTGATTTATTTGACTCTAAACAATATTTTCCTTCAATTTGTTTGTTTTTTATTACTAAAGCTTCATCCAATATTACACCAAAAATTTCTGGCTCAGTGCTTTCAACAGTATTATTCAAGTCAATGAGACCCTTGTTATTCTTATCAAAAACAAATGCTTGTGCTTGGTTATTTACCACCATATTTTCAACCACATCATTTAAAGCCAATAATATAACCTTTGCTTTGTTCCTATTATCGGTACCTAAGACAATATTATTCTGTATTTTTGACCCACTAGAATAATAAAGTGATATCCCATGATGCGCACCCGTTTGAATTACATTGCTTTCCACTTGAAAATTAGTAAGCTCATCACTATATGAAGCAATTCCAGGCGCATCATTGCCTGTATCCCTAGTTCCATCATTATCAATAATAATATTACCTGTAATAACCACATCCCAAACAGGTTGTTTTCGATGATACACTCTTATACCAGAGCCACTACTTCCACCCACAGCATTTCTAATCACATTATCAGAAACAACTAAATCACTTGCATCTATTCTAACTCCATTTTTTGCAAAGTTTTTTATAACCGAACCCTTGATAACTGTATTATCTGCTCTAACATATATCCCTTCCCTTACATTATTCAAAAACACATTCTCAATCAATATATTTGAAGCATTATCCCCAAGGTAAATTCCATTTATAGCTCTTGATGTCCAATCATAATCCGACCAGTCAACAGCGTTAGATTCTGAGTAAATATAAGAATTTTTTAACGTAATATTTGATGTTTTTCCATTTTTATCATCTCCATCAACAGATACAATTCCTGATCCTTGTATGCCGTCATTCATAATGGATGGACTTATTACCAGACCAGAAAAACTCCAATTTCTAGATGATTTAATTGTTAATGAGCCAATTCCAGGTTTGCTACCATCTAAAGCTCGTACTGTGATTTCTTCATCATTATAATACCCGTCTATCATTACACTCCCATGATATCCATTCATTAATATGATTGTATCGCCTGACTGGACCGGTCCACCTGCATTTTGAAATACACCATCAGAATCTTTGTACTCTATCAAGCTACTTTCAATAACGTCTTTCAGTGTACTCCACGGTGAATCTTTAGTTCCTAAATTATTCATAGACCCGTTTACTGGGTCAAGATAATAAGTCATTGCGCCTACTCCAGGAGGCCTCAGTGCAAGCTCTTTATTGAATTGATCAATTGATTCTAGTGGCTTTTGCCCACTACAACCTGAAATCAAAACCATTAAAATCATTAAAATATATTTTTTCATAATACCCACCAAATATAAACGTAAAAACTTAACACTCTACACAAGGTACAACCCTGCATAGCATAATCACTCATTAACTCTTTAACTCTTTAACTCTTTAACTCTTTAACTCTTTAACTCTTTAACATTAAATGATAGATAAAAAATGCTGCTTACATAATTACACATCGATTTAGAAAAGCACCTAGACTAGGCTAAAAGTCATTTATTGAGCACCATTAGCTACTTGAGGAAAAGAATATATGTTTTTTAATGAATTTCCTATTGTACTTAAGTACAGTCGAACCAAAAAGAACCAAAAGAAAGAACCAAAAACCAAAAGGGTCAGACTCGATTGAAATCGATATAATCACGGGGCAACCAACGTGGTTTACAGTACCCACAAATTATTACAACTACTTTAGTGTTTATTTACAGCCGTCATGTGTGTGTGTGTGTTTATAGCCATAACTCATATTCACTAATGTCAATTTCGCTGCTCCAAGACACGGAATAAGTAGAATCGTTAATGCCCATATATAGCATGATCACCAACATCAATAAGAATCAGCTTACCATCATCCATCAATTTTAATGTTAACAAAACTCTATATTGCATATTGATGGAGATTGAATGACAATATTTATTTTTTATTGGATGCAGCCTCAATGATGGATTGTGATGGGTCTAATGATAGTAATTTTAAAACCTTAATATATTGCTTAATAAGCTCCGGATGCTTTTTAAAAAACTTTCTTTCCCGTTTAGCATAGGAATCTGGACGAATAATTTCAAACGTCATTCGCTA
>Ga0209494_1000266_pt1 | contig 22500 bp, 22 predicted proteins | sample EN1Hudseemescosm_FD_184628 | JGI IMG/M metagenome (GOLD analysis project Ga0209494, IMG submission 184628) | Methane-oxidizing microbial communities from mesocosms in the Hudson Canyon - EN1B Hudson Canyon (SPAdes) (version 2) | ecosystem: Environmental > Aquatic > Marine > Cold seeps | place... | reverse complement strand
TCATCTGAGTCCATAACCATAATATACTTTCCTTGAGCCATATTAATTGACTTCTTTAATGCAAATCCTCTACCTTGATTCTCCTGATATTCATACACAATATTAATTTTTCTGGAAAAACTATCTAAAATATTCTTAGTATTATCGGTTGACCCATCATCACAAATAACTAACTCAATATTATCTGTAGCATCAATCGAATTAATTAATCGAATCAACTTATTTGACCTATTGAATGTAGGCACACAAATAGAAAGTAGAGTATTATTCATTTTATAAATTATATTTTTTGTTTATTTAGCTTTGCAGACTGCATATAACTCTCCATACTGGATATGATGACTTAATATTTCAATATTACTTTTATTCAATTCATCTTTCAATTGAATATATGTATATTCTGTATAGTGAGTTTTATCCAAGCGGTACTCAGCTCCAATTTGTTTTTTATAAATAGTGATCCAGTCTCTATCTACCATTGGAACACGTATAAGAATTTTTTTTTGTACCCCTCTACCCCATGGTATTTGTTTAATAATGTTTTTTAGAAATTCCACCCTACGCTCAATATGTTCAAGTACATTTGATAATGTTACAACAGTTATATCTCTACATTCACTATAGTCATAAGTAGTTGCATCAAAACAAAAAAATTTTACATTTGGTTTATTAATATTTAGATTTGCCTGATCAACAAGACTTTGATTAATTTCAATGCCATATACATATTCTGCTTTATTGGATAAATATTCAACTACTAGTCCAGTATTACATCCAATATCTATAACAACATCATCTTTCTTTATGTTTCCATAAAACCATTTCTCATATTGAATAATATTGTGTTTTGGATGAACACCTCCATTCAAAATAGTTAAAAAAATAGCTGATAGCTTATACGTTAAATTATGCAATTTAAGCATGAATTTACTTAATAACAACGCTGTAATCCTATTGAATAATATTTTTTTTAAAATAGTCTGAACCATAGCACTTTTAATGTAATTATTAGCAATAAAAGGTAAGTAATTTTCTTAGGTAAGTATTTATTTTCTATTTTATTTTCATGAATACTGTCCATAAATTGATAATACTGACAAGCAGTATCTTCAATATTATTTATTGAAATATTGTTTTGATACTTACTATAATTTTTAGAAACATTAGCAATATCATTTAGAAGCGTACTAGGATCATTAAATAATACCCCGCCTTGAGATAGGATTTCTGGATGTCCCCCGTCATTCAAAGCAACAGCCGGTAAACCACAACTTAAGGCCTCAATAAGTGCATTTGAGCAAGGATCTTTTTTGGATGCCGTGATAAAAATATCATTTTCTCTTAGCTCAGAAGATAGCTCAATGGGCCCCATAGGTTCCTTATGGTAAATATTATTGAATTTAATTGGACTATTACCAACAAACGTCATTTCATATTTATTGAAATCTAAATTTCTATCCAACCAACTATAAATTTCAAACCCTTTGTTAATATTTGATGACCAACTTGTAGAAATTATTTTAACTTTTTTATCAAAATTAAGTTTTACTTTCTTCTTTGGATAAAATATTTTATTATTCGATGAGTTTATGATTTTAGCTTCATTAATATTTTTCAGAACGCCCATCTTTAAATTATTTTCTCTGCTCCAATCAGATTGAAATATGGTGCCGTCAGAAATATATTTATTAGCGATATTTACTATTAAATCTCGCTTATCATTACAATTGTTATAGAGTCTTATGGGACCATCAATCCTGTGAACAAAGAGCTTGTCAGAATATTTCATTTTTAAATACAAAACCGATTTAATGCAATGATGACTATTGAATAACACAACGTCTGCATTACTTATGGAATTAGAGTAAAGACCATTATCTATAAAATACCCCCTTAGAGAAGTCAGGAAATTATTTCCTCCGCCTGAAAAACCATCTTTAAAATTAAATAATATGTGTACAAACATTTAGTATTTTTAAAGTCATAATAGAAATAATCTTTTCATTCTTGTTTTTTAAATCATTTATTTCAAATTTAACTATACAAGAGTTTTCTATACTCTTCTGAAATATCTTTCCAGTCATAGTTTTGTACAGTCTTTAAACCATTTGAAATAAATTGATTTGAAATTTCCTTACTATCCAGAATTTTACAGGCGTAACTATATAGTCCTTCAACATCTTCTAAATCAACTAAATAACCATTTTCATTATGAACAATAAGTTCTGGAGCCATGCCAACTTTTGTACTTACTAGAGGGACTCCGCATGCTAATGACTCAAGTAATGCTTTCGGCCCTCCTTCTTCTCTAGAGGCAATAATGTACAAATCAATCACATTATAATAGTCGACTAAACTATTAACATCTTGCAACATATCATGCCTATATTGTACGTTCGATTTATCTAGCCTGTTTTTGACATACCCTCTAGAGGGTCCAGTTAAAAGCACAAAAACATTATATCTTTTAGATAACCGTTCAATAACTTCACAAAAAACATCGGGGCCTTTAATAAATTTAGGGCTATCACCTGCCCCCCAACCATTCCCATCTTTTTGAAATGAGCCAATAACAACAGTATTACTAGGTAAATCATTAATTCTAGATTTATTATTTAATTTAAAAATATTAGTATCCACACCCAACGGAATAACGATTATCTTATGTTCTGGAATACCCATACTAACCATTTTATGCTTCATGGAATAACAAGATGTGTGCCATAAATTTACATAACTATCGGCCTCAGGAATCATTTTTATTCTTATATCATTAGGTACAACATGGAACCATGTAACAATTATTCTATTTGAAGAATGAGCTAATTTTATTTTTTTACTTGAAATGAATGATCCTATAGACCCATAATGCACTATAGAATTTCTAATGCCTAAATGTGTCAATGTTATTGTAGATTTTATTTTTGTTATATTATTTGTAATCATAATCCCGTCATGTCTAATAGACCATTCAGCATTATCAACAATATAAAACAATCTATTATTAGAAAAGATATTTGAAAACAAACTAAACAATAACTTAATCATTAACAACATTTATTATGAATTTCGAAAAAAGTACATCTATAATTGAATATTGATATAGGTGCCGTTCTAATTGAGCCAGGTTACTTTAGTAAAAAAATTTAAATTTATTGAAAATAAGCAACAATAACAACTATAACATTTTAAACAAGAATTTCTTCAATAATCTACGATTCCATTGGAGTAGCTTAATTAATTAATTTTTTTATAGTTTATAAAAAGTTAGCTTCTCAAAAATATAGTTTTGTAACAATCAGATTTTACATTATGAAAATAAATCGTGAAATATTATATAAAAATGGATACGTTTTAATTCCCAGAGAGGAGCTGACATGTGTTCAAACTTTCTTGGAAAAAATTGATAACATAAATAACAATGCTGACTTATTTGAGTTTCAAAAAAAACAAAAAGGGACTGCTACTCTGAAGCATAAGGTGCTTTACAAAGAAGATTTTTTTGTTGATTTCTTGTTTGATAGTGGCCTCATGAAATTAGTTGAGCTTTATGTTGGGCATAAACTTTACTTAACTAATTACAAACATTATTTATCGCAAGGCAAAGCGCCTTCACTTAGATGGCACAGAGACTCTTATTTTAAGAAAGGACGCTCAGTAGGGCTTATGCCTGCACCATTTAAGTTGATTATTTATTCTTCTAAAACTGATAAAAATAATGCAGCAACTGAAGTAATAGACGGAACTCATAGGATTGATGTGCTTAATCCCTGGGTAGATCTTTTAATGCCTATCCTCTTTCGAAATAGACACTCTGTTATTGATGCAAGGCCTGGTGATGTTCTTTTGTTTCAATCTAATATTTTGCATAACAGAATAGCCGCCAAAAATAACAGTTTTCGATCCGCTACCATTTATGGAATGGTGTCGTCTCCAATCTTCCAGAAAGACTACTATAAAGGCGATAATTCAAAGGTCATTGATCGCTACAACAGATTACTAGAGTAAGGATCCCTCCTACAGAACCTGATTGCACGATAGGATTTCTAATACCTAAATATATCAATGCTGTTCTAGCCTTTATATTTACATTCATAATCCCATCATGTCTAATAGACTATTCAGCATTATCAACACCATAATACAATATGTCACTATAATAAATAATTAACAACAAACTAAATAATAATTTTATCATTTTGAAATAAACACAACCCATCCAGTTGTTATCAAATTGTTATCTTTCTCGTACTTTACAATGCACTTTGAAACCAGCCTCACAACATAGCCAATAAATCGATTATAAAAATTGCTATTGTTTTTCTTATTTATGATTTTAAACCTTAATAAGTCAAAAATAACACTCCAGAGTCCTCCCATAGGATCTATTTTATCTATCGTAAACCCAGCAAGAACTATTTCATTTTCAATTTTAGATTTCGTCCATCTACGGAAATCATGAGGATCAGCATGTACGGGATACATAAATGGCATTGTAACTATTGCAGTCCCTCCATCTTTGAGAATTCTATATACTTCTTTTAGCACCAAAGAAGGATTATCAACATGCTCTAATAACTCAATCAATAAAGCAGCATCATAAGTGTTATCATTTAATGGAATATTTTCTGCAGAGGAAATTATGTCAGGATTTGTGTCTTCATCTATGTTCAAGTAAGTGCAATTAACTTTATCATATGCTGAAGGGGAAAAACTGCCGCGTTTATTATTTTTCTTTCCACCAATATCTATGATTTTACCTGACAAATCATTAAAAAAAAGATTAAGATATTTATCTAAATAAAATCTTCTAGAGGAGACGAATTTCATTAAATTAAAAAGGCTTAATTGCAAGCCTACCAGTATAGTCCAAACGAATAAGGAGAGGTTTCTGCTTTAATGTGTAAAAATATTCATCTACTGCCTTTCTACAACCATCCCAATGGCCATAATCATCGATTATTAATATTCCTCCTGGTGCAAGAAGAGGGTAAAGATACTCAAGCTCATGCTTAGTTGATTCATACCAATCTGTATCGAGGCGCAATAATGCAATCCTCTCTGGGATCAATTTTGGTATAGTTTCCTCAACCATGCCTTTAATATAATGAATCTTTTCTCCAGGATACTTACTAGAAGACAAAGTTTTCTTGACATCATCCAGTGATGCATAACACCAATTTGATGATTTATTGTCAAACTTTGTTTGATTAAATTTTTCCCTAGCATCACCAGAACGAAATGAATAATCTTCCTTTGTTGGTGCGGACATACCTTCAAAAGTATCATACAACCATATATCTCTATCAGTATCCTCAAACTTGAGAAGTAAATTTATAGATGCTAAAACACTTCCACCTCTCCAGACACCACACTCAACAATATCGCCACTTATGTTCGACTCTACAATATATTTTACTGAGCTAATTAAACCATAAATTCTTTCTACTGACGTTAAAGTATAAGGCATACAACCTATAATAATATCATGATATTCTTTCTCTATATCTTGTGAAATAAATTGGTCGCTATTCTTTATAACTATTTCATAGCCAAGAAAACTAAAGAATTTTTTGATAATTTTTTTGAACATAATTTAAACTTTCTCAAAAAGAAGAGATTCTATATCTCTTATTTGTTTACCTTTATAGTATTTAAATCCGACTTACTTAGATAAAATCATAACTTTTTCAACATGAGAGCAATATAAGATGATAAATATTTATTAAAAGGAGCTATATTTATCAACTTATTGCGATTGAATATCACACTCTCAATTTCTATGTCATGAACATTCCTAATTATTTTTTTATATTCCCCTAGAGTGCACATATGATGGGTTGATAAACCAACTCTATTCATATAATATTTCCTTTTCAAATACCCTCTAGTTATCATTTTATAGCTTAGTGCCAAAATTCTTTTCAAATAATGAGTTGGATCTACAGCAATAAGAACGCCATTATTTGATAAGTTATTGGCAATACTTTGAATTAAATCTTGTCTATCAGGTATGTGATGAATACTACTGAAAAAAACTATCAAATCATATTCTTTATTCTGAAAATCAAATGAGGATGCATCACCAATAAAAGTATTCGATGAGAAGTTATTTTTTTTTGAATTCGCAATACGCCCTGCAATAAATTCAAGGAACTTATCATTAATATCAATAAAATCATACTTAAGTACAGAAGGATGATCAAAAATCATTTTTGAGTAATACCCAGACCCAGGTCCAATCTCTAGAACTGAGGTAGGGTTTTTCTTCAAAGCATGACTCAAAATTATAAATTTAAGGTCTTCTTTCTCAAGAATCTCATTTGCTTTAAAAGTATCCCAGCTTTCACCTAACACTTTTCTTCCTAAACCATATTTTTCAGGAGAAGCATAATCATCCCGAAAATTATTATGCTTAAAGTTCGCTTTTTTTATTATTTTTTTCTCAGAATCACTCAACAGCTTCCAAGAGACATCATTTCTAAGAATCAGGTATAAAAAGACACCTATAGAATTATTTAACATATAACTCTTCTTAGCATGCCGCAATAATTGATTTTACTAGCTTAGTTTTAATTTCATCCGTATTAAATTGATTATTATCTTTTAATCTATTATTGACATCGCTGCTTGCTCGCGCTTCACGTGCATAATCCAGATAAGAACTTAAATCGTTACAGCTACTCTCAAGCAAAGAAAAATAATCACGCAGATTTTCTTTATCGCTATTTTTGAAATTCCCTTGATTTATCATATTAAGAATCTCATAGCATTGAGACGGACTATTGATATGAGTTACACCCGGCATGTTCTTAAGCCATTGTTCGCCAAATAAAATTGTAGGTTTCCCCCTGATTACAGATTCCCATAGAGAAGTCCCATTCACTGCAGCAACGGCTTTTGACGAGTCAATAAGAGTTAATACATCCTCTCCTTTATTAACAAATATTAAATTTGGATATTTAAATCTAAGACGAAGATAAAAAAATATATTCCTATCTATATCCCAATCAGTATTCTTTTTAAAAGCCCTAGGATGCTCTTTATAAAGTATCTTCCAACCATCAGGTAAAGAACTGTGCAATAAATCAATAGCTAGATTAAAATCCCAAAAAATATTACCATCAGGTACAGTAGATCTCTCTGGTTGATAATTTGGAGAAAAGTAAATATAGCTAACTTTGTTGCAAATGTTTTTTTTAGAAAAAAAATTGTAGTATGGCATGCAAACAATATTCAAACTTAATACTCTCATTATTTTTTGAAATATCATTCCTATCATTTGGCTATAGTTTGCATGTAATGAATAACCATCATAATTAACAATAAAACGACCCACGACGGGCTTTATAAGCAATCTAACTCTAAACATAGATATTTTTTTTATCAAACTATATATATAGTTTTTTTTATTCTTATTCCGTTTTTTATCTTTAAAAAAAGATTTTTGACCTAAATAAATAGGCTTTACATCTTCATAGCAACTAGATTTGGTATTATCTAAAAAATCATTTAATTCATTAGAGATTGGTAAAAGCCCTTTTTGACCTCTAGAATAAGGAAAATCAGGTTCTAATGAACTTTTAAAATATGACAGAAAAGGGATATTTGTATGCTCAAAACATAAGAATTTTTTATTGTGAACAATGCAAAATTGTTTTATCAAATAATCATAAACTCTATGAGGTGGGCTAGCTGAAATAACCATATCAGGATCGAATTTCATAAACATAGAATATGAATATTTAACTAACATATGGTATAAAATCAACTGATTGGCCGAACTATTAATAAACTCACCATAGTAGTATCTCTCCATCATCTTGATTGTAATGTTTTTATAGGGTGCAATCAGTTTTAATATTTTTTCATCTAATGAATAATTATTTTCTTCACAGGCTTTCCCTTCTCTAAATTTTCTCTCATCAACCAATAAACAGTCTTTATTGGTAATATTTTTTTTCATTAAATCAGAATCATGAGATATCACTGCAGATGGAGTAATAAGATATTTGGCTTCTAATTCATTTATTACCGAACTCCATAGCTCCCATCCTGGACAGATATACAAAGCACTTCTTTTTGAAATTAAATTAGTATTCATTAACACTTAAACTTTCAAACTTTTTTACAAAGTGCTGACAATATTCATTGATTAATTTAAGATATTCAGAATTATTTTCTATTTTTATTTTTTCTAAATCCCCATATCTTGTAAACTCAAATACATCACTACTATTAGCTATACAAAATTTTGCATAACTCGCTATTTTATTATTCGATATCTCAACACCGTTCTTTATTTTATTAATAGCGTCTACAATATCTTTGTTACTTTTTATATAAAAAACACCAGGAAATTGGCGATACCATGGATCTCCAAAAATAACTGCTGGTTTGCCTCTTACGATTGATTGCCAGCCAGTTGTGCCAGTAGCCGTAGCTACAAAAACAGAATTGTCTATTAAATCATAAGGGTTTGTATTAGGATTTATAAATGATAAATTTGGATATTTATTAAATATACGCATGTAACATTTAGTTCTTAAAATATTATTCCATTGGATAGGTTTCCTAGTATTCCTCTTATGTTCTTTATAATAAATTTTCCAGTGGCTAGGAATGTTTCTGAATATTAAGTCAATAATCATCTCTAAATCTTGAAAATAACCTGCGTCTGGTACAGTCGACCTTTCTGGCATAAAATGCGGCGCTATATAGACATAAGTATCTTCATAATTAGGCTCAGAAAGATTATTTTTATAAAATTTAATTGCATTTTGAACTCTAATTTTATTTACTACACTTTCAATAAAAACCTCAACCCTTAAAGCGTTTCGAGGCATGCTATTAACTTTGCTTTTAAGAGTAAACTTCAACATAGATTCAGATTTCTTAAAACCTATACCCATAAATATAATGACTTTTTTTATTAGTTTTAATATTCCATATACTAAACTAAGTGGAGTAGATTTTTTCTTACTTTTTAACTCTTTCTCTTTATAGTAATTTGGCATACTATGTGAATAACTACTTTGCAGATGCGTGATTAATTCAAAATCACTATCACTTAATACTATTTTATCTTTCAAATATTGATCATAAAGAGCCTTAGTCCTATCAAATATATTATCAACAACAAAACCACTAAGTATATACTTGTTATTTTTTAATCTTATCTCGCCAGTTCTCTCGATCATTAAATAAGGTATATTTAGCATCTTAGACGCTACATAACAAGCGTAATCATATAGTCTATGAGGTATGGAAGGAAGAATAATTACTGTTATATTCTTATCTTTCAATATCCCAAGCCAAACCCCAACCATATTAATAAAATAATTTCTTAATGTAAAATAATCAACTTTGCCACTATTGACTGACCATCGATCAATCATAGCAATGAAATCATTTTCATAATCTGATATAAAATTTAGTTCTTTTTCGCTAAAAACATGCTGAGTTGATAAAAAATCAGGACGAGCACCAGTCATCGCCTCTTGATGATGATATAACTCTGTATTTTCAAATTCCCCCTTAATAAAACTTCCGTTTTTTTTATTGTCACCTACAATTACAGAAGGGGTCCAGTTATATTTTTCTCTCCAATTACTAATTAAATCAAACCAAAGGTTATCTTTAGTGACTGTTTTTATATAGACAACTTTTTCCATTATTCTATTTCAAAAAATCCCAATCAACCGTATCACCCTTATTAGCACTTTTAGCAATTTTTCTTCCAATAAATTTATCATAATACTTAGGCTGAAGTCCCATTCCAGGCCTTACAATCCTTAAATTTTTTTCTGTAAATATATCACCAGCTTTCATATCCTCAGCAATATAGAGTGATCTTCTGAAAATTTTAGATTTCTCTTCACTGCCTGTAGCACCATAAGACACAGAACCAAGTGATTGCCATGCTCTTTCTGTCTCCACAACGAGCGATTTTAATTCATCTGGCTCAAGTGAAAACACACTATCCACTCCACCATCTGCTCTAGCAAGAGTAAAATGCTTTTCAATTACAGACGCACCATGAGCAATTGCTGCTATAGAAGCACCGATCCCCATCGTATGATCTGACAACCCAACCTCACAATTAAATAATTCTCGCATGTGGGGTATTGTTAAGATATTGCTATTTTCTGGTAACGCTGGGTAGGTGCTGGTGCATTTAAGAAGGATTAGATCTTTGCTTCCCGCATCTCGTGCCACTGTAACTGCCTCGTCTATCTCTTCAACAGTTGCCATACCGGTAGAGATAATTATTGGTTTACCCGTTGAAGCAACTTTTTTAATAAGTGGCAGATGGGTAATCTCAAATGACGCAATCTTGTAGGCTGGTACATTTAGCTCTTCTAAAAAATCAACTGCAGACTCATCAAAAGGTGAGCTGAAACAAATCAATCCTGATTCGTTTGCTCGTTGCATAATTGGCTTATGCCACTCCCAGGGGGTGTATGCCTGCTTGTAAAGATCATGTAGATTTTGACCTTTCCAAAGACTATTTTTATCATTAATAAAAAAATCCCCACTACTCACATCAAGAGTCATCGTATCGGCAGTATAAGTCTGTAATTTTAAGGCATGTGCACCTGATTTAGCCGCAGCATCTACAATCTTTAGCGCTCTATCTAATGATTGATTATGGTTACCTGACATTTCAGCGATTACAAATGGAGCATTTTCACTCCCTATCACAATATGACCGATCTTTATCTTGCTCATTTTTTCAAATACCTAATTTTAACTTCTGCAATAACATTTTCCGCTTTGAGTGATGCCTTGCTAAATTCTAATTTGAACTGTCCTATATTGATAAATGCTGGAGGATAGCTATCAGCATCTAACATTCTTATTCTATCAAACACCTCATTCAATGATTTAGAATCAGACCAGTCCCCTTGCTCTGCTGTGCGTCTTTTAAATATGGTTGCCTCACCTTTTTGCTCAATGGGATTTGGTTTTTCTGAAAGAATTTTAACAATCATAGATTCTATCAATTTCGACGCTCTTAAAAATATCTCTTCTGCACTACCGTTTAGACTTAAATTTTCTTGCAAATAGATTGGGCCGGCATCCAACTCTTTAGCGCATTTTATCGCACTTAACTTTGTCTCTTTATGACCTCTGATAATTAAATTCTGAAGTGGACTTCCACCTCTACCGTAAGGGAGATCCGTCATGTGGAAAATGATACACTCATATTTTGTGTAAATTTCTTTTGGAATTAGGTATGACCAGTGAGGGAAAAAAATGTAATTTGGGTTGATTTTATCTAATTGTGCAAGAGTTAGTTCGCTCTTATCGTAAATCATATTAAATTGGTGAGCAGTTTTTTTCTGGAGTTTTTTAGCCAATCCAAAGTGCCAACTTTTATTAGAAACAATTATAGATTTCACCTGACCTCTCTAATCAACATAAACGCCTCAGCCGCCTCACATCCAACTGAACTCCCACGCCACATTGCCAAGTTTTCTACATTTTTTAAAGATCGGGCGTGTGGCCACTCTCGCATCTCGGAATCATAAACTTTTAGTGCCTCTATTTTACAACCAATAGTTTTAGTTACATCTTCAAACCAGTTAGGCTGAAATACTATATTTTGTTGCCATTCTGTACTTGAAGGTACCTCAAATGCAAGCAGACGACATACTGAGTGTCCCGGTTGAGGACGGCAAGCTGTAACGACTGCTTCATGAACGACTCTATGGTCTATATTGAGGTCTCCATTATGGTGAGTGACAACTAGATGAGGCTTTAATCTATCCACTTCTTTTTCAACTGCTTTAATCACATCTAATCGATCCAATGAGTCCATACGGTTATCTGGAAAGCCTAGTAATTTAACAGAAGTAGCGCCAACAATTTCGCCCGCTTGTTGTGCTGATCTAGCTAGAAGTGAAAGCTCTTTACTTTTTAAACCTATATCTCTAGTATTACTTCGTGAAGTAATGCCCTCTGACATAATTAATATATGCACCTCTTCACCTATACTTGACCATTTAGCAATGCTTGCTCCGCAACCAAGTACTTCGTCATCAGGGTGAGCAGCAACTACAAGTGTTGTCATTCTTCTTTTTCAATCCTTAAATAATAGCGTTTTCCCAGCCAATCAAAATAGGCAGGGTATCTTTCATTATCAACAATTCTTAATAGATTAAATTGTTCTATAATGGTTTTATTGATGTCAATCATACTATCAGCTGGACTTCTTTTGGGATAAAAACTCGACTCGCCACTTTGCATCTTTGCACTCTCTATAATTAACGGATATTGTTTTACAAACTTTCTACAAAACTCTATTGTTAATAACGCCTGTTTCTCTCTTAACTCATTAACTAACTCACCACCGTCTAATGATAAATACTCTTGTAGATAAATTACTCCACTATCAATTTCCTCTTCTGCTTCAAACAGGGTGACAGGTATTAAGGTTTCTCCCTCCAAAACTTGCCAACTAAGCGGTGACCAACCCTTACCTTTTGGAAGATCACTTTCATGTACTACTAGGTTATGGATATTTCGGTTTAAGATATTTGATTTCACTAAACTACTGTAACTCAATATAAAACAGAAATCACCTTCTGTGACCTCCGTGGGATTGTGGACCCAACTGATTTGGCTTCCCTCATCTAGCCATTCTTCTAAAAGCTCCTCGATCCAAGGAGTCATCCATGAGGCCTCATCAGATAGAACTGTAATAACATAATTATATCTATTCATCATTTCTCAACTCTAGTAAAACCTTCCAATAACTTTTTGTGACTCCCTTAAATTAAAAGATTTTTACACACAATTTAGTATGCCTAATTAATAAAAATATAGTAATAAACCTCCAACTTTGAGATTTTGGCGTGTGGAATATTGAATATGGTTCCCACTAAAAAATACATGTTTCTCATGTTTTCCCTTCAAGATAGAAATAACAAAAGAGTTGAGCTTATTGCACCCATGCGTCATCAAAAGAGTTATATGCTTTTGAAATTATTCATTTTACCAATTCGTTATGGTATCAACTAATCCAGTCGTCTAACAATTTAGATACAATCTGCGCCCCTTTGGCATTAACAAGTTTTTGACATTTTTGGGACTGTTTTTGAAGTTGATTACTGTTATTAATAGACTCAAGGAGCGCGTCATATATTATTTGCTCATTCACCTGATAGGAGTTACCAAGCCAGTTGATGTACTTATCTTTATAGAGGTCTCTGGTAAAAGCGACCTGGTTATCTGCAAAAGTTATAACAATACTAGGTAGACCTAATGCCATTCGCTCCCAAGTTGATGCACCGCCTGAACCTAGTGCCAAATCTGCCTTCAACATTAATTCAGCTATGTTATCTACCTGAATATGAAGTTTAATATTAGGGTGTGTCTCTAACTCTTTTTCAATTTCTAAATGATATTGATTAGAAGAACCAATAACCACATCCACTAATAGATATTTTAGTTTAGATTGCGTAAGCGCATTTATCGCCAATCTTGTTAGATTATCCTGATCCGAAGCACCAAAGAACACAAAAACCTTTTTTATTTCGTTCTGTCGCGTGTAATATTTAATATTTTCACTAAACTCTTTTCTCAGAAGCGCGTATTTAGGCCCTAATAATTTGATTGTTTTGGGAGTAATCAAATTATCATAGCGTTTCTCATTATGGATGTAGTTTTGATCCAGTAACAGATCACAATCATGATGACGATTTGCCAAGTCATCGATTACCATAATTTTTTTTGTGAACGGTCTGAGTCTTTTCTCCCAATTATGGTCTATTGCATAGTGGTCAATAATTAACCAACCTATATCTCTATCTTTTACTACTTGAATCATTTCATCAGCATCTATGTCTTGTTTAACACCAAGCCACTTTTCATATCCTGTTAGGTCTTTTAGTTTATTAACTGGCGGACTAAATAGTGAATATACTTTAAAGCCTTTTTTTACTATTTGCTGATTAACATTTCCTTGATGCTCTCTAACAATAAACTCAACTTTTTTACCTAATTGGCGGAGTTCTTCCGCAAGCGCAAGGCAACGCATGACATGACCAGAGCCTATTTTTTGAGAGGAGTCTACCCTAAAAAAAATCAAACTCATATGCGCTTGATTTATCCACGCACATTAAAAACCGGACGAATAGTCGGGCAGGGTAATTTATTTTTTATATTGCCATCAGATATAGCGTTTGATAAATTCATAAGTGTTTTATCATAGGCCTTTAAAATATGTTCCATGTCTTCATCATTGTGTGCATAACATATATTATGGGTTCCAATAGTCAACACACCATGCTTTAACATTTCAACCATATAATATGTTTTAAATAATGCACCTTCAGTATTGCCATAATCTTGAAAGTTCAACATTTTCCATGGTGACTTACCGCTCAATTTAATAAAATCAGATAATCCATTTTCCTTTATTCGATTAGTAACTTCTTCAGAGAGGTATGATCCTTTTTTCCATAATGATTCAATAACGTGGTCTTTCTTTATTTTATCAACTACTGCAATTGCTGCTGCTAATGATAATGTTTCCCCGCTAAATGTTCCAGAAAAGAACACCTCTTGCATCTCCATCATGATCTCTTTTTTACCTACCACTGCTGAAATAGGCATACCATTACCCAATGCTTTCCCAAAACAAGAAAGATCTGGTGTAATCTTAAATAGTTCTTGCGCGCCACCTAATGCAAAACGAAATCCTGTAATTACCTCATCAAAGATTAACAGTACACCATTTTTCTTAGTTAACTCTCTCAGGGACTCCAAATAACCATCATCTGGCTCTATAGAACTCATAGGCTCCAGAATAATAGCAGCAATATCTTCCGGGTACTCAGCTAATAGATCATAAATCGCATCCAAATCATTAAATGGTAATTTATGAGTTAATTTACTTACTGCACTTGGCACCCCCTTATTTCGTGTTGTTGCGCCAATATACCAATCTTGCCAACCATGATAGCCCAAAGCAATAACACGATCTCTACCAGTATATGCTCTTGCAAGCCTAATTGCGGCAGAGGTTGCATCTGAACCATTTTTCCCAAATCTAACCATCTCTGCACTTGGAATGACCTCTACAAGGCGCTCTGCAAGTTCAGTTTCAAGTACAGATGGTAAACTAAAAGTGATGCCTTTTTCTAACTGTTTTTTTATTGCCGCATCGACATCTGGATCACAATAACCTAAAATTACTGGTAATAAACCACATACTAAATCGACATATTCATTTCCATCTATATCCCAAACTCTGCCACCATTCCCTCTCTCAATATACAGAGGTGAGTGGCCTTGTGGGTACTGAGTATAACTTTTACTAAATGTTTGAGAACCTAGTGGTATTACATGCTTTGAACGCTCTAAATTTTTTAGACTTTTATCGTATCTATTAGCCATTATTTTGATTGCGTGTAGATAATATATTAGATAGAAGATGAAGTGCGTGATCACCACTTTGTAATATATTCGATTCACCATTTAACGCCTTGATATACTCTTTCATCATTCTATTTAATGGTTCAGCACTATTTACTTGCGGCTCGTCTAAAATGGTTTTCCACCCAGTTTCTGGTGTATATAGCCTTACTATACATTTTTCTGGTTTTTTACCTTCGCTAAGCCAGTCCAAAATTCCTTCAGTACCGCCTATCTCACATCCTCTTCGCTTTACTCGGCGCACATAATCTAAATGTACTTCTGATCTCACACCCGTTTTATGTTTTGCCAAAATACCTGCATAATCATCTGCCTCAATTTCTAACGAACTAATATGGCTAGCATCTGCCAATACCCGTGTGATCTCTCCAAAAAACCAACTCAGATAATCTAGTTCATGTATTCCATCTAGAATTACACCACCCTCTTCTCTATCTGCAACATATAACTTTCTGTAATCTACTCCTGGTCTCATATCAGGTAGATAATTTCCATAATGCGCTCTTGCAAAAAGTGGATCACCTATGTTTGACAAGTTTTTATACATAGTCTGGACTGCTGGATGAAAACGCATATTACAAACCACGAATACATTTCTGTTTATTGATTTAGCATATTCAATAAAAGATCTTGCAGTTTTATATTCATAGCTTATCGGTTTTTCAATTAATACATCCGCTCCTGACTTGATTGCTTTTGTTGCAACAAAAATATGATTCTTGTGTGGTGTTGCAACTATGACTCCGTGATATCTCTGCTGCAGGGCTTTATTAAGATCATCACCATAACTAATCCCGCCAGACTCTAAAGCCACCTCATTGGCTTTATTAACATCGAAATCAACTACACCTACTTCGGCATATTTTGAAGCATTTAGCGCATGAACTCTACCTATTGATCCAACACCTACGACCAATATTTTCATGGTATATAATTTGCTCCAATAACACTAGCATAGTACTTAGCTAACTCATAATCACTTTCATCATCAATATCAATTGATCTCATACTATCCATTTTGAACCCTTTCATATTAGGGCTTAACAATTTCTTAGATTTTCTGAAGGCATTTACAGTTGATACATAAGTACTTCCATTATCAACAACAATCTCATCGAGATCACTACTTCGTTTATTAACTAAGTCTGGCAGCAAGGGTATCATCTTGTCTTCTGGTAAATAGTACATAGCCTGAAACGCTGGCAGGTTAAAATTTGTTACTGCCATTGCTTGCTCGCATGAGCCAAATGTTACAAGTTTAACTGTATTTGTAATATCATTAGCAGTTCTAAGTGGTGCTGTAGCATATAAGCAACAAAAAAACTGGTAATAGTTTCCAAACTGCTCCTGTTTACTTAATAAGTCCTCGCAAACCATACTTACACTTGCCTCATCTGTAGCAAGTGAATTATCTCTTTTATGAACTTCTGCTCCAGCATTTTTTGATATTTCTGCTATCTGTCCATCTTCAGTAGAAACAATTATTTTTTCAAAAAGACCTGTTTTTATTGCGGCACTGATTGTCCAATTAATCATCGGCACGCCCATGAAATCTAGGATATTTTTTCTGGGCAACCTCTTTGAGCCACCCCTTGCTGGAATAATGGCAACACCTTTCATCACTTACTAAAACTCCAAGTCACTCATTCTGAGCATTTCTCCTGAGTTACAATCATTTTTTAGTACGGCATTAGCTATTAATTCATACTGGTCTGGAGGAATTCCAAAACCTGGTCTCCTAAACTCTATATCACAATCACTCAGTTTTTGACCTGCTTTTGCATCACTCATTACAAAGAGACTTCGCCTAAGGGCATCTCTTTTGGTAATTTCATCTGGATGTAGCTCTCTTCTATTTGCGCCCAGAGCTGTTTCGACTTCCCGAATCGTTTGAATAAACTTTCTCATCTCAGCAGGCTCAATTGACATTATGTGTTCAACACTTCTGGTCATCCGGTTCTCTGTGATTGTTTTTTCTACAAGGTTTGCACCTAGTGCTACAGCAGCTATATCCATTTCCACCCCTGGTGTATGATCAGAAAATGCAACTGGATAAGGGAACATTTTTTTTAACGTAGTAATAATATTTAAGTTTATACTTTCAAGTCGTGCAGGATAACCGGAAGGACATTGATGAATAATAATATTTTCATTACCTTCAGTTCGAATCACCTTAACAGCAGCCCCTATTTCCTCAAGGGTTGCCATACCTGTATCCAACTGAATACACATCCCTGTTTTTGCCGCCCGCCTCAGAAGTGGATAGTGATTCACGTCTGCTGATGCTATTTTAATTGAATCACATGATAACTCTTCTAGCAAATCTATCTCTTTCTCAAACCCTACTGTAGCAAAAAAAGCTAATCCACACTCATCACTATATGTTTTGACTTCTCTCCACTCTTCATCAGTTAACGATCGGCGCACAAACAAATCATATAGTGGCTCTTCTATTGTCTCTATCTCTCCACTATCTCTATCCTTCAGAACACCATACGAAAAAAGTTGTTTTTTGTCTGCTACTAGTTTATCAGGATCAAATATTTGGAATTTGATTGCATCCGCACCAGCATCTGCAGCATACTTAATCAACCTTTTTGCACTTCTTACACCATTATGTGTCGGCCCTGCTTCATATGTTATAAAGCATTGCTCACCATCACCTATTTTTTTATTTCCTATTTTTATCATTTAACTTTGCTATTTCTTAATTAATAATTTAAGAGTACGGATAATTTTGTTCTGCTCACTACTACTTAATGTTGGATAAATTGGAAGAGTAATTGCTTGTGAATAATAATTTTCTGCGTTTGGATAGTCGCTTTTATTATAACCAAAACGCTCATAGTATGGCTGACGGTATATTGGAATATAATGTAAATTTACACTTATAGACTTATTTCTTAGTTGGCTAAATATTTTTTTATGCTGTGATTCTTTCACTCTAATTACATACAGATGATATGCTGAAAACATATGATTACTTTGTAGTTGTGATGTGACTGGATATCCATTTAATGCTGTACTATATTTTTTAGCAATATTATGTCTCTTTTCAATATATTCATCTATCCTATCCATTTGACTAGCGCCTAGTGCTGCTTGGATATCATTCATTCTATAATTAAATCCTAATTCAATTTGTTGATAATACCAACCACCATCTGGCTTATGTGTCATTAGATTAGTATCACGAGTAATTCCATGACTTCTAAGTAATAACATTTTATCAGCCAATTTATTGCTATTAGTGACTGCCATACCTCCTTCAGCTGTTGTTATTATTTTTACTGGATGAAAACTGAACACAGTGATATCACTGTATTTGCAACTACCTATCGTTTGATTTTTGTATTTACCGCCAATCGCGTGTGAAGCATCCTCTATAATTTTGAACTCATATTTTTGGCTTAACTGATATATTTTATCCATTTCGCAAGACTGGCCCGCAAAGTGGACTGCCACTATAATTTTTGGCAGTTTATTCACTTTTTCTGCCTGAATTAGTTTTTCCTCTAATGCTTGTGGTGACAGATTGTAAGTTTCTGGATCAATATCTACAAAATCTACCTTTGCATCACAATAAAGCCCACAGTTAGCTGATGCAACAAATGTAATAGGCGATGTCCAAAGATAATCACCCTCTTTCAACCCAAGTGCTAGGCAAGCTATATGTAGTACACTTGTAGCTGAGTTTGTAGCGACACCATATTTTACTCCACAATAATTCGCTACTAACTTCTCAAACTTAGGCACCATTGGACCTTGAGTTAAAAAATCAGATTGCAGAACTTGAGTTACTGCATCAATATCACTTTGTGTTATTTCTTGGCGACCGTATGGAATCACAGTTTAGATTTTTCCAATTTTATCTTTGTTTACTGTTATCCACTGCTGTAGTTCCTCTCCACTCATCCACTCTGTATTTTTATCGCTGGTATAGCTAAATTCTTCTGTAACTTTTTTTCCATTTTTGATTCTTTCTTCATCAACTGCCCAATCATTAATAACCGGCAATATTTTGTACCAGTCATCATACTCATAAGTATAAAGAGAATCTTCCGCACTAATCATCTGTTCATGTAATTTTTCACCTGGGCGAATGCCTACTACTTTTTGTTTTGCATTTGTATCAACAGCTTTTGCTATATCAGTTATTTTCATTGATGGTATTTTTTTAACATAAATTTCACCACCTTCCATATCATCGAATGCTTTCCAGACTAACTCAACACAATCTTCCAGCGTAATCATAAATCTTGTCATTCTTGTATCTGTGATTGGTAGAATTCCTTTAGTTTTTTCAGATATAAAAAATGGAATAACAGATCCTCTTGATCCCATTACATTGCCGTAACGTACCACTGAAAACTTTGTTTGATGTTCACGAGAATAAGCATTACTTGCACAAAACAATTTATCTGAAGCTAATTTAGTTGCACCATAAAGACTTATAGGGCTACTTGCCTTATCTGTTGAGAGCGCAACCACTCTTTTTATGCCCTTATCGATGCAAGCATCAATCAAATTCATAGCACCAATAATATTGGTTTTAACGCATTCAAAAGGGTTATATTCTGCAGTTGGAACAATCTTTGTTGCGGCCGCATGCACTACATAATCTATGCCATCTAACGCACGATAGAGCCGATCTTTATCTCTAACATCCCCTATAAAGAACCTAACTCGTTCATCACTGAATATTTTTTGCATTTCCCACTGCTTCATTTCATCTCTGGAAAAAACAACTAGTCTTTTTGGGTTGTATTTCTTCAAGGTCATACTTACAAAAGCATTTCCGAATGAACCTGTGCCACCAGTAATCAATATATTTGAATTTTTAATCATTGAATTCTTTATTTAATTTAAGTCAGCTAGACGTTCACTGACCCTTCCATTTATTATTTAAACCTAACATATAACCTGGAGGACCAGAATCAACAATTTCTCCGTTGTGGATTCTATAAATAACATCACAATTTTCGATGGTTGAGAATCTGTGGGCAATTACAATCATTGTTATATCACCCTTAAGTCTTTTTATTTCATCAACAATCTCTTTTTCTGTTTCATTATCTAATGCACTCGTAGATTCATCTAGAACAAGAACATCTCTTTTGTGATAAAACGCACGCGCCAAAGAAATACGCTGGCGCTGACCACCAGATAGCCTGACGCCCCTTTCCCCTAATTCTGTATCAATCCCGTCAGGTAACTGCTCTATTAGCCCCGATAAAGAGACCCTTTTTAATGTACTATTAAGTAAATCAATATCGATATCTTGCTCATTAACCCCTAATGCAACATTAATCTTAAGTTTATCATCAACTAAAAAAATCTCCTGTGGCAGATACGCAACATGTCTATGCCAATTATTCATCTCTTGCTTTAGAGTATTACCATTAAAATATATTTCACCAGAATCAGGCTCCAACATACCTAGAATGGCATCAATTAGGGTAGTTTTTCCAGCACCAGATCCTCCAATGATACCAATTGAATCACCGCGTTTTATATTTAGATTAATATTTTTTAACGCCTTTTGTTTTGCATTAGGATAAATAAATGAGACATTTTCTAGTCTGAGCTCCTTAAAAATCCTATCTGAATCATGATCTTTTGATAAATCTTTATGAGTAATTGAAGTGTCTTTTAAATTCATTACATCTAAATATAATCTAGCAACTCCATCTCTATTGAAGCGAAACTTTATAAGACCATTTGACATAATATTTGCTATTGGCAAGAGGCGGACTGCAGCTAAGCCAAAAATAGCAAGGGTGGGTAAAAGCTCCTGTAAATTATTGCCCATCATCAATGAAGAAGTTACCAATAATACAATAAAAAGTACTAATATTAGCTCAATTAAATATCGTGGGATTATGCCTATGATTGTTGATTGCAATGTATATTTAGCAGTATCTTTAGCACCATCTCTTACCCGATTTAAAAAATATGCTTCATTTCCTAAAACGCGTATTTCCTTAAGCCCTTCTAATCCCTCATGAATACCTTTAACCATTTTAATCGAGGCTATATTAGAATTAAAACCTAATAACTTTATTTTTTTGCGAAAAATAAAATCATAAGAAATTAAAAATACTAACATCAGGCCAAAAAGAAGTAAAAATGCCATCATGTCAGTATATGCAAGCATTGAAAGTATTACTAAAGCTACAATTCCATTGCTCAGCATATTCAAACCTGTTTGAATTGATCCGTTAGTATACTCAGTCACTAAATTCTGAGTAGTATGGATATATTCAGAACTATTTCTACGGAGGTATTCGATATATGGAAGATTTTGATAACTATCCATAAGCTTAACACTAAGCTTTATTCTAAGAGAAGTAGTAAAATGAACGATTTTATAATTAATCCAAATCGCAGTAAATGTTTTAATAATAAATACACCCAGTAGTACAGCACTCATTATTTGTAATATAGAAAATACATCATCAGGTAGTTCAATCCATGGAACAAAACTAACAAAGAAATCATTTGCAAGCTCTGGTTGAACCACTAAAGAAACATAGGGCGCTATAAGACCTATTCCTAAAATATCAAGCAAAGAAGCAAGAAAAAATAACACAAGCAACCAAGGGAGCTTCTTTTTATCTTCACCCATTAATAAAAATATTTCTTTAATATATTGTCTCATCAGTTACCATTTAATTGCTTACTAATATTGCTAGCTTGTATGAAGGAATCACTAATATTTTTATCACTTTCGGAAATTTTAATTCTAAATTTTTTTGTAGAGAAACTGGAGTCTTTTAAATAGTTTTCTATTTTTATTAGATTGAAATTATTCTGTTTTAAAATAGAAATATGCTTTGAAAGTGGCTCTCTATTTATCATGTATGGTCTATTACCTCTTAACAAAAACCACCTCCAGGTAGAAATACCCCAATGCCCATCCCAAGCTGAAGAATAACCATGGCTCTTAAAATCAATTGCATGTGAAATATATCCATCATTGCTTAAACATTGTTTTTGAAGAGCATATATTCCCTCAAGATCATCAACATGCTCAAGAACTGCCTGTGAAATAAA
>Ga0209494_1000265_pt1 | contig 22556 bp, 29 predicted proteins | sample EN1Hudseemescosm_FD_184628 | JGI IMG/M metagenome (GOLD analysis project Ga0209494, IMG submission 184628) | Methane-oxidizing microbial communities from mesocosms in the Hudson Canyon - EN1B Hudson Canyon (SPAdes) (version 2) | ecosystem: Environmental > Aquatic > Marine > Cold seeps | place... | reverse complement strand
CAGTAGAACCATATTATGAAGTCACTTCTTAAACAGCTACTAATTTTAACTCTGTTTGCCGGCTTTCCAGCTTCATGGATGTTGTTTAGCAATATGCTTAACCAAACCAAGATAGCCTCAGTCACTGCAATTACCTCTAGCATGATGTTTCTCCGAAATGGAATAAAAAACGGAAAAACACAGATTGCCCGACGGGGGAAAGTTTTCCCGGTGGGTTGAATTGAATTTAGTACTAAAGCCGAATAGTTAGGCTATTTTTATAGCGTTAATTTTGTTGTGTTAACAAAGCTAACGACATATGTCTCCTTTTGAAAAATCAAAGGAAATACCCCACAAGGGAATAGTTCCCCCCGGTGGGTTTAAAATAATTGTCTGAAAAAGGTTATCTCTGGATAGATTATCGTCTGTAGCAGTTCCCTCAGGAACTGGCTATCGGATAATACAGACTCGCGATAGCAAAAAGTATCACTGAAATGCATTAACCTTTTACTGTCTAATTAGACTGAATACCCACATGTGATAAAAGTACAATGTCATTTCAAAGTGACGATTCTAAGAATCGTTGGTAACACGCATGGGTGATTGTTTAAAGTTTTGTGGTTTATAAAGAATCAACGGGTAATGATGGCAATGTTTGCCTGGCCAGTAATTCTTCAAGGTAATCTTCAAAATCCATATATTTTTCTCCTTTTTGTTCGTTCATCCGGCTTGGTTGCCGTAAGTGGTGATCTAGATCCTCCGAAAACGTTTTCGAAAGTGGTTTGTTGTCTTGTTAACTGTTCAAACAGCCAACACGTTTTTCTGTTAAACGTTGACTTGCCTTAATCGACTATGATTCCTTTGATAAGTTCAATCTAACGGATTTTCCCCTGCCTTAGGAATATAAAAACATTCATAACAGTATAAGTACTCAGTCTTTATCACTCTCTAAGCAGATTTCTCAATGCGTATAGGGGCGTAGTTTGTTAATCAGCGTTCAACTTTTACCAGTTTCAGCACGAATTAACCACTTGAGAATATTATATAGAACTACCTGATTACCCATGAGCTTCCGCCATTTTAAAAGTAGCTAACTAAATACCCTCGTCATTCCTGCATTCTCTTAGCAGGAATCTAAATTTACAATAAGTAGATTCCCGATAAAAGATTTCGGGAATGACGCGTTTATAGGTGTTGCAGCTCCTTTGTCCTAACTTGGCGGAGACTCATGGGTAATCAGGTAGAACTATGGTTTAAAATTATTTTTGGATTTGGTCGCTGTTTTCTTAAAAACCGAAAAACTTAACACGCTGATTAACAGCTAATAGCCATAATTTTAAATTTGTTATGTCTAGTGCGTCATGTCGTAATACCATCATTATACTGGCAAGGCCCAGCTAAATTAGACAACTAATTATTAATCACTCCATGCTTCAGCAACCTGGAACTAATCGCACCTTCTGTTCTATCATGCAATTTTGATAATTCCTTTATAGAAACATCATTATTATATGCATCAAGAAGTTTAACATCCTCTTCTTCACTCCATGGCTTTCCTGCTCCCTTAGGTAAGTTTTTATGGCGAACAATAGATTTTTGTTGTTTTTCTAATGCTATTATCGCAACACTCAAAGCTCTTACCGTATCCGCTGTTTGATAAGGGCTATCTGATGAATATTGCTCTCCTGTATAGGGATCAATTCCTTCAGCTAATGTTTTTATGATAGATATTGCTTTCTCTAATTCCATTCTGAGTTTATTCCTAATATTGGCATAATCAACTTTTAATATGTTTAACAGAACAATAATTAGCAGCTACTCTTAAAGCATAACCATTTTTATTTTTGCTATATACCTTCTATATCAGGAAAGTCTAGCATATTATATAAGCGTTATTATTGAGACTTATTTTTTATTTCTTTCTATACCTTTCGCAACTATAGCTAACCAAGGCTGCTGTTCTCTAGGCTTCCCTTCGGGACGATAGTAATGATGAATGACTTTAAAACCAGCTTGCTCTAGATAAACCTTGCTCGTTTCAAGTTCCATATAATGGCCATAGCGCTGCCCTTGCCACCCTTCGTCATTTCCTCTGGGGTTTGATGTAAATAAGACACCTTCTGGCCGTAGTGCATGGTGTAACTTATTCAATACTTTACTTAACTCTTGACTGGGAACATGAAACATCGATGCATTCGCAAAAACACCATCGAAGTTATTTTCTTCTAGTTCAAGTGTTAGAAATGACTGATGTAGCACCTGACATCCACTATGCTTTACGGCTAGCTGGCAAAATTCCTTGCTACCATCTAACCCCACAGGTCGATGCCCCATCGATTTAAAAGTCTTCAGATCACGTCCCGGGCCGCATCCAAAATCTAAAATATCCATTGCTTCATTTTGAGGCAGCGCTTTCAAGAAGGATTCAATATTTTGGCTGACATCGTGGTCTTTAGTTCCTTGCCAGAAAGAGTCAGCATTATTATCGTAATGCCCTATCGTATGACGCTCTATTTTATTGAGCGTCAGTCAATGTTTGTGTTTTTGGCATAAGATCAATCAATTTAGGTTTGATGGTTGTTATTTTACTGATCTATACAATTTGCTAACGGGAATAGTCAATTTTTGTTTCACATAATCTCCACTTTTTCCTGTATAGCTCTTATCCAAGTATAAATCCACGCCACAGACTTGCGGGATAGTTGAACATCTACCATAAAACCGGAAAGTTGTACCGTGAACACTGTATGTTATAGCTGGATATTGATCATTAGTGATTTTGCCTTCAACCACAAATTCAATACTTTGTTGAAATAGTCCACTGTTAAGCTTAATAGTATCTATTTGAGTTTTTAATTCGGCGAGTAAAACAAGCTCCTCGTCTGCATTTTCTCCATAAATCATGCAGCTAGATTGTTTCAAATCATCCATGATTAAGTCAGAAAACTCGGTTTTATTTCCAACGCCATCATTTGATACTAGTCGACTTATATGTTGATATTTTCTCATTATTTCAATGCCGTTTTAAGAGGCTTACCGCTACGTGTCATCACAAAAACTTCAGAAACGTGGTTTGATCAACGGTAAAGCCTGATGCATTCAGGTGCCCTCCTCCACCAAACACTTTGGCTAATTCAGAGACATCAAACTCACCTATTGAGCGCAATCCACATTCATAGTGTTGACGCTTACCATGCCAGTTATAGGTTAACCCGTAGGTGCCAGATAATTTAGATAAAGCATGTCCTAAATCACTTGAAAACATGCCAGGCGCATTGACGGCGATTCCTTCAATACCGTTGAGTTTAACTTTATGCCGTGTGTTGACTAACCGTCGAATATTTAGTTGCTGCTGTTTTAATAGAACTGCGCCTTCTTGTTCTAAGGTATGTAATTTTATCTTCTCAAATGCAGCAAAATTAGTGGGTAACCGTAGGAATAATACTTTGCTAATAGCGTCTGTTTTAGGGAGTTCATGTCGCCAGAGATCATGGTCCTCTATATGCATTAGTAACTTCGGTGCAATAAATGATTTTCCTATGTTTAACAGAACAATAACTAGCCACTACTCTTAAACCGTAAACATTATTCTCGAAGCTTATTTTCATTTCTTTCTATAGCTTTCGCAACAATAGCTAACCAAGGTTGTTGCTCTTTTGGTCTACCTTCGGGACGATAGTAATGGTGAATCATTTTAAACCCAGCTTGCTCAAGGTAGGCTTTGTTATTTTCAATTTCCATGTAATGACCATAGCGTTGTCCTTGCCACCCTTCAACATTACCTCTTGGGTTTGATGAAAATAAAACACCTCCTGATCGTAGCGCATAATGTAGCTGGTTTAAGACCTCTGGCAATTCTTGGCTAGGTATGTGGAATAACGAGGCATTGGCAAATATGCCATCGAAGCTATTAAATTCCAGTTTAAGCTTTAAAAATTGTTGATGTAATGTGTGACAACCACTCTGTTTATTTGCAAGTTGGCAAAATTCTTTGCTTCCATCTAAACCAACTGGTCTATGGCCTAGAGATTTAAAGGTCTTTAAATCACGCCCAGGGCCACATCCAAAGTCTAAAATATCCAATGTTTTATTTTGAGGAAGTTCTTGCAAAAAACATTCAATATTTTGACTGACATCATGATCACGAGTACCAAGCCAAAAAGATTCAGCATTATTATCGTAATGCCCAATAGTTTTACTTTCTATTTCATTTAGATCGTTCAGAGAATATTTATTTGGCATAAGATTTAATTAACATACAGGTGAGATGAATGGTTACTTCACTAATTTAAATAGTTTGTTAACGGGGATAGTGAATTTTTGCTTTACATAATCCCCTTTCTTTTCTGTATAGCTTTTATCCAAGTATAAATCCACACCACAAATTTGAGGGATAGTTGAGCATCGGCCAAAAAATAGAAGGGTATCACCTTTAACTGTGTAGGTTAATGCAGGATATTGTTCATTTATGATTGCACCTTCAACAACAAACTCAATATGCTGATGAAACATACCATGATAGAGATTAAGACTATCCATTTTAATTTTTAATTCAGCTAGAAAAACAGCTTGTTCATCCACCGTTTCACCAAAAATAGAGCAGCTAGCTTCTTTCAAGTCATCCATTAATAAATCAGTAAGCTCGGTTTTATTATTAACACCGTTGTTATGCTTTACCAGTAAGCCTAAGTTTTTATATTTTCTCATCTGAACAATATCTTTAATTCATTATAGGTAGTATATACTTGTTTTTAACAAAAAAAGCGGACTAAACCTTATGACACTTTATCTGGTACAACACGGCCAATCCTTAGCCAAAGAATTAGATCCTAATCGAGGATTGTCAGTTGAAGGTCGTAATGAGATAGTACAAGTCGCTAATCTTGCTTCAAATTCTGGCATAACCGTTTCTACTATTTTCCATAGCGGAAAATTACGCGCTTCACAGACAGCTGAGCTATTTTCAGAACAGCTTAAAACGGGCTCTATTGAAAAGATTGAGGGTTTATCGCCATTAGACAGTGTGATGAGCTTTACCAATCATTTTCAGTTTGCTGACAAATCAATGATTATAGGACACTTACCCTTTTTGGATCGTTTAACCTCTTACTTAATTACGGGTGATCAGGGTTTATCTGTTATAAAATTCCAAAACGCTGGAATTATCTGCCTTGATCAAGATAATACCAATCACTGGTTTATAAAGTGGACAATGATGCCTGTTATTGATTAATGAACAGGCTATTGTCATTTATCATTTTTTACCAGCTCAAACCTAAGGTCATAAATATAATGATTAATGAAAATGTCGCCGCATTTTGAAACACTTCATCCCAGTCAAGATGATGGTTTTGGTTATGTTCATCCATTAATTCTTGGACTCTGTTATGAATTTGGTCTTGCATATGAGTATTAGTTATCATGTCCTTTCCTCTTTTTATTATTATGTATAGCTTCTCATTTGTCCCACTAAGACACCTTGAATCTCTACTTGTTTAGGTAGAAAACTCATGGCTTTCATACTGCTATTAGCGGGGATTAATAAAGTTTCATGGGGGTATTGTTCTATATACTTTAGGGTTGCTTCAGCTTTGTCGACTAAGGCAACAACAATTTCACCGTTTGTTGCATGACTGCGCTGTTCAATAATGACCCAGTCACTATCATATATGCCATCATCGATCATTGAATCTCCTTTTACCTGAAGGATGTAACAGGGGTTTTCCGTTTTGATTTCATCAGGAATAGTCATATAGCTAATATTTTCTAGGGCTTCTATCGGTGAACCTGCTGCAATCTTTCCAACAAAGGGTGTAAAGCAGTCCTGATTAATAGCGACTGGTGCTTCAACAGCTATCTGGTTTTTAAAAGCTTGTTCTGTTAGCCGAACACCCCGTTGTTTGCGATTAGATGCTTCTACCATGCCTGCGTTAATCAAACCTTGAATATGTTTATGTAATGAACCTCTGGATTTAAGTCCCATTGCAAAGCATAATTCATCCAATGTGGGGGCTTGAGTAAATTGATCTTGATTTGCTATCAGAAAATCTAAGACTTCTTGCTGCTTTCTGGTTAAATTAAGGTTTCTTTGCATATGAGTTCTCTGTTTGCTTTTGTTAATATTAAACCAAGAACAAGAAGAGAACAGGGTTTTATTTTATTTTCCATTCATAAGGTTAAAACCTTCGCCTTTCAGGCGAACAGATTTATCTCAAATATTGCAATCATTTTTAGGTAAATCCATTGTAAAAATGGCAGAAAATCAGATGCAAGTTAAGAAAAAGATGCCTTACGAAATAAAGGTTTGTTGTTGGGGCGCAGTGCTTTAGCCTGCTTTCATACAAAGTATTGCAGGCTAAAGCACTGCGCCCCCAAATAACAGGGCTATTGCCCTGTATCCCGACTTTCAGTCGCCAAGCTCTCAAACCCACCCCTCTTTAAGCGGGTGGTTGTTTAGTATTTTTACACTTCCCTTTCGACTTTTTTTATCTATGACAATTTATAAAGACATTAAATCAATGCATGCTGAAATGCGTGAATGGCGTCAGCATTTTCATCAGTTCCCTGAAACTGCCTATGAGGAAACCAATACCTCTGCTTTTATTAGCTCACAATTGAAAAGTTGGGGCCTTGATGTTCATGAAGGTTTGGGTAAAACAGGGATTGTTGCCAGTTTATCTTGTGGAGACAGCTCTAAAAGCATTGCTCTACGCGCTGATATGGACGCTCTGTTTATTGAAGAGAAAAATGAGTTGCCTTATAAATCTCAGCATGAAGGCAAAATGCATGCCTGCGGTCACGATGGTCATTCCGCTATGTTATTAGGTGCGGCTAAATATTTAGCCCATCATGCTAATTTTAACGGCACTGTTTATTTTATCTTTCAACCTGCTGAAGAAGGTCGTGCGGGGGCTAAACAAATGATTGATGACGGTTTGTTTAAGCTGTTTCCTGCCGATTGTGTTTTTGGTTTACATAATTTTCCTGATATTCCCCAAGGTCATTTTGCAATAAAAACAGGGGCTATGATGGCTTCGTTTGATTGTTTTGAAGTTGTGTTATCTGGACAGGCTACACATGCTGCTATGCCCCATTTAGGTAATGATGTTTTAGTGGCTGCGGCTCAAGTAATCACTGCCCTACAGACCATTGTGAGTCGTAATGTTAATCCTGCTGATTCAGCTGTATTAAGTCTTACTCAAGTTCATGGCGGCAACACTTGGAATGCAATTCCTGATTCTGTGATTTTAAGAGGGACTTACCGTTGTTTTAGTTCTGATGTTCAAGCCTTGATTAAAGATAAACTGATCCAAATCGTTGAGTCAATTGCTGTGGGCTTTGATCTTATCTCTGAAATTTCTATTAATCCAGAAAATGCAGGCTACCCCGTTACTTCTAATTCAGAAGCTGAAACGGCTATCGCTATTTCTGTTGCTCAAGAAGTAGTGGGTGTTGATCATGTTGATTTAAGCCCTACTCCCAGCATGGGCTCAGAGGATTTTTCTTTTATGCTACAGGAAAAACCAGGCTGTTATGTTTGGCTAGGTAATGGATCATCTGATGGTAATTGTTTATTGCATAACCCTCATTATGATTTTAATGATGAGATATTAACGGTCGGTGCTAGTTATTGGGTTAAGTTAGTTGAAACTATTTTAAAGTAAATTTTGGGGACTATATTATGCACAAAGAATTACTTATTTTACGACACGGGAAATCTGATTGGAATACGGATTCTTCTGATTTTTACCGTACCTTAAATAATCGTGGTCAACGTAATGCCCAACAAATGGGCGAATGGTTAGATGAACAGTCACTGGTACCTGATTTAATCATTTGCTCTCCAGCCACTCGTGCGCTAACAACGGCTAAGATAGTCAATGCAGCAATGGGATTATCTGTTGATTCTATTGAAACTGACAAATCGATTTATGAGGCAAACTTATCTGATTTACATCAGGTCTTATCGAATATTTCAAATTCAGTGCAACGACTTTTACTGGTGGGACATAACCCCAGTTTTGAATATTTAGTTCATCATTTAGCACCTAATGTTACACCTGCTAAAAATGGAAACCTTATGCCAACCGCTGCCTTGGCTTATTTTCAACTGGATTCACAATGGTCTACTTTAGTCGGTGATGCTTGGGTTCAACGTCCTAAAGAGCTACATAAATGATACCAACTGCACTTAGCCTAAATATATATTTATCCAATAGATTTAAGTTCAAATAAAGCATTACCCATGCAAAAATAGCCGCTAAAGTTTCAGCTTAAATAAACTACCTATGAATGTTATATAAAACAGCAAATATAGACACTTTTTTTAAAAACTGGAAAAACTTACACGCTGATTAACAGATGAGTTAGTAATTGCAGGGCAACCCCAGTCAGACAGTTACATTAATATTATTTCCGATATTTCCAGTTGCTTGCGGAATAGGTGGGATTAACTGCAATGCTACTTTAGGCAGGTCATTAGCAGTTTTTAGTAATGGTGTTTGTATTGCTGGTCGTTGTGTTGCAAGAATTGATGTTGCTTGTCCCATACTATCAATATTCATAACACCTCCTAGAATTTTATCGGTCAATAATATACTACATAAAACTTAATAATAAGCATAAGCAACAAAAAAAACCCAGCTAGAAATATTGCTGGGTATAGGTAGGAGGACATGGCTTTCACTTCACATCCTATACCTGAATAGCTAAACCTAGTGTGAACAACTACAAGTTAAACTGACCGAACATACTGATTAACGAAGCTATCGTTTGACTGTCCTGAAGCTAAACACTTATCAAATAATTCCATTGCCTCAGTAACTGAAATAGTTGCATATGCGCCATGGCCTGTTTTTTTTATAAATACGTTATGTAGAAGTTCTATAAACGTCATTCTATCTTGAGTTAACTTTGACATGAGAATTCTCCTTTTATTTTCTATCTTATATATCGGCCTACTCTAAGAAAACATTACTCCTAAAACCTAGGATAAATAAATACATTTTGAGAATTATAGCTACGGTTCACTCCAAAACAACTGATCTCGTTTCTCAAAATCATCACATGAGCATCAATCGTGGATATCTATCTGCCATAGCAGGCCAAAACCCATGACTCCAATCCATTACCACTACAATACTCCAATCATCAGGTGTTGAACCAATCACTGACTTGACGATCTGTTCTCCTGACCCTTTCACTGACGATGTAATAGAAAAAAACTGAATCGTTTTATAAGGGATATCAATTAATAATTCAACACCTACAATATTTTCTTTTCCAATAGTAGTGATTGGTTCCTTTTTGCCATTAGTACTGAGAACATTAGAAGCTTTAATTCCACTGTTATAAATTTTTACATAGTTGAGTATTTCAATAGTTGATAAGCCTTCTGCAAGACGATAAAAGATTGCATCAGGCTTTCTAACGTTACTTGCTTTTGATATTTTTTCTTTGATAACTGTGCCTATCATTATTTAACTTTTTATGACTCACTATTTTTCTTATTTAAAGGCGAAGCATTGGCAATGGGTGATTTTGCCAACTTGCAGCCACAATCGCCATGATGGTTGCTGTCAAAATAAAGGCACTCAGTCCAATTACAGTTCTTATTAAAATTTCTTTAACTTTATGCTGATTTGAAAATAGTTCCATTGAAATACTTGATGCGTAAACACCCATCATCATCGCTAATGCCGTTGATAGTATTCCCATCGCCATTGATACACACCAAGGGCATTGCTGTTTTACATGTGCTTGATGATAGTTACATTTTTCATCTAATCCTGACCATGGCCAGTCACAGCCGCATTGAAATAGATAACCACATAATGGCGTTATGGTGATCAATTCGATAATTAAGACTATTAGAGCAGCTAAGATCTTTTGCTTTGTTGAGAAGGTCTTTTCTAAATGTATCTTTATTGAAGAGAAAAAGGCAGACATTAGTTTAAACAGTTTTTATCGTTATGTGAGGGACTGTTAACCCAATCACTGATCTGTTTAAATGCCATACCTTCATATCCATCACTGGTTAAAAGTTGCTGTGTTGTTTCTCGGCTAGCCTGCTTATCTAGCCAATGACTTATGTTGTTATTAGAAATAATAACAGGCATACGTGAGTGTATAGGATTCATTAACTGATTGGCTGCCGTGGTAATAATGGTGCAGCTATAGATCGTTTCCTTTTTATGTTCCCAGTATTCCCAGAGTCCTGCAAAGGCAAACAGTTGTTGCTCTGGTCTACTCATGCAATAGGCTTGTTTGCCCTGCTCTGTTTTTTGCCATTCGTAAAACCCTGTTGCAGGGATTAAGCAACGTCTTTGTTGATAGGCAGATTTAAAGGCTGGTTTTTCAGCAATGGTTTCTGCTCGGGCATTGATGAGGTTATGACTGATTTTACGCTCTTTAGCCCAATGAGGGATAAGCCCCCAATGCAGATAAACGGCTTTGTAACTGCCATCATCTAATTGAACAATCGTTAATATTTTTTGACCTGGTGGAATGTTATAGCTGCTTTCATAGCGAGGTAATCGATGTAATTGATACGTCTCGATGACTTGTTCGGGTGTTGCTAGTAAGTTATATCGACCACACATATGTTTCTGCTTTAATTCTTGTTTTGTATTTTAGTCTGCTTTTATTGTAATTGATGCTTTAGAGATTCGCTTGATTGTTTTTTTGAATACTGTACACTTTATTTTTGTTCATTATTTATTTCGCTTGTTCTTTAATGTCTAGTACAGAAAAAATCAAACACGGCGGATCTCGCTCGGGTGCTGGCCGTAAAAAAGGTTCTTCGGTTTATGGTGAAACCACCAAAGCTATTCGTGTGCCTGAAAGCATGGTATCTGAAGTAAAGGTCATGTTAAATCAGCGTAAACAATGGTTTGAACAATTTACTGCTGATACTTCTAGTATTTCATTTCCATCGAGCTCTCCAAGTACAGTGGCCATTCCTCTATTTTCTGGAAAAGTTGCCGCTGGCTTCCCCTCTCCTGCCGATGATTATATTGAGAAGACCTTGGATCTAAATGATTTATTGGTTCAGAAACCTGCAGCGACCTTTTTTGTACGGGCTGAGGGAGAATCCATGTTGGGTGCAGGGATTCATCCTAATGATATTCTGGTTGTTGATCGGTCTATTGACCCTGTTGTTGGCAAGATTGTAATTTGTGCGTTGAATGGTGAGTTAACGGTTAAACGGCTTAACAGTATCAGTGATGAAATTGTTTTAGGTGCTGAAAATCCTGCTTATGCCGATATTGTTGTTGCAAAAGATATTGATCTGGTTATTTGGGGTGTTGTGACCAATGTTATTCATCCTGTTTAATCATTAAGTGCCAGCTTCGACTTCTTCTACTTCATCTGTCACTTTTCAGCCGCTTATTGCATTAGTCGATTGCAATAATTTCTATGTTAGTTGTGAGCGTGTATTTCGTCCTGATCTTTTAAATAAGCCTGTGGCTGTTCTTAGTAATAATGATGGTTGTATTGTTGCCCGTAGCCAGGAGGTTAAAGATTTAGGGATTAAAATGGCTACGCCTGTGCATCAAGTACAAGATTTGATTGATCGCCATCATATTCAGTTGTTTTCATCTAATTACACCTTGTATGCGGATTTATCTCAACGGGTGATGCAATGCTTGGAGGCTTTTTCACCTTTAGTTGAGGTGTATTCTATTGATGAGTCTTTTTTGGATTTAACGGGGATTTGTCACAGTGATTCCATTGATTATGGTCAACGGATTAGACAGACTGTTTTTAAAACGACGGGCATTCCTGTTTGTGTGGGTATGGGACCAACTAAGACCTTGGCTAAACTGGCTAATTTTGCTGCCAAGAAATGGAAAAAAACGGGAGGCGTGTTAGATTTATCTGATCCTATCCGCAGAAATAAGTTAATGCGTTTAGTCCCTGTTAATGAAGTTTGGGGGATTGGTAGCCAAACCTCAAAACGGCTTCAGGTTATGGGCATCAATACCGTTTATGAGTTGGCTTGCCAGCCTGTTGAGGCTATACAGGCTCAGTTTAATACTGTGGTCGCTCGAACAGTGATGGAACTAAATGGTATTGGCTGTATGTCATTAGAGGATATAGCTGCGGATAAACAACAGATTGTTTGCTCTCGCAGTTTTAAAAGGCGTTTAACTGCGTATGATGAATTAGCGGAAGCATTAGCTAGTTTTTGTAGTCGTGCTGCTGAAAAGTTACGCAAACAAGGTTCTGTGACTGGGTCTATCACTGTGTTTATTAGAACCAACCCACACAATCTTAATGAACCCCAGTATCAGCGCTCTGTTCATACACTTCTAAATCAAGCAACTAGTGATACTCGATATATCATCACGATAGCAAAACGCTTGTTACAAGATATTTACCGAGAGGGTTATCGTTTTCAAAAATGTGGTATCCAGTTAGGTCATATTCAACTAGCTTCAATCCCTAAGCAAGTGGATTTATTTAATGTTACTGAAAATAACAACCTTTACCACGATAGTAATGGGATTAGTCTTATGGCAACGATTGATAAAATCAATCAACGGTTTCCTAAAGGGATCAGTGTGAGTACAACAGGTATTAAAAATAGCTGGCAAACGCCTGTTGAATATTTATCACCGCACTATACAACTCGCTGGCAGGAACTGGCAATTGTAAAGTGCTTGTAATGTTTTTGAGAGTTAATTTGCATCGCATTATTGCGCTTTGTTATACCACTATCTAGAAACAGTCCATTAACAAGATAAACTTAAAATATATTTTTAAAAACAGAAATAATTACCTCGGTTTTTACATGCTAAATCGCTGTTAATTAGCTAAGTCATTATTGGATAAAGCTTTATTTCTTTATCCACAAAAGCTGTGGATAACTCTGTGACTAAGTTATCAATAGTCCCTTCAAGCCCTTGAGTACTTGGCCTTTAAAACAATTTGACCATTTTTTATACAATCCATTGTTTTTTACCTACTTTCAATAACTTACAGTTGTCAATAGCACACAAGGTAGTTTATTTTCCTGAGAAATTTGACAAATTTAGCTTCAAGGATTTTTTGTGCATAAGTCTTTGATTATTTATTTTATACACCACTAACAAACAAACCTAGCCGCATAAAAAATGGTTTAAAATAGTTTCGAAAACGCCTCACCCGTAAACGCATGCCTAGAAACTTTAAGCTGTTTGTTTATGATATTTTGTAAAACTCTTATTCCCGGCTCAGGGCTATTTCTTGACATCACAACCACTTCGACTAGGGCCTCACCTTCTAGTTGATATTTATTTAACTCAAGCAATGCTTTGACTAAAGGCATACCTATTCCATCGCCTAGCGCTTTTGATGTGGCCACAATACACTGACAATGTTTGTTTTCTTTGTAATACCAGCATCGGGATATGGCAATAAGGTTTATAGTTATCAACCACCCTAATTGACAGACCTATCATGTAAAACTTCCTCGTCATATAAACTTTCAAACTACGATAAAAAGACTTTATGCAAGAAGTTAGTAACTTAATAAAAGCCTATCAAAACACTCACTATATAGTCCATGATGGCCCTAAAGATTTTGTACTTAGAGTAAGCATAAATTCATTGGAGCTAAAATTTTTATATGAAAAACATAATGCAAAAACGGCTGCCTACATATCAGCTTTTAACCCTTATAGCCAGATTACATCCCCTGAATTAAATACTCAAGCTCATACCCAGCTAAAGACAATCTGCACAAATAGAAACTATATAATTTATGAGGGCGATGGCACGGACTCTAGTGGCTTATGGAAACCCGAAAAAAGTCTTTTACTCCTTGGATTATCATTTTCAGAGGCTTGTCAATTAGGTACCGATTTTCAGCAAAATGCCATCTTGTTTGCTGGCAATGACCCTACTCCCAGACTTATCTTACTGTAATGTCCTTTACGTTCAGGGCATTGCCCCTGCCACTTTTCCACAAACAAGATCAAAACCTTAGCTCTCTTTTGGTAATAAGAGCCAATTTGTCGCATTGGAGTTCAAGCTGCTTATTTCTAATGTTTTGTAACACTTTTAGGCCTATCTCAGGACTGTTTCTCGACATAACCACAACTTCAATGAGTGGTGCTTCATTGTCTGATTGATATTTGTTTAGCTCAACAAGTGCCTTTACTAGTAGCATGCTTATACCATCATTAAGCTCTTCATCTTATCTTTCGAGCGGGTATTCCGATGACCAAGGTTTCTGATAGATTAAATGGCACAAATAGTCCTTAATCAATCAACTGAAGTTTATTGGGAAGTTCATTTTGATCATCTTCTGCTATCGGGAAATGTTCCGCTAATAATTGACCACTTAGTTCAATCGCTTCAACTATTTTTTCAGTAGGTTGTTTTGATTTCATACCTTCAACAACTAGACAACAAACATCATCCCAATCTTGTTGTTTTAATTTTTCATTAATTGCCTCATCACCTAGTACTCTGACATTATGTTCATACAATGATACATAAATCAGTACGCCTGTTGCACCTTTTGTACCACGTATTCTGAATTGGTGGAAAGCCTCTATGGCTTTGCGTTCCACTTCTTGTTGCATTTCTTTTTTTGAAATAAAAATGAGCCTGAGTGCTGGGAAAAAGGAAGCTAGAATAGCGCCTGCAATAAAGCCTACAAATATAATTGCTACTGCCCATGGCAATGTAACCATTGTTGTCACTTCGGTTTCCCATTGTCCAGCAATCGATGTTATTTCTTGTGTTGATAGCCAAGCAATCGTTAATAATGTCAAACTAAAAAGCACACCAAATATATCTTCCGAGCGATCATAACGCCCTGAGACACTGGTAATAACAGGGACTATTTCACCACTGGTTTTACTTTCAGCTCGGGCAATTGCCTGTTCAATTATTGTTTTGTCTTCTTCTGTAAAATAGTTACTTGCTTTTTTCATTGTCTTTTCCTCATCCGCTACCAAGAACCAGAAGCGCCGCCGCCCCCTGAAAAACCACCGCCAAAGCCACCAGAACTACCGCCACTATTCGCTGAAGATCGTAATATAGCAAATATTATCAAGCCTAAGAAGACGATTAATGCCCAAGCCCATCCACTCCGTCCTGTTTTAAAAAGATTGATTATCAAAGCAATAATCAAAACCACCCCTCCAATTATTGCTGGCAGAAACCACCAAGGTGCTTCTGGTTTTGGCAACCTCAGTCCTCTCGCCATTGCATCTAAACCTTTGACACCTGAAGCAATACCCATTGGATAATCGTTTGCCTTGAATGAAGGAATAATCAAACTATCCATAATTTCTTTGGCTGTTCGGTCATACGACCTGTCCCAGTCAGCACCTAACTCAATTCTGGCTTTTCTATCGCCTTTTGAGACTAGCAGGAGCATTCCATAGTTTCTATCTTCGAGACCTATTCCCCATTCATCAAATAAATCTGCGGCATAACCTTCTATGGAATAGCCAGCTGCATCAAAATCAGCTAAGGAGGTAATTGTTACAACGAACAAAGCAACTTGTTCTTCTTGTAATAATGTTGAAGCAAGTGAATTGATTTCAGTCGACGCTTCAGTATTAATAATGCCCGCTTTATCAACAAAAAAATCAGCATCATTGGGTTTTTCTGGAAACTCTATCGCTAGAGCACTTGTACTCAGTACAAGTGCTATCAACAAAACCATTATTTTGAACGTCTTAATCCTATTTAGCATACCTTCTTTCCTCTAATTTTTTGGGATTAACAAATAAAGTATAGCGCATAATTTGTTCTAACCATTTATAGCTCTTCTCCTACCCTAGCAACATGCCAACCCTTGTTACCCTGCTTATTTGTTATTCACGCTTTCTTAATAAAACATAGACAAAAAAACATCATGGTTACATGTGATTTTATTTTTCCTAAAAAAAAGATAAAAGCTATGTAACTATCATCTATATCCTCCGTATTCACTAGCTTTGTTAAGTTACATTTTAAATTTGTAATGTACCCAATGTCCATATTGAAGCTACAACTTCATAACACATTCCTTAAATCAGGTAGACATAAAATCATTCCCAGTGGATATATTCCGCTCATTAAATTTTTAAAGACAGCACTTAGCTCAGTTTATTTTCATTATTTTCTGAATATCAACATTGCCCGCATAATTACATTATCGAAAAACAGACTAGCATCACAAAACCAGCAAAAACTTAGAAAAATGTGACTCAGCACAAAAGATTTTATCTTTTGTGTCGATATAGTATTAATCAAACCATTGGAGAATTATTATGCCTGACAAAACTAATATCGATATAGATTACGAAAACATGGATGATTTGCCCCTTTGTGAACATTTTGAGTGGCATTTCTTTCAGGTTGATGAAGAGGTAACTATTTCTGAAAATTCAAATGATGATCAGGTTGAATGGCTAGCAGCTTAAACTCTATCCACCCTTTTTAGTTAAGCTTTCCATTGAAATTTTCTAACACTTTAAAATAGCTGCTATAGGCACTGGCTTTTCTTCCTTCAATAATGAAGGCTGGTTCGATGTTGCTCTTTATTTCAGTTTGCCATGCTCCCCCAATCACTTTGCAGTCATCAGCAACCACTCTGTTGATTCGTTGAATTTCTAAAGGGCTATCCTTTCTTGCATCATAACACCAGAGACATTGTATTTTATTTTCTTTAGCGTTAGTGCTTAGCAGCCATAGTCGCATATTAGATGCAATTAACCACAATTGTTTAACTTCTACTGACTCGATAGGTACTTCAACCTGTATATCGGTATAAATGAACTGAGCTGTTTCAGCCTCTTCCATCGTTTCAAGAATCGCTCTAGCTAAATAGGGCTTTATTTTCTTTTCAGGTGACTGCGATAGTAGCTGCTTTTTTAAAGCACCAGCATCATTATTATCAATGTTTAAGGGTATTTTTACCGCTAGACGCAACTCTGCTTTTTTACGCCAATTGAGAAGTTTTTTATCACTTTCTTCTGTTCTGTTTCTATTGAGTGTATTTTCTGTAAAGTCCTTGAGTTTTTTAACGAGTGCAGTTTTATCTTCATCAGTAAAAAAGTCATTTGAAAATACTTCAGGGTTTGCACTTTTGTTCTGTGCTAAACAGTGATAAATCAATATTCGATCAAATTCACTGCGTATGGACAGTCCACTAATAATTTTCATTACTTTCGAAAAAACTGCGGGCTCAACAGGATTAAAGTGGTTCATCAGTTCTGTTAATTCCACTGCATAAATCCAGTCTTTGCTACGATAACGTAATGAGGTATCCCCAAAAATGGTGGATGCTTGTTCACCGATGATTTCTATGACATCGTGGAGTAAATTTAAAGCATATTTTTCTGAGCCTGTTTTTATAGCCTGCTTACCTGCTTCATAAGCTACGACTTGTGCAACACCTACCAAGGGATTTGATGCCATACCTATGCGTAATAGTGGACTGGCAAAGGTTAAGAAGGGTTCTGCTTTTTTGTAATATCCAATTGTTGTTGCTGATTTTTGAATATATAAATAGGTTTTTCTAAGGTTGTATTCTTTGATGTTGATAGGGAAGCTATCAATTAACACAAGGAGTTGTAAGGAAACTCTGTTCAATGATCGAAACAAATTTTCAATACTGGTTTCTAACAGAGGGTTTTGTGATTCTGGGTGGTGTATACGTGCAACAGATTCAATTAAATCAACAATATCTTCAAGCAGTAACTGATGTTTAAAGTCATTTCTCTGCGTATATTTTTTATTGATGATTTTATCAAATATTATCTCTGCTTTATCATGTAATAGCTGTGCAACTTTATCATCAAAATACTTCTTGTCTTCACTACCAATTGTTGTAATTTTTTCATCAGGAAATTCAGCATATTGCTTATATTGCATTAACTTTTGTTTAACTTCCTTTTCTTGATGCGCTAATAAACCAAGCTTGGATTCAAAGTCTTTTTGCAGCTGTTCTAATGTTTCCTCATCTTCTTGTATTTTTCTTTCTCTGTATTTTAGTCGTAATATTTCACTACTTTCCTCCCGAAAGAAAACAACAACTAGGCTGCTCAGAAAAAGCACCAAGCAACTGCCATAAATACCCCATTCCCAATGATATGGCGTTAGGGTTTCCGTCAACATGATGGTTGACCCGACAACAGTAATCAAGCTTAGAAATAATAAACTAATCGCTACTGTTCGGATCACTGGCATTGTTCAAATTTCCTTGTGTGTTGTTCTTAAAAGGGAATAATTCGTTGGCTACTGTTCTTTACACGTTCACGCATTTCAAGCCCTACATTTGAAATGTACCCCTGATCGAGCCTCAACTTGAACAGCTTCGCCTATTTTTAGGTTACGGGCGATTCTTGCCTAAAAGTGGCGTAAACTGACGCTTCGAAAGCCTCGTATTTCTATCCGTTCATATTTTCCAGTGCTTTGATCATTTCTTCCAACACTGTATTTACAACTAAGATACTACCTGCCTGTATCAGTTAAGATGAGCTAGCGGTCATTCTTTCAATTAATTCTGATTTTGTCACATTTCAGCCTTTTTTAATTTAACCGTATTCATAAGTTCTGCATTAAACATCAGTAGACCTTGCAAAAAGTATAGTATATAGAGCAAACGAAACCGATTTGTTTTTACAAATTTTTCCTCAAAAATCATATTTAATTAGCTCGATACGTTTTCCTTATTTAAAATAATTTGGTAATCATTTCATGCTAAAACTGTAAAATGCTGAGTAACATCAGCCCTAAGAATGGGGAAACAAATCACCCAATAGGACGCTATTTGTCGCACCTATCCATTAAACTACTTCCATTCTCATTTTTGATGACTCTATGGAGGTTTCTTTATGCCAATTCATCACAGAAGAAAAAAGCGCCGCAATCGTACTCAAGTTTTAAGTGAAAGCTTTCTATCAATAGAAGAGCAAGCTATCCGCCAGATAAAACAGTTCTGGTTAGCTCGTGCGTTATTATTTTGTAATGGTATTCCTCTTTATTTAAAAGATCATTTTCGTAATGATGATATTTTAAATTTTATTGAACTTGATGAAAATACCCTTGAAGATTTAAAAAAACCTGAAATAAAGAAAATTCTTAAAAATCACTGTGAATCTTTAATTGATACAGAGCCCTCTCGTCGAGGTGAGATTTTTAATAATTTAGCTAAAGTTTCTCAACATTTTTCACTGAATGAAATAGAAGAAGAAACCATGCTTTTTGCATTACTGATAGATTTGGATAATACCTTTAGTGAATGCTTTGATCTTTTTGGCGAATTAACCAATCGCTCTTTATTCTCTCATCTTTCTCGTATTCTGGATATTCCAGAAAAACAAGTCTGTAATGCTTTACAACGCTCACAATTATTATCAAATTCAGGTTTACTTAAAGTCGATTCAGATAGTCGCAGCATGGATCAAAAATTTGATGTCCTCAAAGGCTTATCTTCTGCATTGGATGGTCTACAGCCTGATATCTCCTCTATTTTTGCTAATTTTATTACTGAAGCACCTACCCCCACATTAACTCCTTGCCATTTTAACCATATTAAAGCTGATTATGATCGTTTGTCTTTATATCTACACAATGTCTGTCATAAAAATATAACTGGCGGCAATATATTGATTTATGGCCCACCAGGTACGGGTAAAACTCAGTTGGTGCGCGTACTATCTAAACAGCTTAATTTGTCATTAAATGAAATCAGCGTTGAAGACCAAGATGGTGATATTTTATCCAGTAAAGAGCGAGTAACAGCCTGCCAATTAGCTCAAAAAATATTAGAAAAAAGTCCTAAACAATGCCTATTATTTGATGAAATAGAGGACCTGTTTGAGGGCGATATTTTCAGCTCCTTTATAGGAAGATCTCGCTCTTCATCTAAAGTTGTAAAAGGATGGTTTAATCAGTTACTAGAAAACAATGCAGTCCCCACTTTTTGGTTATCCAATAATATCACTGATATGGATAAAGCATTCTTACGCAGATTTGACCTAGTTATGGAATTATCAATACCTCCTCGTTCTACACGAGAACAGATATTGACTGAGTCATTACAGCATACTGATGTGAGTAAGACATGGATTGAAAACATGGCTCAACTTGAACAGTTACCACCTGCCGTTATAAGTCGTGCAGCACGTGTTAGCGACATAATTGGTGAATCATCACCAGATAAAGTTGAAGCACATTTAGAAAACATTATTGGCAATACTCTTAAAGCAATGGGGCATAAATATCAGGTATCAAACAGCCATACCACACACTTTTATGACCCTAGTTTAATTAATACTTCTGCACCCCTGAACAAAATTACTAACGGTTTAAATACATCTGGCTCTGGTCGCCTCTGCTTATTTGGTCCACCGGGCACTGGTAAAAGTGCTTATGCCAAATACCTTGCTAAAACACTTGATAAACCCCTTATTGCTAAACGTGCCTCAGATATCATTGATTGTTATGTAGGAGGAACTGAAAAAAATATTGCCCGAATGTTTGCCGGAGCTAAAGCTGAGCAAGGTGTTTTATTACTGGATGAAGCAGATAGCTTTTTACGAGATAGAACCAATAGCCGTCATAGCTGGGAAACCACCCAAGTTAATGAACTATTAGTACAAATGGAAAACTTTGAAGGGATATTTATTTGCTCAACAAATCTAATGAATAATTTAGATGCTGCGGCATTAAGACGTTTTGATTTTAAATTAGAATTCACTTATTTAAAACCAGAACAAGCATGGAAACTATTAAAAGGATTTATAGGTGATGCCTTAAATAAACTTTCACCTCGTAAAAAAGGATTTTTTAAAAACCAATTAATTGCATTACCACAACTAACACCTGGTGACTTTGCCGCTGTACAAAGAAAATTAACTGTTTTGGGTGAGAAAAACAATATCAGTTTGTTTATTGAAAGCCTTACTGATGAAGTTAGCTTTAAAACAGATAAACCTAATCGCTCCATTGGTTTTTCGGCTGAGTTTTAATAATCAAGAGTAACAATGATTTGTGCGTAAAGACGTTTTTTGATAAATCTTATTGTGAGGGTAAAACCATGAAATTTTGCAAAATTTGTAATACTAATACAATTCATAAGAAAGGTACTTTCAAGTGCAAAGTGTCTAACAATGAACTATTTGAACTTACAACATCAACTAATGATGCTCTAAAAAATCTCAGTAATGGATTTAATCAGTTTGCATTGACAGAGCAAGGCTTCTCTATTGATTCTGAAACACCCATTGATTATGTCCAGTCTAATTCTGGAAAATCAACTATAGCTGAATTATTTGCTAGTTCCATACGCGCTTTAAGATGTACAGAGTGTGGACACTTAATCCAATTATCTCGATTACCTTAGCTACGTCCCCTACCCTATGAGTAACAAACCACTAATATATTCATTTCCAACGGGTAATGGTTCGGTGGCTCACTTACTCACTGTAAAAACCATTTTAACTTCACAGAGTAACCATGTTGTATGGGGAGGCGAGGAATTGAAGTTTTTATAAAAATGATGATCTAGTGAAATTTGCAGCTGATGAAGGTTCTCAGAATTCAATCCTAAACAAATACGTAATTTTATTCACAGTAGAAGGCTAAATGCTTATATAGGTGCCCTACTGTTTAAGTTAATAACTTTAAGCGCTTTAATATTGAATAAAAATAAGGTGGTAGACTATGAAACTAAAAATATATATCGATGGCATTTACGTTGAAGGCACTATTCTTCGTTCTACTGGTGAAATTTCAGTACAAATAACCCAGCCTTATCAGCATATTTCAGACGGTTCACACATCCCTTGTTTTGCTCGTGGTCACATATCCTTTGATGGTGAGCGCGGTGATAAGGTCGCTAAGTCATTGCTGAAAGGTCTTTACAGTATTGGCTGTTATTTAGATAGTGAAATGTCCAGCATTAGAAGGGAATTAGATGAAACTAAAGACCATATCAGCCAATTGCCATTAAAATTCAATAATGAACAGTTCACTGAGGAAAAAAGAAAACTAAAAAAATCATTCAAGCTAGGTGAATTTGACAGCAAAGCTTATCAGCAACAATTAAAGCTGTTGAAGAAAAGGTTGGAAGAATATAATCAAACAGTTAGCGAAATGATGGACTCATTTTTTAAAAAAAGTTTCCCAATGTGCATTCCCTATGGAACAACAGAACAAGTTTTGGATATTATAGAAAGAAATAATCTAATGGCTGGTAGTACAGATTGACCTTAGTTTTCACGCTATAAGTCATATCGAACGCTTCATTATATAGGGAGTACCTTAAATACCAGTTATAGAAAAATCGATAGCGGCAATAATTTCATCTCTAAAATGACTTAAAGAACCTACTGGTTTTTTAAGTGTGTTGGTCGGTATCGATGCAATCTGTGGAGTGAGTAACAATAACCGCTCGCCATCATATGTTATTTCAGGGGTTAGTCTTTTAATCTGCTCATTTTTAAAATGACTAAGCTTTCCTAACGGAATCACAATCCTTGTTACTAGTTCTGAAATTAAAGGACTTTGAATATCAACGATATAAGGGTATGCATGGCGAGTATTTTTGCTTGGATTATTATAGACATCAAACTGAGCCATTA